>ENA-UOTZ01000181-UOTZ01000181.1-compost-metagenome-genome-assembly--contig:-NODE-181-length-52013-cov-8.305376_pt1 | contig 52013 bp, 22 predicted proteins | sample MGYA00238144_ERZ746983 | MGnify/ENA primary metagenome ERZ746983 (study PRJEB28759, sample SAMN06268863) | compost metagenome | isolation source: single cell | place: USA: California, Emeryville, Joint...
CGTCCGAGAGTACAAGATTCAGAGGATTAATTATTGGCCTATCGTTATTTCGATAACCATCCTCGTTCTCTTTATTTTAATCTACCCATGCCTAAACTTCCTTCAGACCATCAAAAAAGATTATTTTGCAAGTTGGGAACCCGAAACGCTTGCTGCACCTAAAGAAGAGGAATCTCAGCAAGATACTAAGATTCCGAAAACAAACTCTTTCAAACAAGCAAAGAATTTCTGGAGCTTTTATGCACTTGTCTATGGAAGATACGAAAAGTTCCTAACAAACAATTTGGTGAGGACTGCCTCATTTTACACCGAAGTACTTAATCTCATTGGTAATGTGCTCTTGTGGACTCTCTTCTTTAACTCAAGGAGCCAAAGCTCAACTGCCCGCTTTTGGCTGTCTGCACGAGCTCAGTTAGTTATTATTTGGCTTTAGGACTCCTCAACTACTGCAAAATCCGATCTTTGAAGAAGTTTCACCTCTATGCTGAGAAAGGGTTAATTTACCGCACTTCTCGGCTGGTTTGGTTCGAAAATATACAACTACTGTTGTGTGTGATTATAATAATCGGATGGCTAGTCCTATTCGGCGCTTTTTCGACGATACTGGCTGATATTGAGGCCCTAACTTGGCTTGGTTGCAGCGCATTAGCTGTAGTAATCAGCTATGGTGTAATTGATAGCATCCTAGTTCTCCTCTATTTCTTCAAGAAGTGGAAAAAATTGTTCTTGCTTTTGGCATTGAGGTCTTTAAGCAGTGAGTACATAGCTTAAGCTCTTCTTGTTATGTCTATTTCACTTTCCCGTATTCATCAAAACACAATTATAGAAACTTTATCATCTAAATTTTCATGGAAATAATGAAAATTCATATGCATTATGCCATTTTCTGATTCATATTGAGCGTACTTTTAGAATGACAGACAAGGAAATAAGGAAATAGATATTAAGGATAACGTAACACTATTTGCAGGAGGCTTGTTGAAACAAAATGACGAAGAAGAACTTTTTTTTAATGTATTCATACTGAATAAGTAATTGGCAGTTTTGGCTGAAACATTGCAAATCATTTAACAATCATTCAAGACATTTTTGTCGATATATCCAGCACGAATGCTGTCGTCCTCCAGAGGGAAAATCTAATCTTTTGTCATTGAGATAACTTTTGGGTTTTTCAATTCAGCTTCTGAAGTCATTTTGAAATCGATTAACTAATTTTCTGAAATAATCGATTTCCTTGGAGTGTTTTTTGCATTTGATATAATCAATATTTGACATATACTAAGTCCTTTTAAATACTCTTGATTGTCTTTTTCTCTGTATATCTAAATTTAAAATGAGAAAGATCATATGATATTCACAAATTACATTCAGACATGCTACTGTCGGAAAGCCTCTCGAAAAACCGAAAGGAGATCGTTGCTAACATATTTTTGAGGGCATTCAAGCCTCCTAAGTAAATTTACCCCCAAAAAAAATATTCTTTAAAGTGAATTTTTACTTGCCGGATTAAGAACACCACATATGGGAAAAGCGGGTTCCAGAGTTTGTTACAATTTTCCAAAAAGAGAGCTACCTCATTTTTTTAGAGCTTGATTGAGAGATTTACAAAGTTTTTTTGTTTGTTGAGGCATACACAACATGGATATACGGTTAAATTACATTATTCAATAAAATATGATATTCTTGTATCCGGCTTCGTGAATTAGAGACGTATTTGCTAATAAGCTATGTTTCCAGAGAATATTGATGATATCTTTTTGGAAAATCGAAATTGAACTATTTATACATTTCTTTAGAGGTCTGGGATTATGAGTCAGATTGACTTGATACTGAGTTTTGTGAATTCTCTCTCGTTTAAAATTTCCAGCAAAGTTTGCTTCTTCAAGGCTAGCCTTATTTTGATGCAATTGGTATTTCTGGCTTTAGAACGGAGATTACTTTCCTGCTTTTTATCAGTAGGGTGCAAAGAAGCTGGGTAAAACGGCCATATATGGCAAAGCTGGTCGATCTTGCATGACTTTTCTTTTTTACTGAACGAAATTCTGCTCCTGTTCTGAGATAAACGACTCTCATTTTTCAAGAATATGAATAGCTGACTTATTCTTAATTCTCTCTTTCAGAATAAAACATCGCATTTTAGCAGCTAATGAATTACTTTTGCAGCATTGCATCATGAATTATATATAGAAGATTTGATAAATTATTTTATATTGCTTGCATGCATACGTATTGTAAAAGATTCTGGATACTTCTCAAATTGGTCCAGATTATATGGCTTTACTGATTGATGAAATTTGCAATTACAGTAAACAAATTTTTCTTTGAACGTTTTAATTTTTCTTTCCTTATTTAATTATATTCAGTAGACAGCTTGGAGGTCAAATCAGCAATTTGAAGATCATCGCGAACGTTCAAAATCAACAAATTTAAAAATACTCTTGAAATTTGTATTATTAACACCTCCCTTTTTTGAAAAACAAAACTTCTAGCTTCGTCGCAATGCAATTTATATACTCTTTCGGATATTGATATAATTAATCTCTCTTACTTTCTCTCTTTTCATTCGTGAGATGTCCTCAAAGAGCAATGGCTTAATTTAGAAATTTGGTTCTACAGATTGTCACTTTCTATTCCTACTGAACCAAGACAAGAAGGCAATCCAAAGACACAACAAAAACATAACTTGATATTCAGTACTTCACATATGAAGGCTAATATTTTTCTCCAAATATTTCTGCTGTGAAATTTGCAATCCCAAAAAAAAGAGAGAATGATACATTATTTTTTTTCTTTATATAGCCTCTTGTCCCTTATCTTTTTGAGGCGAGTTATTCCCATGGATCTTATTGTAGATGCCGATTTGACGCAAAAGCAAGGAAACTCAAGTCCAACCCTCGATCAAGCTATTTCTGCGCTGTTAAATGGCCCTCGTTTCATTGACGATGAAAACACAATAACCCTTCGAGCAAATTGTGCTAGAAAGAACCAACATTTTCCTCATCTTGCTCGGCATATTACAGGCATCACCTCAAGGAGCGGTCGCTTAAAAATAGTGTTTGAAAATATTCCTCCATCCATTTCTGATGTCAATGATTGTGATGGGCTCCCGAAGCTTGTCCTCGCCAATGACTCTTGCGTGTCTATTAGCAATTTGGATTCTCTTACCATTACAGGACTGAACATACAATACTTAGCAGATACATGCACGAGTACGCTTACCAACATCAATTCTATTACTTTTTCAAGCTTCTGTTTCAATAGTTCTGCCTCTTCGAATTCATGGATGAATGGCGCAACTTCTCGTTTCGAAATAGTTAACGTAACGACATTTTCAATGGTGAACGCGATATATTTTTATGACGCTTTCAGGGAGATATGGATAAATGAAACCAATGAAGTAATCTTCGACCGCATTGTCCTCGTAACTCTGGCATCTATCATCAGCAGTTCCCACTCAGCCTTTTTTGTCACAGCCAGTAATGATTCTATCAACACCAATCTCACGATAACCGATCTGCAGGTGATCTGTGATCCCAGAGCTCTTGTGGTGCCTTCTGTTGTTGAGACACTGTTTATTGATCAAGTTTCGATATCAAGCATGAAAGTTTCAAACTGTAATTTCAGCGCTCCGACAATTAGCAGCCAGGCAATAATTAGAACTGCAATTGCCTCAGATTTCTCTGTTCAAGAAGTCTTTCTCAGCAATGTGATTTTTGGCTCCAATCCTTCTCAATCAATATTTTCTATGACAGCAGTTTTGAATTCAGTCCTCACAAATTTCCATATAATGACCTTGTATTCGCCTTACAAGGGGATAATACTCCTCAGGTTGTACTTTTCAACGATAAAATCCCGCGAGGAGCAGATCCGAGAAATTATTCCGCGAGGTTTAGGGGATGGGATCTAATTAACTGTACTTTCGCGTCCTCTAAAGTACTCATTAATAGCGAAATTCAGGATTATCACCATTTGGGAGGGGTTACCATTGAAAATTTTAGCATAATTGATTCCTATTTGAACTCTAACGCCTACATTTTCAGTTTGCTGATTCTGGGAGCAAAGAACGGGACAATTAACAATTATTTGGCTCAGATTACAATGAAAAATATGAATGTAGCTAATACCATGTTTAGATACGCTGGGATGCTTCGCTTGACGGTTTTAACTCCACGCTTCATAGCTGCAATTGAGAATGTTCATTTCACAGTCACTAATTTCAGGTTGTCAAATGTTTCTTTGGAATATTCTTCAATTATCTATGCTGATGGCTTTTTATCGTATATCACGGATTTTCTTGCTGATAATATCACGTTGAACGCTGCATCAAACTTTTACCTTAGTACTGCTATCCTGAGTACAGTATTTATAACCAACGGGAAGGTGAAAAATTTATCATTAAAGCAAAACTCAAATTTCGTGAAAGGAAATCTCTCGATTTCAAGGCTCATGAGTCTGGGTGTGTCTCTGGACGGTTCCGCAGAAACAAGACCTTTCGTTATTTGTAACTGTAGCTTTGATTCGACTCATATTGAATCGGATTCTACTCTCATTGTGAGCACGAATCCTATGATTATCATCCAGCAAAATACTTTTACGAACATCTTCATGGTCGGGTCCGGATTGCTTGTGCTGGGAGGTTATCCTCATTACCTTTCTTCTCAAACGTATTTCAACGGTTTAGATGAGGCATCCATTTACTACTCGCAGATTTCAGGAGCATTTATAGTGAATACGGCAGCTGAAAAGAGTATCTTCGATAATTATCCTGAACTAGGAGCTATCTATCGCAATTCTAGAGCAACGATTTCAGTCTACGACCCAGAAAATTCGATTTTCTTCGTTTTAGCGAACGAGAACAGTTTCGCCGCTATTTTTACGATGGCTGTCGTGAGTTTGGTCAGAATCGACAACTTTGAAATTACTAATGGGACCATCGGTGTAATCAATAACAGCTTCATGACTATCTTTGCCAGTGATGGCATGAGCGTGGTCGGAGGAGCCATGATTCGCAGTGGGATTTTCTCAGGCAACAAGTTCATGTCGTTGAATTTAGGGGGATACGCATTTTCTTTCCACACGGGCACTCTTGACAAAATTTTTCTTGATTCTACTCTCTTCTCTCACACTCATCAATTGGCTCTATGTTTCATCAATGCCATTAAATGTAAATGTAAACGATTAACTCGAATAATGCTATGGATGTGGAAACGGAAAAAACTTTTATTGATATCAGCTGCGGATTTATAAGTGTGTGACCATTCAAGGATCAATATTTTACAAATTGCTTCGTACCAACGCTCAAGGAGTTATTGGACATGTGAATTTTATTTCGGTGACATCAAAAGAGGGTTCTCCTGTAGGGACTCCTCTTATCATGCTCCAAGATAACCATTTCTCTAACTCTACACTACTGAACACTCAAGGATACACCAACAGCATATATCAAAGCTCTTTAATATACATAGTTGCACTAAAAGCTCAAGCTCTATTCAACAATAATTCGTTTAACCTCATCACGGTCATGTCTAAAGGAGATATTATGACACTCTCGATACCTACTATCAAATTTTCGACTTGCGAATTTTATAATATCTCTTCTGGTAGCGAAGACGGAGCAATTAATCTGGTTTTCGAGACTTTATCAGTCGTTAGATGTTTGTTTTCAGGTAGTAAAAGTTTAGATTCGGATGGGTCGGCATATTCAAGTTCACGAATCCTGCGCCTGAAACTGTAAAATTACTGGTACTCATTCAAGATACAACGTTTCGAGACAACCTGGCAGCGTATAGTACGATTTTGTATGTCAAAGATAGCTCAATAGTCCTCAATATCGATAGGAGTGAGATTTCAAACAACCACCTCACGGGAACTGGCGGGTTGATAACGGTTTGTAATACCCTCAGGTCAGATATCATCATAACTAACTCGAGTTTCAGGCAAAATCAAGGCTATCTTTCAAATTATCCACATTGAAAAGTTCTCTCTATTGAGGACTCTCAGACAGGTGTATTAGTCGAAATGACAGATGTAATTCTGGATGTAACTGGAACTGCAAAAGGAGTTTTTCTTTCGATTAATGGGCAGGGGTCGGTGCATTTTACCGAAGTTCATATAGCATACTCTGCTGGCAAAGATACTTCATTCCCAAGTTTTGGATTATTTGAAGGAGATAATTTTAATGCGTCCTTCACAAATCTACGGATAAATGATATTTCCCTCGCCCAAGCAGCCCTGTTCACTATCAACGCGAATACAGCGGGAAAGAAATTCATGGGTGAATGGCACCTAACAATCATTAACAGCAGGCTTAAATCGATGAATCTATTAGGAGTCCTCATCGTTATCCATTCTAATAATGATTTGCCGAATGCTCTGGATAATTTAAGTATCACTATAAAAAACACTTCATTCTTGAAAGTGGCCTGGTTGGGTTCTTCTAATGGGCTAGTAAGTTCTTCAACTCAGCGAATCGGAAGAAGCTTTGATAATGCAGTCAATTCTGCTATCCTATTCGATAATTGCACATTTGCTGACATCGCAGGAAGCTCAGGGTTGATAATAAGCACATTAGAGCCTTTGTTCGATTCCGTGGCGCTGATTATGAACTGCTGGTTTGTTTCGATTACCGTGAGTGTTCAAGGCGCCATTATTAATCCCTCTAAAGGCTTGCTGTCTTCAAATATAACTAACAGGGTCATGATTAATGAAAGCAGCAAAAGACAACCAACATTTAAGATAGTTAGAAATATCTTTCAGAAAATATCTTCCCTCAGGGACTTTGCTTCATTGGAAAAGCGAGCTAAGAGGAATCTTTATCGCATCTGAAGATAATCGTTTTGCTGATATCAGCTGCTCTGGCGATGGAGGTCTAATATTTGCAGAATATCTTCCTGAGAAGTATAAGACAGATCTATCTTCATTGCTATTTTTCAACTTCGTATCAAGAAATGACTTTGTGTGTTGTCAGAATGGAGGAATCATATTTGCGAACGGGATAAATAGGGTATTCAGCATTACATTAATAAATATGACACTCTCAGGAATCGAATGTCTGAAGAATGGAGGTGTCATTTACATGCTCTCCTCGGTGAACAAAGCAGGGTTTACCTGTGAATACTCAAACTGTCTATTAGATTCCTCTTCGGAAAAACAGTTCGGAACGAGCAGTATTTCTGATAGTAATTTCAGTAATATACTAGCCCAAAATGGAGGAATCGTCTGTGAGAACACTCCAATTGATACTCTGAAGTTCTCGTTTCATTCCAACACTCTCAGAAACATCGTTGCTCATACACGAGGAGGAGCATTCTACCTTATCAAGCCACTAGTCTCAATCCACACAAGTATTTTCAACAACTTGTCTGCAGAACGACCCGGTCTCATCGTCTATAGCGTCTCCAATCAGATTAACTTGACCAATTTTAAGAAATCTAACCTGATTACTCCACCTCTCATGTCGATTGCTTCATATACACCGACCAATCTCCTTGTCAGCTTCACTTCAATTTATGATAATTCCACGATTATTATGGAAGACGAGAATACCCCTCCATATAATCCAATAGTCCCAACCTAACATCCTACTCCTTATCTGAGTATCACATTCGGCTAACCCTCGTCTCCAATAACTCCCAAGGCTCTCATCTGGTTTACGATGAGTCTACTAATCCTCTTATTACTCTGATTTTTATTTCAACAAGCATCAAAAAAAATGCTCAAACTTACGTGAGTAGCGCATGCTCCAACTCATCCTGCACTGCTATCCCAAGCACCATAACTCTTCGGGGCCTTGCCGGCGATGTTATCCTGGTGAATGCAAGTTATAATTCTAGTGTATATCAGCAATTCCAGCAGTTCTACATTCGCCTGAGAAATTGTTTACCTGGTGAAATAAACAACAATGAGAGTTGTGAATGCATTTACTGTAAGCCTGAAACCTATTCACTGACAACAAATGATAGCAAATGCTTTGAGTGTCTCACTGGGGCTATCTGCGCAGGAGGGTCAACTATCATCGTCAAGCCAGGATTTTATAAGAGCTCCGATTCGTCTAGGGGTTTACGCATAGTGGATTGCAATGATACTCACGATAATAACAGCAGATGCTTGGGAGGCATGAATAACTCTTGTTCAGAAGCATTCTCAGGACCGGCATGCCTTCAATGCAATCTAGAAAATGGATATTTCATGAGCTTGAATACTAGGACTTGTGTTTTATGCTCAGATTCAAACGCACTTATCGCCATGGCAATACTGCTGCTTCAATAGCGTACCAAATTACGATTACTATCATCACATACAAGGAAAACAAAAGAATCCATCTCCAGTATCAAACTCATCACTGCTTAAATCCCATCCAACCAGGCCAGTTCCTCGTGATATTCTCAGCGTACACCCAGATCATATCTGTAGTTGCAAATGTCGATGAGAACACAATATCACTCCTACTGACAGCTACGGATGTTGTAGGAAATCCATATACTCAAATAATGTTTTCTCTTCAATGCTTATACCTCCTCCGCATTCCTGACCTATTCAAGGGTTTGCAATTCCAAGTGCTTCTGCATGTCTTCTCCCCTTTGATAAAAATATCGATCGTGATGCTCTTTGAATTCTTAAGAAATCTCATCTGGAAAGACCCGGCAGGACTTGGCAAGCAAAAATCTCTGGTGAGAATAGGGGCTGTGACGGTCGTATTAATTCTGCTACAACAGCCTGGCATCATTGGGGTTCTTTGCAAGTATCTCACTTGCTGGCAACTTGATCCATTTGTCAACAGGCATTATATCAAGGCTTTCAACTCAATCCAGTGTCATACAGAAAGATATAACCTCTTCAAAAGCACCGTGGTTGTTCCGGCGTTAACTTTTTGGGCTTTATTAATCCCATCGGGCATCTTTGTAATTCTTTATAAGATGAGAAGAAAGCTCTTCGTTTCAGAATCCTTGAGGATAATATTCGGAAATTTCTACAACAGCTACGACGAAAGATCATACTATTGGGGAGTTGTTTACGATGTACATACTCAACTCAGTGATCAATATTTCACCGATGATCAAAGGAGTTATTTTCATGATGATTGTGCACTCATATTACTAATTTCTCAAGAGAAGGTCTCCTTATACCTATAGACATCTTTTCCTTTCCGAGAAATATTGCTGCATTGCCTATATGACCATTCTTACTATCGCATTTGTCAGATTCTCCACATATCATTCTGGAATAAAATATGCATGTTCTATACTGATAGTCATTACGATTTCGATCGCGGGACTTTATATTCTTCTAAACGTGTTCTGGTTATTCCTCTTAAAGTTTAGAGGATGGGTTGACAAAAAAAAGGAGAAAAGGAAACAAAATCTGGTTCTGCTGGAGACTTTGGCAAAACTAAAGGATTATCACAATCAGAATCCGTCACGTATTGATAACCATCATCGAAGAGGAGCCATTTGCGTCGAACTTCCTGAAAGGTAAAGATGATATTTTGGGAGATAGATTTATATAGTAATGTCCAATTAGGCTCAGGAATACTCAAGGTTATGAAATGAAATTAAAGGACCCTCGGGAAAAAGAAGCAAAAAACGATATAAATGTACTCCCATTGACTACAATGGCAACGGAGCCCATACACCTAGATATTCATGTTCCTTGCCAGAAGAATCAACAACACTACGAAGGAGAAAAAACTTTCTCCGAAAATATTACAAGAAATAAAGTTAAGCTACCTGGGCAATTCATAACCGATGAAATAGGATTTCCCATGCACAATTCATTTGAGACTGCTCTCAAAGAGGGAATGAAAAAGAACCATGCGGACGGAAATATGTTTGATTTTTCTTAGCCGTATGTTCATGTACAAATGCAGAATAGTCGATGAGGGCTCCGGTAAAAGCTTGTCTCTCTTTGCATCCTGAGCTACAATATTTGGTTTAAAGCAATTTATACTGATACTTGAAATATTTTCTCTTTATTATTTCCAGTCTGAAGTAAATTATCAATTAAGACATTATACGATCCGATTAACTTACTCTGCCACAAAGAAACGATCAGTCATTTATTTTCCCACAATTTTGCTTATGCTTATTGCGTGATGATCCAGAGCAGCACAAATGCGCTTTTGCCTCTCTAGTTTCGATCCAGCAGATGGTATTTCATGGTTTTGTAATTCATTATTTTCTCTCATTCGAGCTGAATGCTTCAAATTAACAATAAGGTTTTACTTAGTTATTTGCATTTTCTGGTAGAGCAATCTATTGAAAACTATCATCATCAAAGTTACAGTACAAAATACAGTTGGATCGAAATTAAAGAAGCACATATTATTAGAGCCATGGCATGAAATGCCGACCTAAAGCTCTTTGGTTTGGTAGGTTTGGAATATTCAGGTCAATCATCTGAGAAATCAAAGAAAATCAGCACAGAATTAGAACTTTTGGATTTAAATTAGGTTTTCAGCAAGTTTTAAGGTTTTTCAAATGGCAATCTTGCCGCTATTCTTATTTAGTAATATCGATTCTCTATATTATTTTCAATCATACAAGACTTCGCGAAACATCAGAAATTTCAAGGCAAGTCAAAGCTTTACTGAATCAGATTTTTTCTGATATTGCAGCTAATAAGGCATCTATAAATTGATAACTGATTTCTCAAACAATTAAAGATTCACTCAACCAAAATACGACAACGATGCTAAGTCTTTTTTGACTTGGCCTAGACTGGAATCAAGTTCAATTTAAAAAAACTATTGGAGAAATGAAATTACACCTTCAGCAATGATACCGTGCCTTTCTAAGTTATCTCGAATGTTCTTAAACTGAGTTGAAGCTTAGTTACTTTTTAATAGGGAGTCACGATGAAACAAGTAACCTTGCCAATTTTACAGTATAATTACATGGCTATTTTTCTGACTATTCCTCAATTAATATATCTTCAGACAATCTTCTATTTTATGAACATACAACAGGAAATCAACCCACTCTAAAATACAAGTCTCTATGACTTTTATCAGTCGAAACTAACAGCAAGATTGGCTTTAAGAACAGAACTAGAAAATGATTTTTGATTTATTTTTGCTATTGCTATTCTTCTCAAGATTATTAAAAGATAGAATCGGATGTTAAAATCCGCTCTTGAGAGCGCTTTTATGCAAGTACGTTAGGTACGAATAGCATTTATTGTCACTTTATCTCTGAAAAAGACTATTATTTTTCGTAAGAGTGAAACTGGTTATAACGACTCGCACTCACTGATTACTGAATAAATCAACCTGAAATTATTCGAAGGCATCTTTAGCGCGGACTTGACTATTGCCTTGCAAATGTAAAAGATAAATTGCAATTCTTATCAAAAAGAACATGAAGATATCATCCTTTCATCTTTTCTCTCTTTGCAGCCTTCTATTCTCAATATCGATACAGCTAGCTCGCTCGGCAGATCTGATTGTAGATGCAGGTTTAACAAATCAACATGGCAACATCTATCCAACACTAGCTCAAGCTTTTTCTGCTTTAGCTGTCGGCGGACTTTTGATAGACAGCAGTAATACAATAACTCTGAAAGCAAGTTGCTTGGGAAAAAATCAATATTTCCCTGGATTCAACAAAAATTCAGCCAACCCGCAGATACATGGAGTGAATAGCGGAACTGTGAGCAGTTCAGTAAACTCAGGAGGGAGTATCCATATAAGATACGAAAATTCACCACAATCCGTTAATGACAAGAGCATTTGTAGCCAACTTCCCACACTTGTCCTTTCAGATGACTCTTACTTCTCGTTGCAGAACTTAGACTCAGTCAGCATCACGGGTCTGAGCATTCACTACCTCGCTGACACTAATATTAACAGGATTTCAAATGTGAAAACGCTGACCTTCTCGAATTTCTGCTTCAATAACACTGAACCTTCAAACTCTCTCTCCAATAGCAGCCTCAACTCCTTTATGATCTCCAATGTAAGCAAACTATCCATGACAAACGGAATATACAACTATGATTCTTTCAAACAAGTCTCAATAACGAAGGTTTCGGAAACAATTCTCGATAATATCATCTTTTTCACTTTATCATCAAGTGCGGATAGGACCTACTCAGCTTTAAATATCACAGCAGATTCTTCGTTTGCTGCCTCTCTTGATGTGACGAATCTGAAGATAATCTGTGAACCTGGGAAGCTTGTGATGCCGTTTTATATTTCAACGAGTGAAATCGATAATGTTTCGATATCATCGATGGATATTACCGGCTGCAATTTCAACGGCAAAGGGACTAATAAGCAAGCCGCGATTTTTATTGCAAGAGGAAAAAACCTCAATGTCCAAGCCGTCACTCTCCAGGATCTAATCTCAGGATTGAACTCCTATCAATCGATATTCAGCGTCACGTCGGTAGAGCAGTCGACTTTCTCTGACTTCAAGCTTCTGAACATAACAATGATCAATATGGCAGATTTCTCCTCACAAATTGTGCTATTTAGTGATGTTTTTATTGGATACGACTACCCTATGTTCGGAAAATTTAGCGGATGGTCTATCGCTAATAGCAATATTTCTTCGTCGACAAATATCATTCATTGCTACTTCGGCTTGTTTGAAGATTTCGGAGGAATGATCGTTGAGAACTTCACAATCGAGAACACTTATTTCGATTGGCTGACGTGTTTCATTGACTTTCAAATCGCGTTTCCCATCAACAATACTCTCAATCAAAAGACTGCCTTTGTACAGTTGGATAACATAAACATTACCCGCAGCGTGATAAAGTACTCGGTAATAGGGAACTTCTATTTCTATTACGCTCGATGCACGTATCTCACTGGAGTCGAGAACGCTCACATCAAAATCTCGAATTTCCGTTTTCATAATAATCGAGTCTATCAATCGGCAGTGATATTCCAAGCGGAAAGCTTCCTCACTTCTTTCTCGAATATATACGTCGAAAATAACCATATTTCCTCATCGTCAAGCTTCTACTCAAGCAATAATTACTTAAGCAGTCTGCTGGCTAAAAACCTCGTTGTCAGGAATCTGACACTCGAAGACCATTCAGCTTTTGCCTCGAGTAATATCACTGGTGTCCGAGAGGTGAAATTAGAATCTTCGATGGACGCCAAGCCCGGTGTATTCGCTGAGACGAGGCCGTTTCTCATTTATAACTCGAGTTTCGAGGAGATAACTGCTGAAGGAGGTTCATATTTATTCGGAAGTACAAATCCGATGATCGTGATTCAAAGAAACAATTTTACTAATATCACGCTGAACCATTCTGGTTTGTTTGAATTGGGTGACTATCTTGACTTCTTCTCGACAAAATCGTTTTTTATCGAGTGCTGGAGAAACGCGCATATATATAATCCCACAAGCCGGGCCCGATTAGTGTTTACGGCCGCTGAAGCTCTCATTTTTCAAAAGGATCGCGATCTTCAAGCAATATATAACGATGCCAGGGCGACAATTGCTGGTTATGACCCAGAAAATGCGATCACTTTTATTTGGGTCAGCGAAAACAACTTTCAAGCTCTCAAAACCAATAGAACGTCCCATTTGATTCATATATTTAGCTTTGAGATACCTAACGGGACGATTGCTGTTTTTAATAATGCTTTCGATGGTATTTCAGCAAAAAATGCTATGAACTTTGTGGGAATCAGCAACATTTTCCGAGGAATCCTAGCTCTAAATAAGTTTTCCAAGATAAATTTGCCTGGCATCATGTTCGCGCTGACCTCCTCTTATTTCGACAATCTCTATTTGGATTCCAATGCTGTGTCCTTTACAGAACAGCTCGCATTCGCCTCTATTTCTTCGGGCAAATGCAATCGAATTCATATCAATTCCAACAATGCTTCAAACCTGAAAGCTGAACAGACCTTCATGGCCATCTCGTGCGATATAATCGAAACGAAATTGATGATGCAAGGAAGCAGATTCGAAAACATTTCCCAAGTGGATACGCCAAGAGTGCTCGGATCCCTTAATTTCATTTCCCTAACGACGAAAAGTCCTTCTTCTGCAGGCATCTCATCGATAATATTCCAAGATAATTATTTCTATAATACTACAATATTGAACACGCAAGGCTACACCCAAGGCATTTACCAAAGCTCGTTTATTTTTATACTCTCCATCGATTCCACATTCCAGTCGGTTAATAGTACCTTCGATCTCATTACTGCCGCCCCGAAAGGAAGTATTATGACACTATCACTGCCAAGGATTTCCTTTGCGAATTCCAAGTTCCAGAACCTCTCGTTTGGAAGCATCGATGGCGCCTTTCATGCGATCTTCGAGACGATATCGATTAAAAACTGCTCATTCCTTACAAGCAAGAGTTTGAGTGCAGAAGGAGCGGGATTATTCAAGCTGACAAACCACAATCCGCAAGAGATTGTGTTGATTGTAGATTTCAAAGATAATGTCTTTCAAGAGAATACTGCGCCGCATGGCACAGTTTTATCTGTTCATGACACACCGATGCTCCTTTATCTTAACGCAAATGCTATAGCAAATAACCAAGTGACAAGGTTCGGAGGGCTAATACATTTATTCAACGTCTCCACCTCGAATCTCATCATAACTAATACGAATTTCAGTCAATACGAAGGCTACCACGTAGATTACCCTTCCCTGACGATGATTTATTTCGATTACTCAGGAGCGGATATATTCGTCCAAATGATGAATTTGAGAGTAAAAGTTACCGGCGATATTGTCGGAGGCTTCGTTTCGGTTTCCGGCCAGCATCCGGTTAAGATTCTAGCAACAAATATCTCCTATTCCGTTGGATCGGACCTTTCTTTCCCGCAGTTCGGGTTATTCAAAGGCGATAACTTTGACGCGACTTTTACTTCACTCACAGTCGACCAGATTACGTTAGGTCCGACGGGCATCTTTACCATCGATGCAAATACAGCGGGGAAGAAGAACTGCAGTAAATGGCATCTTGGGATTTACAATAGCGCTTTCAACAGCATGACTCTCTTTGATGCTCTGATCGTCGTCGATGCTGACGGGTATATCCCGACAGCTTTGAACAATTTAAGCATTCAAATCCAAAATATTATCGTTTCCAATATCAGTTGGGTTTCTTCCACTTCTAATGGGGTAGTTAGATCCACAACACCTCTCATCGGAAAGAGTCAGAAGCGAAATGACTTTGCTATAGTTATTAATAACTCAACTTTCGCTGAAATGTCTGGAGGATCTGGCTTAATTTTGCATTCCGTAGAGCCAATCTTTGATGCTGTCGCGTTCGTTTCTAATTGTGTCTTCACTTCGTTGAGAGCCACTGGACCTGGTGCTATTTTAAATCCGTCTGCTTCCCTATTGAGGGCCGATCATCACATGAAGCCGAATGACCATGAGAGGAGCCTCTCTTTCTATCTAACAAATAATTCATTTCGCGATATTCATTCGCAATCCGGCGCCTTGCTTTATTGGGTAAGTAACACTAAAGGGTCTACTATCTTCTTAGAAGGCAATCTCTTTTCTCGCATTCATAATTCAGGGTATGGAGGTTTAATCTTTGGACGGTATTTCTCGAACGATACTTCTACCAACCTAACTCCAGAGTCATATGTCAAAGTCACCTTGAAAAACGAGCATATCGAAAGGGTTATGACCGAAAGGGATGGAGGAATCGTATATTTAGAAGGAGCCACTCAGTTGGTCAACATTGAGATCGTCAATGCAACTTTCGAAGACATCAGAAGCGTTGGATACGGAGGAATTGCATGCTTATTCTCGCCATCTCAGAATTTAGAGGTTAATTTTACGTCGAGGTCTTATCTCTTAGCGGAGTTTCAGAGGCAATTGGGAAATGTTAGTATTTCACAAAGCAATATGAAGCACATTGCAGCACAAGCTGGAGGAATTATATTCGAGAGCACCCTAGATAACACATTGAATCTCATATTTGAGTCAAACACTCTTGAAAACGTGTCCGCGAATTCGCGTGGAGGTGTGTTTTGCTTGAATAGCCCGAAAACCTTAATAAAATCCAACAACTTTACCAAGATAACTGCAAAGAAAGCTGGAACGATCATATATAGCATCTCAGATCAAATCAACTTGACCAATTTCAACACTTCAAATAGTATAATATCCTCGCTTGGTTCGTGTGTTGCATTCGCACCGACAAACCTCCTCGTTAAATTTATCTCGATCGAAGACGGTTCAACACTCGAGTTGGAACAGCAAGACACTCCTTCATATTATCCTATCGTTCCAAATTTGACATCCTACTCACTCTCTCAATACCTGATCAATCTCACGCTCGTCTACAACGGATCCAAAGGATTTCAAGTCGTGTATGACGAATCCACTAGTTATCTTATGAGCTTGAATTTTACTTCGCCAAGAGGAGGGAACCCGCAAAATTTTGAAGGCAGTAACTGTTCCAACTCGACTTGCTCTGTCTTTGCGAGTGCAGTGACTCTGAAAGGATTTGCAGATGACCTTATCCTTGTAAATGCAAGCTATAGCTCCGAAGTGTATTTCCAAACTCAGATGTTCTACATCAGATTGCGGAGCTGCTACCCTGGCGAGATAAATAACACTGGTGCCTACGAATGCTCTTATTGCAAGCCTGGAACATACTCCCTGTCACCGAGTGAGATTATATGCTTGGAGTGCCCCAATGGAGCCGAATGCCGTGGAGGGGCAGATATCAGGATCAAAAGAGGATTTTATCGAAGTGCAGTCGATTCAAACAAACTAGAAATCATCAATTGTAATGATAGCGGTGCGAGATGTTTGGGAGGTGTTAACAACACGTGTTCCAAGTCATTTTCAGGACCTGTCTGTCTCCAATGCGATTTTAACAATGGTTACATTATGAATGGAAAATCTTCAGAATGCAATCTGTGCGCGGGCAACAGCAGACTAATAGCTCTCGGGATACTTCTACTGATCGCCTCGATAACTTACCAAATCGTAATGACTATCGTTACCTACAGAGAGAATAAGAACATCCACGTGCGATACCAGCAGAACAAAATATTGAGGGAGTTAAAACCAGGTCAATTTATGGTTATTTTCTCAACTTTCTTGCAGATTGCGTCGATTATCGGCAGCTTGGACAGGGGGAATCTTGCTACGTTGCTCAATATTACCGATGTTGTGGGAAATCCTTATACTCCGACAATCGTTTCTCTGCAGTGCATCTATTTGCTCTATAAATCTGACTTATTCCAAGCATTGCTTTTCCAGGTCCTCGTTTACGTATTCTCTCCATTGGTGAAGATTTTGGTTGTCGCGCTTTTTGAAGTCTTTAGAAATCTCGTCCGGAAAGACCCAGAAGGCCAAGGAAGAAAAAAATCCTTGATTAGACTTGGCGCTGTCGCTGTCGTTCTCATCTTGTTAGAACAACCTGGCATCATTGGAGTGCTTTGTCAGTACCTGACTTGCTCGAGACTCGATCCGTTGGTCGATTTGTATTATATAAAAACCCATAATACTATTCAATGCCACACAGACGAGTATAATTTCTTCACAAAGGTCATTGTCGTCCCAGCGCTGATATTCTGGGCATTCCTGGTTCCAGTTGGCATCTTTGTCATCCTGTACAAGATGAGGAAAAAGCTCTTTGTCTCGCAGCCTTTGAATATTGTTCTGGGAAATTTCTACAACAGCTATTCGGAAAGTTCGTACTATTGGGGAGTTATCATCATGGTCTTCAAAGAAGTGATTTACATGCTTAATGCAGTAATACCAGGGTCTCGAGTCACCAAAGGAGTTGTCTTTATGATGATTATTCATTTCTATTACTTCTTGCTCAAGAGAAAGTCGCGTTATCCTTATATCTACCTCTCACTCGCTGAGAAATATTGCGTGTATGCTTACATGACGGCACTCACGCTGGCGTTTATAGGGCTCACAGTAGATCTGATTGCGATACAAATGGTCTGTGAAGTTCTGATTGGTGTTACGATTGGACTTGCTGGAGGGTACATCTTGCTGAACATGCTCTGGCTTTGTCTCTTGAAGATTGATCAGCTTCTCAAAAAACTCAGAGAGAGAAAGAAGCAGAAAGAAATCGTGAAGGAGACCTTGACGTTCCTTAAGGTTTATCACCAGACACATCCCAAGCATGTGGATAAGTTCCATAGGAGGGGAGCAATGATTGTTAATATGCCAGAAAGGTAAAGAAATGAGTTATTACTGTGAGTTAATTGTATAAAATTAGGCTCAGAAATACTGAGGAATATGAGCGAAAGGTGAAAATGGGTCTGATTAATGAGTCGAAGAGTAATGAAGGAAGTAAAAGATTTGATTTTTCGAAGAAGTTGTGGAATTTAGTTACCGCTCCTCCCGAGATCGGCTCTTATAGCAATTCGCCTACAAATCGATTGATTAATTATGATGAGCTGCTCCAAAACGAGTTTTACAGAAGATATAGTCAAAGATCTCAAAAGTCTGGGCGAGATGAAGAAGAAAAAGAAGATATTTCAGAGCCAAAGACAATGAATAAAGCCGGCCCTCCAAGAAATATAGATCTAGAAGGTTCAAGTCTAAAGAAGATTGAAATGGGAATTAATTCGGGTAAATCTCTAGAAGAAGTTGACGTGGAGTTGCAGAGCGACAGTAAATCTCAGCGGACTCTTGATTTCTCATAATCTTAGGATAATTTATTGTTGGATGTTTTATATTACTAGCATCGTCATTGTGTGAGATGGTTGGTGTTTGGATTTATGAATGAATTAATTCACTAAGGCTCTTTACAAAGCCTTGTATGTTGTTTATTATTTATGCAGTAGAGAAGTTATATTGTAAAGCATCTCTAAGTGTTAACTATCAATTTTTGACTTGTTCCAAGTTGCATTCCTTTTGAAAGAATTCGAATATTGACCGAAATAACGGGTATTTTCTATTTTCTAGCAATGAGTGTCAACCAGCTTTCGGTAAACAAATCTTTTTTTTATTTAATTGTGAGTCGTATTTTCTCTTAACTCTGATTCAGTCGAATTTCGAGCCGAAAGGTTATTTATCCAGAGCGATGCTGTTGCAATTTGTTACATTTTAAATTCAAAAAGTCATTTTGTATCATTAGTTCCAAGATAATTGAATAGTTGAGTGTTAAGAGCTACACAAGGCATGCTGAATCCTCGAGACAAAAGCTGATGTTTAAGTTTAGTGACGAATATATTTAGATTTTTATTTTTACGTGCATTATCAGGAACAGCAAGCATACTTTTCAAATAAACTGATGTTTGAATTCTGAAATATTCAAAATGAACTCTTCCTTTGTTAACGACTATCTTGAAAAATGTAGAAGATCTTGCATTAAATTTATCTTAGAATATCCAGTAAATTTTTAGATTAATCTGAAATATTTCCATTTTTCGTTAACTGAACTATCAGAATGCTCTAATATTGCTTATAACTCAGTAAGCGCATAACATATCCAATAAAGTTATCTGGCTTATAATTTTTGATAAAGCTAACTCTTGCGATGAGAAAAAATTTTAAATTGCAGTCTAATTCATTTTATGTATACATCCTTTTGGTTCTTGTGTCCTCAAAGTGTGTCGCCTCAATGGAACTCATTGTGGACTCAGCATTAATAGCTAAGGAGGGAAATTCTTATCCAAATATCGCCCAAGCACTTTCTGCTTTGCTGAGTAACTCTCGCCTCATAGATAGTGAGAACATCATTACATTAAAAGCGAATTCTGCTGGATCAAACCAATATTTTCCAGATTGTGCCAACCAGAGTCTCGATCAATATGCCCTCTCGACAATTATAAATGGCTCGAGTTCAGAGGGAGGTAGCCTCCAAATAGTGTTTGAAAACGCTCCTCAAACGATAGAAGACTCAAATCTCTGCACTCAACTCCCAGTTTTGGTATTTTCAAGAAGTTCGTGCTTTCATGTGATGAATTTATATTCAGTAAATATCATCGGGATGAATATAATATATCAACCGATCCCAAACACTCAAGCTGTTGCGGATTTAGACTCGTTAACCTTCTCAGCCTGTTGTTTCAATAAACCAGGAGCTCCTTCCGACTCAGAAAACTTAATGGGAGGAAGTCTTTATTTTAGAAATTTGAGTGTGTTATTGATGAGAAATAGCATGTATATTTATGATTCCAAGAATACCATAATGGGAGAGGCAGTTCAGAACGTGATTCTTGACAATTTCATCTTCTTTACTCCAAAATCAGACGAAGAAGGTTATTTAGCAGCTTTCACAATGATGAACAGCTTTGATTCCAACACCACCAGAATTACAATAAACAACTTAAAGTTTCAATGTACTCCAGAAACGATTGTCATGCCTGGGGCCTTCTCCTTGCAGGATTTATCTGTTCTTTCAATCTTCAATATGAGTATTTCAGACTGCGATTTCAATGGAGTGACTTTTACTAATAAAAATTTATTTTATATTTCCAGAGCGTCTGCACTCACTGTACAAGGAGTCGTTATACACAATATGAAATTCGGGGAAAGCTCATTTCAGACAATTTTTAGAGCCTCGACCACTCAAACTGCAGTGTTCTCAAATTTCTCCATCATAAATTTATACACTTCACCAAGTGGGCAGCCAGATTCTCAGCTTGTATATTTCGCTGATGAAATCCAATCTACGTATGACACGTATCACGTTGAGTTCAGCAGGTGGAATATTAAAAACTGCAGCATTTCTTCAACAAAATATTTGATTTCTGTTGCAATGCAGTATGATAGTAATGCTCTTACGAAGATGATCGTTGAAGATTGTAATATTGCGGATTCCATCCTCACTTGGAAATCAGCCATCGTCTATTTTAAAACCCCACCTCAGGATACCAGCAAAGCGAATCAGAATACAACGCAAATCGTCATGAGGAATATTAGCGTATTAAATACTTTCTTTAGTTCCTCTACACTAGCACAATTCAACCATTTGCCTTTAGCATTCATAACGGCCGTTGAACCAGTGCATGTTGAAGTGATAGACTTAAATTTGTCTGGGGTTACTTTAATACAATCCTCGATTATTCAAACTGAAGGGCTCTGCACCTATATCTCCAAGGTTAACGTTGAGAACGCAACTTTCAGAACTTCTTCAAGCTTTTTTTCGAGTATTACGATCCTGAGTTCAGTGACAATGAGCGATTCCGCTATTAAAAGCGTAAAGCTTGAAGATAATTCTCAGTTTATTGGAGTAAATTTCGCAGCCGCACGAATGCAAGGCTTGGATAGCGCTTTGGATGGTGGCGAAAAAGGAACTTGTGCGGAAACGAGACCTTTCATGATTTATAATTGCGACTTCGATTCGATTGAAATTGTGTCAAATTCTTATCTTTTGGTAAGCACAAATCCAATGGTGATTATTCAACAAAATAGCTTCACTAATAACTGGAGAATTGTCAATTCTGGATTGCTTAAGCTAGGAAGTTATCCTTTTTTCCACTCACCTCAATCATATTTCTATCAAACTGGGAGAATGGCATCCTATCCTGTCTTCGTATGCACATTCGCAGAGAACACCATCTTTCAGAATCATCCTGAACTCGGAGAAATCTATCGTAATGCGCGATCTAATATATCAAAGTACGATCCAGAAAATTATATTTTCTTCATCTGGGTGAGCAATAATACGATATGCGACATCCACATGACAAACACTCCGCAATTGATGAAAATATCCGAATTTAAAATCGATAATGGAACCATCGCTGTGCTAAATAATAAACTCCAGAATATTTTTTCTAGCAACAACATGGATCTAATCAGCTGCAGTGCGATTCAACGAGGAATCGCCGCTCTAAACGCCTTCTCTAGAATTAATGTAGCTGGATACGCGTATTCTCTTAACGCGGATGAAGTGAAAAATCTCCTCTTCGAGTCCAATAGCATGGTTCAAACACAAGAGCTATCAATGTGTTCGATTTCTTCGGCTGATTGCCGCAAGATAATGATAAGAGAGAATCTCGCTTTAAATGTTGATGTGAAGCAAATTTTCATGGGTATTTCCTGTGAGTTACTAGAGGACACTATCGTAGTTCAAGGGTCAGTCTTTGAAAATGTGGTTCAAACGAACACTCCAGGAGTTATTTCAGAAGTAAATTTCATTTCACTGCGAACGAAAAAAATATCTCCAATACAATCAAGCATCGTTTTCCAGAATGATACCTTTTCTAACATTACTGTGCTAGACATGCAAGGGTTCACTCAAAGCATCTATCAAAGTTCATTAGTTTTCATCCTTTCGCTGAATTCTGAAGCTCACTTCAATAATAATGTGTTCAACAGGATAACAGTCTCACCGAAAGGAGGTATTCTGACAGTTTCACTTCCTGTGATCTCGTTTTCGAACTGCGAATTTTATGATCTTTTCTATGGAAATGTGAATGGAGCTATTCATGCAATATGCGAGACCTTATCGATTCGAAATTGCTCTTTCTTGAGAAGTCAAAGCTTGGTCTCAGATGGAGCTGGAATATTTAAACTGACAAACTATGATCCTAGTAATGTGACTCTGAAAATGGATATCCAAAATTCTACAATGAAAGAGAATATTGCTCCTTATGGAACTCTGCTGTATGTTGAAGGTAGCGCCATCATCCTGTCGATCAATGGAAGCGATATTTCAAACAATCAGGTAACGGGAAGTAATGGGGTTATAACTCTTTTTAAAGTATTGAATTCGAATGTTACTATAACACATTCTAACTTTGAGCAACGTCGCGGCTATCTGTCTCAATATCCTCATTTAAAAGTGTTCTGCTTTGAGAATTCAGGACGAGATGTACACGTTTATATGTCTGATTTGCTGTTCGACGTTGCTGGGAATGCAAAGGGAACATTTATATCCATCAGTAGCGGACAATATCCAGTGAATTTAAAAGGAGAACGGATTATATATTCTGCTGGAGCAGATTCTTCTTTCCCTCAATTTGGGTTATTTGAAGGAAACAATTTCGAGGCCACATTTAAAGAACTTCACGTTAATAACATTTCGCTTGGCCCAGCTCCGTTGTTCACCGTTACGGCTATAACTACTATAGCGGAGCTGCAAAACATAGCCACATGGCATCTAAATATTATAGACAGCAGCTTTCATCACATGGAGCTTCTTGGAGCTTTCATTACCGTTTCTTCTGAAAATAACGTATCTCATCCCTTGGACAATCTGAGTATCACTCTCGAGAATACAATCATCTCTCATGTAAACTGGCTGGCTTCTTCTTCGACGGCTGGAATAGTAAGTTCTTCTACACATCAGCTTGGAAGAAGTCCCGAACAGACTGATTTTGCAATCAGTATCACAAGCTGCACAATTGCCGAGATAACAGGAGTCAGTGGATTGATAATAAACACAGTAGAGACCATGTTCGACTCCGTGGTACTAATTATGAATTCGCGGTTTTCTTCTATCATTTCAACCGGACCAGGAGCCATTATTAACCCTGCGACAGAGCGTTTCCCGAACAACACGAACGAAGTTAAGGAGAATATCTTCGATAGAAAAAGGAATCATACGTTTAAAATAACTGAGAGCTCTTTCGAAAATATTTCTTCTACTTCTGGTGCCTTACTTTATTGGAACAGTATCAAAAAAGGAATATTCATATCCTCCGAAAGGAATAATTTTACTAACATTAAATGCTCTGGAAACGGAGGTCTGATATTCGCACAATATAAGCCTGCAGATCTAATCATTAACTTGTTACCAATACCGTACTTTAAATTTATCTCAGAAAATGATTTTGTGTTAGATGTATCTGGAGTCCAAAATGGAGGAATCATTTATCTCGATGGGCTGAATCAACTTTTCGATATTTCCTTTGCAAATGCCGAGTTGTTGGACATAGCATGTTCTGGTAACGGAGGTGTCGGATATGTTAGCTCTCCATATAAACAAAAAGGGTTTATTTTAAAATCGCCAAGTCATCTCTTGTATGACTTTCAACTAAGCCAAATGGGAACAATTAATATTACTGGCAGCCATTTGGCAAATATTACGACTAAGAATGGAGGGATAGTTTATGAGAAAACTCCAAATGACAGTTTAATTCTTGGTTTTAATGGTAACACTCTCGAAAATGTGGTCGCCAGAGAACGTGGAGGGGCGTTGTATTTGACTGATCCGATCATCTCAATCAAAGAAAACATTTTCAAGTCCGTAAGTGCGAAGTTTGCTGGAACAATTATCTACAGTATCTCTGATAAAATCAATTTAGATGGATTCAATAACTCAAATGTAATCGCACCTGCCTTTTACCCTTTGGCTTCGTTTGCACCGACCAATCTTCTCATCTCTTTCATCTCAAGGCATGATGGTTCAACTATAGCTTTGGAGTATGAAAATGGCCCTCCTTATAACCCAATCGTACCAAATATGACTTCTTACTCACTCTCCGAATATCAGATTCATTTGTCCCTCATCTACAACGGATCTAAGGGATTTCAGTTTGTTTATGATGAGTCAAACTCAGCGATCATTTCTTTAAATTTTAGTTTTGCCATGGCGCAAGGAAATCAAAATTATGTCGGAAGCGACTGCTCAAACTCGACTTGTACTGTCATCGCCGCCACACAAACTCTGAGAGGCCTTGCTGGAGATCTCATTCTAGTGAACGCCACTTATCGTTCAGATGTATACCATCAATTCCAACAATTCTATATCAGACTAAGGAGTTGCTTACCTGGTGAAATAAATAATACTTTTTCTGGTGAATGCACATACTGCAAGCCTGGAACGTATTCGCTTATTCCAAATGACTCTAAATGTTATGAATGTCCTATTGGAGCTACCTGTGCTGGAGGATCCACAATAATCACCAAAGCAGGATTTCACCGAAGCCTAGTTTCACAAACGGCTCTTCATGTGTTGAATTGTAATGACAGTGGAGCAAGATGCCTAGCAGGTGTAAATAACCTTTGTTCAACTCCCTTTATGGGACCAGTTTGCCTTCAATGTAATATACATAACGGTTACCTTATGAGTGCTCAGAGCGGAAACTGTTTGTTGTGTCCTAGTAAAAATACAGTGATAGCGATCGCAATCTTGCTTCTAGCTGCTTCGATAGTGTACCAGCTGATAATGACTTTTATAACATTCAAAGAGAACAAACTAATATATCTCCATTATCAGATGCACAAGAAAGGCAAAGAGATCAAGCCAGGACAGCTTTTAGTTATTTTTTCAACCTATATTCAAATTGCATCCATCGTTGAAAGCCTATCCGATACTCTAAATGCGCCTCTCCAAAACGCTACAAATGTGGTGGGGAATCCATATAGTCAAGTCCTGTTTTCTCTCCAATGCGTGTATCTTTTCTCCACACCGGATCCATTCAACGCGTTGCAATTTCAAGTGCTTGCTTATGTATTATCTCCTTTGGTGAAGATACTACTCGCGATCATCTTTGAGTTATTCAGAAACCTCATTGTGAAGAATCCAGAAGGACACAGAATAGAAAAATCAGTTAGGCGAGTAGGCACTTTAGTTGTCGTCTTGATATTGCTAGAGCAACCTGGGATTGTTGGCATCCTTACTAAGTACCTCACCTGCACTCGACTTGACCCATTGATGGACCAGAAGTATATTAAAACCTACAACTTAATTCGATGTGATAGTGATGACTATAAGTTCTTTGCCAAACTCGTTGTCATTCCTGCTCTACTGTTCTGGGCATTCGTAGTCCCTTTAGCGATCTTTGCAATCCTATATAAGATACGAAGAAAATTATTCGCTTCGAAATCTCTGCGAATAATCCTTGGAAACTTCTACAACAGCTACTCTGAAAAATCATTCTACTGGGGAGTTGTAATAATCGTCTTCAAGCTGACAATCTTCATTCTCAATTCAGTGATCAGCTCCTCACCAATCTTGAAAGGAGTCATTTTTATTATGATCATTCATTTGTATTTCCACTTGCTCAGAATAAGATCCCCCTATCCCTACAAATCCCTTTATCTTGCGGAGAAGTTCTGTTGTATCGCTTATATGACTATGCTCGCCCTAGCATTTATCAGGCTTTCGACAGAAGTAACTGGAATTCAATATGCTTGTGGAGTATTAATCTACATTGCCTATTTTCTTGCTGGAGGCTATATTTTGCTGAATGTTTTCTTGTTGTATTTGAAGGAGGCTCAAAAATTCATTCGAAACCGAAAAGAAAAGAAAAAACAAAGCAAGATCTCTATGAAAACAATGGAAGTACTCAGATTATATCATCAAAGCAGCCCTTCGCACGTCGATAGATATCATCGAAGAGCAGGTATCTTCGTTCCAATGCCAGATGGGTAAATAATATGTCTGAACTGCATAAAAATCATCTTATTTAAATAGACTTCGAGACTCGGATGATGATTCGAAGGAGCCGCCAAGGACTCAAAAAAATAAGAAAACTATCATAGGATGGTTCAAAAACTCCCTATTCTGTCGAAAGTTAGCAAGTTATTTTGATCTATCTGCGGAAATACATTCTCCTTCTGAAGTGAAGCCCGATGAGAGTAAGCTTGGTCTTCATAGAATCAAAAAAAGTTGTTCACAACTAACGTCGTGTCATGAAAACGGAGAGCGCATTGAAGCCGCTGAAGAAAGAGAGGAAGAAGAGAAAGAAACATCTTTTGCTCAACAAATGAAAGACAAAGCTAAGCAACCACAGCAAGAGAGAAAAACCTCAGAATATAGTAGTCAAACTCATAGTTTGCTTAAGTTAGATGCGATTACCACTGATCTCCACGAACGAACTGTAAATATAGAAGGTAAACCATTCCTTCCAACCCCTTCGGTTAACCTGTCCTAATACCATGTGAATGATATGCATTCCTTTAAGTTTTATGAAAAAAACGCCGGATTCAACTAGTTGCTGTTTCGTTCTCATTTGGGATGTATCCAAACGAGGCACCAAGGTGAAGAAATAAGCTTATTTTAGTTGAGATGAGTTAAATTCATCATATTGACTATCTATATATATATTGAATAAATAATTTAGATGCATAATAATTATTGACGCATGAGTAATTTAGTATGAACTTCATCTGACATTCATTAATTTCAACTTACTTGCATTCTTCTGCTTTCTTCCTGCTTAAGGGATATTATGAAAAAATTATTAAATTAGTTAATAAGCATTAGTAAGTTCATGCTCAGTTATTTTCCCTTTGCGAGATTCACGAGACTTGGTACAAAATTTAGATCTTTCATAGATTTCGGAATTTCTGCTTTGTAATTCTCAAATTGCACCCCAATAGACTCATCTCCATCTGGAACAGTGCTCTCTTCGTCATCCCAGATCTCGTTAAGAGAGCATACATTCTTCTCGGCAGATTTTGTAGTTGTGAGGTCAGAAGAAGGGCTATTACTCTTCGTTGAATAAGTACTATTAAGTTCATTCAACTTAAATGGGTCATCAGAGAGAACGAACTCGATATCGTAAAACGAGAAATCAGGAATGTCCTTGAAATCTTCCGTCTCTCCAGACAAATCTTCCTTCTGGATTTTATCGATGTTGTCAATCTCAAAGGACTTCTTTTTGAATCGAAAGGAAGCTGGGTCTTGAGAAAAAGGAGGCTTAGTGAGCTTAGACATGTTCATTGAACTCATCCACTTATGCTCGCATATTTCACTAAATCCTCTCTTAGACCCAAGCCGCTTTTGAGGATTCGAGTGAAGGAGCTTCAAAATAAAACCTTGCAAGTCCGGTGATAACGTTTTGATAGCTGGATTAAGTTCTTTCTTGAACTCCCGTCCTTCATCCTTAAACACAGGAGTTTCTTTAGTCGCGAGCTCGTAGGCAAGGGTTCCGAGGTTGTAGTAGTCGATTTTGCAAGTATAGCCTTTCCCTTTCTCAATCTCAGGAGCGAAAATATCTGGAGTCCCACAGACTGTGAAATTGAGTTCGCTGTGACTTTTCACCTTTTTCGCGAAACCAAAATCAGCGATATACACGTGGCCTTCAAGATCTAACAACAGATTTTCTGGCTTAAGATCTCGGTATATATAGCCCGCGCTGTGAATCGCGGATAGTCCGAGAATAGTTTCGGCAATAAAGAATCGGATTTCATCTTCTGTTAGATCCCTCTTGCAAAGGAGGTCATGCATGTCACCTCCTGGGATGAAATCTTGAACAAAATACACGTGATTTTTCTAAGGGGGAAGCAATAAATTTTATAGGAAGACTAGAAAGGCATACTGTTTGGAAACAAGCTCGCAGCATAGTTACAAAAGGCGAATTAATATCAATCATCGCCTGACGTTCTCTTGTTATTATCTTGAGTTTCTTTTTCGAATTACTTTTTTTCATTTGCTTCAGTGCATACAACATGCCAGTGTCTTTCTTTCTGACTACATATATCTGTAAGCAAGCAAAACAAATATGGAAATTACCAAGATAAACGTTTGCAAAGGACCCATTACCGAGCTTTGTCTCAATTACAAAGTCATCAAGAGAAATTTTTGTCTCGTCAGTCGTTTTTTTCTGCTTGTAAAAAGGCTTCAAAACGATGCCGTTTAATAGGAAATCGAGGGATTTGTCTGGCGAACAGAGACAGTAATCGATAGCGTAATTAGCCTTAACGGTCTGAAGAGCAACAATGTTGTTGAAGCGTGTTTCTTCAGGAAATTTCTTTTTGAGTCTTGTTATTGTCTCACTCAGAAGCCATTGAGATGTCAAGCTTTTCAGCCGATCGAAAGGAATTGCAACCTTGATGGCTTGCTTGGAGTCGAACTTAATGTAGATGATATGCTTTGTGGCTTCTGACATTAAATCTCAAGATATTATTTATTATCTGAAAAAATTGTGTTGCTGTGTTTAAATCAGAGTCGATGGTACAGCGTAATTGTTCTATTTCCACAAGTAGCTGTTCGAATTCCGACGAATCAATCTCTCTCGAATATAATGGGTTCCCAAATTAATTGGAAACGGTTTTTCGATCAGATCTTGAAGCTGTCTGATTTCGAATAATTATTTAATTATTCCAAGGTGAGTTTCACAAGATGTTGTGTTTGAGCCATGTAATATCCTCTTTACAGAGGGTTTTGCCAGCTTGTTCTTTTGATTTAAATGTGGGTGACATCTCAAAATCAGTCTTATGAAGCATAAAGAATGAGAGCTAGAGAAGCTCCAAGAGTTAACAAACGTATTCCGAAGAATATTCGTTAATAGGGATCGCTTCTTGTTAACCAAGAAAGTTCTGTAGAATCGTTCTGAGAGCCATACGAAAATTAAACTGGGAATAAATTTTGCTGGATTTTAGGTAGTTTGCTGGATTTTAGGTAGTTAGCAGCACAATGTGTAGTTGATACAATAGTAATGCTCGGATCAGACAGTCATTTCTAATCCACGAATGAGTTGCATGCTCTGGCAAAGCCTCTTTTTTGTAGCTATGAACCTCTTGAAAACATTTCAGTGTAAAATTGCTCGCGAGTCTCATATTCTGACGAGAACGTGCTTGTGTGACGCTTGCTTTCTAGAGTTTCTAATTTACAGAATTTATGCTTAAATATTAGATCTCCGCTGTATTTACATAGAAATGTATTAGAACTACATCCTTTTGATCGGGTTTCAGACAAGTAACTTAGTTAGCAATCCGAGAACGAGAATAAGGCGGAGACATTGTGCTGGTGTCTCAGAAAGTGATTGAGTTTTTGCAGTTTTTCATGAATTCAAGTTTCTAATCATCTTTTGAAGAGTTAATCTTGTCGGTATCGGCTTTTCTTCTCCAGCAGTCTCTCCAAGTTCATGTAATCTTACTGTTGGCTTTGTTACAAACAACAATATCTCCACTGGAAAATTTTGTGCTTCTAGCTCTGCATTGTATGCTGCCTGGTGTTAGCGCTCGAAATGTTAGTCTGAGTTTCTTCAGTGGCTTTCTATTTAGCGATGAGATTAAAGTTAGTTTTTTTGGGATGAATGTGATGTAGTTTCATTAGGATCAGATGCGTTCTTTATTAAATTGTGTCCTTCATTTTATCAGCAGAGCGATATTCTATCCATTTACACAGATGTAACAGATTAGCCATTAGAGAACATGAGGTATTTTCAAATAACTTGAAGTAAAAGAAAGTTTATTTCTAACAAAGTGTCAATAAGTTTGTAACAAGCGACTTCGAATTCATTCAATTTCATAGCGCACTCGACGAAGATTCCATAGAAATTCGGAAAATTAGAGCTTTACTCTGGCCTGCATTAATTAATTAAACATATCTAATCATACTGAGGGAATGTCTGAACAGCATTGCCCTCAAGAATACGATTCTTTCTCTTTGAGAAATGTCTTTGACGATAGAACTCGGTCTAAAGTAATCAGAAAAAACAAGCACGTACGAAGCTACTGTGATTCTGCTTTCACTATACACAATCATTTGCTTCCTACACAATATTCGCTAAATTTCGAAACTAATTCACCCAAGCAGGAACTAAAACAACTGCTCAGGTATAAAAACCTGAGATTCAGAATATACCTCACCTATCGTTCAAATTCAAAACTTATAAGAAAAATTCCTTCAACCATATTCACACGATGTGATCATATCACAACGAATTTTGTCTTTTTTTATAACAATGAGAACTCTGGATGCATAAAGCGAACTTATGGGCACTTGAAGAACCTGCGAAGAAGTGATTCGACCTCTAACATAAATCTTTCAGGAAATTCAGAGAAAATGGCTGAACGAACAGTCCGATATCTCACACTCTCAGCGAAAGAATTCGTTTTCACGTATCAGCCTGGGAGTAGCAAAGGTGACGATATTTCAATCCTCTCTTTTCCTCGAGCCAACATATCAGACTTTGAAAATTGTATCATCATCTCTAACTATGCTGAAAAAATGAAACACATTCTTGGCTATACTCCGGGATTTTACACCAAAAGACTATGTTCTTTGTCGACGCTCAGTCTGCTTAATATGATTAAACTGAGGTTGCGTCTTAAATTCGATGAGTATCAGTTGATGGTTGACCCCGAGAAAACGCCTGCTAAATTTTGGGAAAGTTTGAGAGTGCTCAAAACACTTCAAAAACTGCGCTTGGAAATCAAAAAGTACCATGGCGAATTGAAAGAGTTTAATGAACTCCTTTCGAAAAATGATAATTTTAAGCAACTGAGGAGTTTGGACATAGAATTCGATGAGAGTGAATCTGAATGGTGCGAGTTCTTGAAAAACTTGCATGAGTTACCAGAAAGCATAATTAAACCGAATTTTCAGCTGAATCTGAAGATAAACCTGAATTTCGAGTACTCGCAAAATATAAAACGAATTGTGGAACTTCTACCTCGGCCGCTCATGTCTGGTATTCACTTAATGTTTGAACTTCTGCCGAGTGATTTCGATGACATTTGTAAGTTTGTGCAAATCTCCATGGTATCAAACCAGCAAGGTTTCGCGATCGGTTCAGTTAGTGTTCATACACCTCAGTATCTTGAATTTCAAGAGAGGCTATTTTGTTTGGCTCCATCAATAGCTTCACTGCATATAGAACAATATGCATTCGCTTATGACAGAAATATCGAGTTTTTCGCAGAGAAACTTACAGAAGCCGCGAAGAGTTTATCTAATCTGCAGAAATTAACGCTAAAAGTGTGTCTTTCCGTTGCGTTTACGGTCTTCGATACTAAATTCGCAAAATTTATGAGCGCTGTCTCCAATCAACTTCACCTGCGAGAATTGAAAATCGTGATGAAAGATGATAGTATCATGCTGGTACAAGATGAATTAGTAGAATCAGCCTTCGGTGAGATTGTCTTGACAAACCAGCCGATTAAGACGGTAGTGGAAAGCATTTTTCGACTCAAAGAACTTGTAAGCTTGACATTATCCGTGTCAGGTGGAAGAATCGGATTGAATTGGATAAAGGATTTGATTTCTTCCTTAGATCAGCTGCCTTCTTTCAGAAGATTTACATTAAAACTGAATTATCTGCCGTTGTTAGGAAAGATGGAGAGAATCCATTTGAAAAAATGCTTGGAGACGGAGCAGATGCTACGGTTGCAAGAATTGGAAATATTCGACCGAACTAAACAGAAGATGTCGCAAGGTACTTTGGAATCAGATTTAGTGTTTGTGACTGACTTGCTGCTAAATTGTGATAAAGCTTGCTTCAATGAATGCCATTCGCTAAAGTTAGTTTTCGAAAAAAAGAGAGAGAAAGTGATTAGAGTATGAAAAGTCATATGGCAAAGCATAACGGCTTATACAGACAAGGATAAAAGCGTTGTTAAGAAACAGCTGGTCTCAACGTAAGGGACGGGAAAATTAAAGATTAGGCAAATTTAGAAGGATTTTTTGTACATTTCAATTCACTAAGCACTACCCATTATAAGAAATTGAATGTAAATATTATGTACGAATCTATATTTTCTGTATGTTTGGAGATGATTCATATTTGCTTGCACGAATAATTCATACTTTCTTACTTAGATGTGTGAAGACCTCTAAAACCGAGGATAAATCGTAATACCCGATTTATCATCGGGATGAGAACGAATAATAAGAGATGAATACTACACTATGTACAGGAGGAGCGCTCTCATGTTTGTTTTGGGTTATAATTTAGAATTGAAGGTTTTTGATTACGTTTGAATATTTAATAATTCGATAACAAAACACAAACAATTCCCTTAAACAGGTAAATATATATATAAAATAGCTCAAGTATTTGAATAACCAAACGAATGTGATTGCTAGACTGAAAAAACGAGGGTGGAATTGCAAACCTATTTAAGGAGAGAGCGGCCATTACTCACCCATAATCCTTGATTTCTTTCTTCCATAGGTTCTGACTTTAGACGGGCTCTCAACTTCTTCCACTTTAACATCATTGCTTGACTTAAAATCCTGTCCCTGGAACATCATATCAGCTTGTGGTGACATATCTTGAATATTTTGAATGGTTTGCACATTCTGGGTATTTTGAATGGTTTGCACATTCTGGGTATTTTGAATAGTTTGCATAGGTTGGATAGTGTGCGTGGGCTCTTCTTCTTTCACTCTGTCAGTCTTGCTGTCTGAGTATTGCATCGGACGTTCAGTCGGAGCCATGTTGTCAGTGATGATTGCGCTGTTGACTCCTGCTACCGCTTGGGCTAATCCTCCGAACATACTCAATTCTATATTTTTAGTGTGCTCAAGGTCGACCACTGTACTTGTATCTGTCTTTATATTTTTCGGAACCAAGCTGACGTTTTCTGTTTTTCTCCTGACGCCCATACTCATCCTTCTTCGTAGTCCTTCTCCTTTTATATCCAAGCCCATGAAATATCGCACTGCTCTCTTGATACAATTCCATATGAATTTAAACAAGCTAATCAAGAAAGGCATAGATTCCATTAGTTGGTAACCAATGGTTAAAACTGTAACTAAACTGATGAATACAACGATTGCCCATCCGATTTCTTCTCGGGTATCATAGGATAGTTTCGACCCAACATCAGATTTCCCATCATCAATCGCATACACTAAGAATAACAAGGAAATCAGAGCATTAAATCCTTCAATCGCTCGGGTGACATTTCTCTTCGATCGTTTATCAAAGAACTTGAAGAAGAGGGTAATGCCGAAGAACACCGAATTAATCACGAAGGTAAAGCAGCACTGAGTGAATGGGTAACTTGATAACGTTGTGACCATCGGTACTAACAAAAAGTTCTTTAAGCAGAGAGCAGGTGCCCAGTATTTCGTCGCGGTATTAGGACTGGCTGGTGACTGTTCGCTGTTTATCAATGTTTGAGTCCTTTTCACGAGCTGTGGACGAGTCTTTGGATCGAGATTTTTGATTTGAGTGTACACTCCCAGTAATATGACTGCAATGATCGCTGCTGCAGTCATCAATCCACACATTGCCAGCGAGAATGACCCGACGCTATTCGAAAGATCTGCCGAGTATTTTATCTGCAACGTGAGTGAAAATACCAACGGTAGGAACGATGCGATGAATATCGTGATTATGAAATTCCACTGCAGCCAATCGCGTATTCTCTCGGCAGTTTCGAGAATATTTTGCCTTGATTTCGCCTTCTTTAGGATAAAGCAGGTCAGACTGACAATTGGAGCACAGAGGATGAGACAGAGGAGGAATGAGAGCCACCCACCGTAGTTCTTGATAAATAAGAAGCTGACCTTGTACGAATGGAATTTGTTTTCACCTGGAATTCGTGAGTCATTGTAGATAATCTTGTCTCCAGGGTTCCAGATAATCAAGAATAAATTGGGGAAGAAACCATCTATTGAGAAGAGGTATTGGAAGTAGACGAGCAGATTCGTTGGATATTTAACATTTAAGTATTGGTAGAGACTCAGCATTCCCAGAATTGACATTACAGTAGCTGCAGCTAGCGTTGTAGCGCCTGAAGCAATGTTTGTAGCAATAGAAACGCTGGTTACTGAGGCCATCGCAGCTTCGGTCACAATACCTGAAGCTTGCGCTTGAGAAGTATGTGGGTAACTACTCGAGATCGAATTCAAACTATAATCAGCTGTGAAAAGGCAGTCTTCAATGTCCGGCCCAATGCAAGTATCGCATGAATGATCACATGGACCGCAAAGATTCTTGTCGGTATTGCGCCAATATTTTTCAGCAGGACAAAGGCTCCCGCAGGTATGATTGTACTCGAAGTAAAACAACGGTGAGAAGCAGCTAAGACACTGGTTCGACTCTGGACCATTGCAAGTAGCACAGCCATAGTTCGTGTCATTGACAATTTGGCTGTAGCAGGGCTTACAGAAATATGTGGAATTGTCAGCATAGTAACCATCAGGGCAAGTCTTGAGACACGTGTTATTGCCGTTGTAGAAAAATATTCCTTGGGTGCAAGTTTTGCAGTTGTCTCCATTCGGACCGTAACAGGTTTGACATGTATGCTCAGGCTCTTCATCTTTATGAATATAGCACTTGTCGCAAACGTTGCTATCGCTTCGAATGTACCAGCCTACCGAGCAAGCGGCTATACATTTTTTTTGCACGGGGTCCAAATACTCATGAGATAAACAAGTAAGACAGTTAGTTGGTGACCCTCCAGTGCAGGTTTTGCAAGTTCTGTATGGATCACTCGAGCTGGTAGCTTGATAGCACTGATCGCAAGTGCTCGTGTTGTTGTTCCTGAACCAGCCATCAGGACAAGTCGCTAAGCACACTTTATCAGGCGAATATAAATACGATGAGGTTCCGCATGAAAGACAGTTGGAATAAGCCGGCCCGTTGCAGGTCAGACAAGTCATGTTAGCCGATGGAGATGTCTGCATGTAGCAGCCACCACAAGAATTATTCGTTGAATTCTGATACCAACCAGCAGGACAGTCTCCCAAGCAGCTGTTGTTCACACTTAAAAAGTATGTTCCTGAGTTGCATGAAGTACACTGATTATTGCCACCTCCGTAACAAGTCTTGCAGTCTTTGTTAATATCTGTGGAGCTAACGGCTTTGTAGCATTCCAGACATGTTTTAGACGAATTATCGCCATAGTATCCGTCAGGACAGACACTAACGCAAGTACTCGTGAGAGTATCAAGATAGGTCCCTGAATTACAAGACTGGCAATTATTCGGCAGGCCGCCATTGCATGTAGCACATGTATAGAGATTCGGTGCAGAGGCTTTATATTGATAGCATAGGACGCATTGATGTCCCGAGGAGTTGCCCCAATATCCTGCAGGGCAAGTTATGAGACAGGATTTGTTAGCTGTGTAATAGAAATTGCTTCCGGAGCATGCGCTGCAATCTCTCGACGACCCACCATCGCAGGTGTAGCAATCTTGCTCAGGTGTATCGGAAGCTGGAGCTCGATAGCATTGATCGCAAGTGTGAGTCGTGTGGTTCTTAAAATAGCCGATAGGACAAGCATTAACACATTTTCCAGTCGTGGAATCAAGGAATTGAGTGCTATTGCAGCTCGTGCATTCATACGAATTCGGCCCGGTACAAGTGTTGCAGGTACCATCTTCACTAATAGAAGAATCATACAGATAGCATCGCTTGCAAAGATTATTCGGATAAATTGCGCCTGTTGAGTAGTATCCTGCTGGACAAGTCTCCAGGCAAGTCTTTTCTACCATGAAGTACATGGTATTGTCCTTGCAAGTAATGCAACTGGTTCCCAAAGGACCAAAACATGTTCGACAATCCCTTTGAACGTCTGCCGAAGAGGAGGCTACATGACATGGTTTACACTTGTAATCACTCGTATCTCCCCAATAACCGTCAGGACAGGGATTGACGCATGCAGTATTGGACTCGTTCAGGAATGTGCCTGGGTGACAAGATCCGCACTCTGTCTTCGATGGCCCATCGCACGTTTTACAGGTGTAGTAGTCTGGATCTGCCGAAGTGTATGCGTAGCAAGGGAGACAGAGGTTACCTGTACTGCTGTCATGCTCATACCAGCCATCCGGGCAGACTTTCAAGCAGGTATTATTTCCAGTATAAAGGTACGTGCTTTCATTACATGATAAACACCTTGTATTCAGTCCAGCGTCGCAAGTAGCACAGTCTCTTTCAATTGTGGTTGAATCTGCTGCAGTGTAGCACCGCTCGCAGACACCTCCCCTCGGTGTATCTGTATTGCCCCAATAACCGTCTGGACAAGGAGTAATACACTTCTTGTCAGATGTCTCAAAAAGGTACTCTCCAGCAAGACATGTAGCACACTGATTCGAATTTCCGCCAGTGCAAGTCTTGCAAGTTCGCTCGTATGTGGGGTTGGCGGGATCATACTGATAGCAGATTTTACATTCGGATCCATATTTATAGTAGCCATCAGGACAATTTGCTAAGCAGGTATTATTGCCGTAGTAGAGGTAGGTGCCTGAGCACTGTGTGCAGTTGGTTTTTTCACCTGCAATACAATTGTAACAGGCTTTTTCGATATCACTCGCTCCTCCTCCTTGATAGCATTGTTTGCATTTAAAATCTGCTGAATCTTCGTACCAGCCTTGTGGACAGTCCGTCAAGCATTGATTGATATACAAGTAACGAGGTGTACTACAAGATGTGCATGCCGAAGAGCCACCGGCACTGCATGTGGTGCAAGTAGAATCACAATCTTACGAAAAAATTGAAATGAATGGAGTGAATCGAGAGAAAATTAATTTACTGTTACATTTGCCGCTGGCTTTGTATTGGTTTGAGTTACAGAATGTTTGGCAAGTACTGCCTTGAAGCCAATAACCCGAATTACATGCAGAACATTCTGTGTTGCTCGGCCCGAAGCATGCTGAGCACGACGAGTCGCAGAGGCTCAACACAATTTTGACACTGTTGATACCAAGATGTTTATTCAAAGATACGTACGGAGCTGAAAATTTCAGAAGAAATGTCGATGCAGTGTGAACAAAACTATCCGTTGTGTGGTCTCTCACGTAATCGCATGTGGTAAGTTGACAGAGGGACGGCGCACCATTGCAGTTGCTGTAGCTCCAGGGGATTGTGGCCACTGATGCACCATCGACCGACACCTGTAAATTTTCACCATTCCAATTATCGATAAAATATGCTCTGAAGCTTATTTTGGCGGAGTAATGAGGCACCATGTCCGAAGCATAATTTTTCTGTATGTTGATGGCGATTGAACCACCGTGAAGGAGTATCTTGTCGATGCAGGTAGTTGATGTCCCACTACTCCAGCCGGAGATTGAAAAGCTACCAGAATTTGGATCAAGGTCGTCAATTGTCTTGACTTGGGCTAATGCGAATCGTTAAAGTGAACTATAAGGAAGAGGATACCTGAAGTGAAGAGAAGTAGCTGGAAGGCAATTAGATAGAACAGCTTCGAGTGATAGAAACTCATCTTTAATCAAAAAGGAATTAAAATTTTTAATCGGTTCGGAAAAAGAGTTGCATATTAATATATTCTCTGACTGCTAAATTAAGAGTCCCTTTGAGGGAAGCTGCCATTTACAGTTCTTGAGCAGATCCGACAATTAGTTACGCAATTCGGCTCTCAAACACAGCGATAGCCTGATGAAAGTGTCTAAATCTAAATTTACATCTTTTTTTTTTGTTATTCTAGCAAAATGGCCATTGCTGTAGGAGGCTATTAATGCTGATGAGGCTATAATTTGGAATTGAGCATCTACAATCGTATTGAGAATAAAAATCGTTTATTGGATCGGTTGGAACTTAGTGACCCATCTTATATTAAGTCTTCATAATTTCATAAAACGAAACGAGGATATCAGAGCTCGCCTCTGCGAAACGCCAACACACAATTTGACTGAGTCTCTAAACGCTGAAGTGGTATGATGAACGTGTTAAACAGTATTGAAGTTATAAATTTTCTGTTGCGACCTATTTAACAGATAATTCAAATTTTTATATTGGACCAAGTCATGAGATTTTCAATAATCTGTGGTATACTTTCACGTTTTCATTCGTAGAATTTTTGAATTTACCTTAGTATCACAAGTATTCAAGTCTTAAGATCTGGAAGGTCATTTTTTTTTAAGGCTCTGCTTTAAATTTTCAAGTATTTCAACGAAAGAGTTGCTGCCTGTACTTATTTGGTCACCTACTGGAGCAGAATATTCTTTATATGGCTCCACAATAAATATGTTGAAAGAATTTTTTCTGATACCTCCTACTTCAACTAAATGCAAATCTCAGCTAAGATTTCTGCCAAATTGGGTGAACGAAACGATATATTGGAAATATTTGTTTTGTGGGAAATATTCGCAGCTGAGATTTTTGACCTCTTCGAGCATGCTAAGAGTAAACTTTCTCTGACGTATACAAATTAAAGAACCCTCGGACGAAAAGTCTGATTTCGGAAAATAAGTTCCTGCTTCTTTTTTTTAGTATTTTCCTTGTTTTGACTTCAATGATCGTCAGTTTTTAATATCAAATCTAAGGAAAACTGACTGGTCATGGAATTGAGTTACCTCAAAGACCCCGATTCGTGTATTCATTTACCAATCAAGTTTTAGTTTTCTTTGTGTTTAAGTGAAAGCTCATAAAGCTTTACAAGACTACACAGTCTTTGTAATTTTAATCAAGAACCGTTTTGAAATGAGCTTCATAGTGATTCCAAACCCCCAAGAAGCAGTTCCAATTTCAGTAATATCAAGTCTTGAATTGTCTTATCTTACTTACCAAACATTGTATCAAAATTTTATTATAAATTTTAATTTTTGCCCTCGACAAGAACTTTTAGAACAAATCTGAAACGAGAAAATAACAGACAGAGAAACTATTAGAAGCGAAATATCAAGGCAATAGGATTATTCTTTCAAATCGTTCTACAATATCGAGAACACACTTTCACTAAATCAATAGAAGATATAAATTAACGCGAGATATGGTAAAGGCTTGCCAAAGTTTTTTGGTGCTATGGTGAGATAACACCTCTAAAAGAAGAGAGTTATGATAGACGCAGAATGTGCTTTCAAATACTAATTCGAAATCTTCTAACATAATAAATTGTGTTTGTCTCTTACGAGAATTAGAAGAACAAATTTCTGTAAAGTATTTCATTTCTTCCATTAAGCAGTGCCCTCTGATTTGGTAGGAGAATTGATTTGGAAGCGTTGTTAATTAGCGGGGTATTTAGTTGTTTTTTGAATGAAAATTTGATGGTATCACGTTTGCCAAAGTCCAAACATTCTGGAACACGCAATTTTCGGATTTTCTTAAATCGACTCAAAATTAATAATAATCTAGAATTTTCAAGATTATTTACTTTTTTCCTATCGAAAATAGATGCAACATCTGAAATTATCCAAACTTTTAATGGATTTCATTAACTAATCGCGGAGTTTGAAGTAAATTAAACACAGAATTGCAATAGATTCTTATAATTCATTTTTAACAAAAAAAAACAAGTATCGGTAAACTTCAATTTCTTGGGAGTTTGACAAAATTGGGCGACTGATTCGAATGCCCTCTCGACACGTATTCTCAGTCAATATACTACCATGAATAGCAGGAAGAGACACAAAGTTAGTCAACCCAGGTTCCCAGAGTTTTCTCATACTCGCAGGAAGAATACACAAATTTACTTGAGATGATTAACTTCGTGTCTATTACTGTTGCTATGAAATGCAGATTGAGACTTGCAGCTGGTCGGGGAGCAGAGAGTCGGTAAGACAAGGGTTAAACTCTTCACAGAATATTTATGAGTATTCAATGATCGGAAATCAAGTTCAACTTAGACCTGACCCCCCCCCCTCCTCTTCGGGGATCGAACTTGCCTAGAAACTATTATACTCGACACTCATTCGTATGGATTTTGAGTTAGAATGCGTCCATCCATCGGAAACAGACTCCTACTAAATTAAATAAATGGATCCATATTACCTTCATTTTACCAATAAAATATTTTTAGAGTATTTTGGGAGAATACTCTAAAATAAAAGTGAGAACTGAAAGAATTCTTTCGGAAGATTCAGTTCTAATTTAAGACCCAAGAATATGTCATGGAATCTTTTAAAGATCAAACTTAGGCCAATTAAGTCATGTTGTTCATCTATGAGTTCATTTATTTAGATAAGCCAGACTACCTAAAAAAATCCATTTTGACATTTTGAATATATAGTGATCGAAATGAGCTTACTAAAGGAGTCATCATCCAATGAAAAGTTCATTAATCTTAAAGTTCATGTTCAATCAAAACTTTTGTCACAACTTAGAGATAACTGAGTTTGACTCTCTCGAATTTGAACTGAAAGAGAGCTCGATGAGTATGGGTGAAACAGAAAGACCCAGGAGTTAAAACCACGCAAAACCTCTAGCAAATTTGCTGTTTAGCCGCACTATAGTTGTAGTAAATCGAAAAATAGATCCTCAAATAATTACGAATTGCACTAAATTTAATAAATTATCAATGTTCTCTGAAAATAAATGAGAGTTTCTTTTTTTAATTCAAAAGCTAATAATTCAGTGTCAGCAAACACCTTTTATTCATCCAAAATCATAGTTGAAAAATCTCTGAACAAGTCTGCTCTTGCTTCTTTTCTCGCGACCAAAACCAAAACTTTTCAACCTCAGCGAAGACAACTAGTTGTAATTTTATCATATCGTTCATATATTTACAATCTCTCTTACTTACAACCATCACTCATTTAATAATTAAAGCAAAAACCACTAAAATCTGAACAAATAGGAAAATGAAGAAAAACTCTCTCCTCTCTCGGAACTATTTCATTGGAGAAATTAAGTCAAAGGCAGTATGATCCTTCTTATCGCTACTATCCTCCATAGGATTTCTGTTTGTTAGTATAGTATCAGCAACGCTTTTGCCAGGTCCTCCACCGACAGGAAATTTGAAAATTTTCGCTCCTTTTGCTTTGATCCTCTCAAACAGGCCTTGAGTTTCCTTGATTTTGCTTCTTTCTTTCTGAATCAACACTGTAGATTGTACAATTACCAGATTATAGAGAACATAGACCAGAATTATAACTGTGATCACCGGATGCATTAGTTTAGAAACAGAACTTCCAGCTTTCGAATCGTTGAAACTGTTTCCGAAAGTATTTGTATTTGTTTTTGAAGACCGAAGCGCTACCTCCATAGCGTTCGCAAAAGAATTTAAAAACGAATTGTATTCTGCGTTGTACATTCCAAATGTGAGCATGTTTGCGATGGCTACGAGAGATAGGATATATGCCATAACTATGATTACTGGGGATAATTTCATCACTAATTTCTTGAGCATTTCTTCATAGTACGTTACCTCCGGCATTACTGACTGCAACAGAGCTTTGAGAGCCTTTATAAAAGTAGCAAGGAGAAATAGGGTGACCACAGCGCTCAGAACCAGGAGATTGTTTTTTTGATTCACATAGTAATTGAAATCTATGAAATGGTTCATTTCGAATATCTTCAAGCTGGACAATTCGTTATAAAGCTTCGATCTAAGTCCAACGTTGGTGAGCAAAGCGATCATGGTCACGAGACTGATGAGCTGGTCTTGAGTTGGTCGATAGACCAACAGAACAAAATATCTGAAGTTTATAAACCAATAAACATAAGGAAGTTTTGGAGGAGGCAAACCGAGGGTAATGCGCTTGTTATACTCTTGTTTCAGAAGTATCTCCGCATCATTGAGCGCTGATTTCTGGGAAACTGGCCTCACTAAGCTCAATATGTTGAAAATAATCGCAAGGCTTGACAAAATGATGAGTGCAATTCTGACTCCTAATTGAGAGTTCATTGAGGCCTTCAAACTGACGCAATCCACGTTAGACACACTTTCGATGTTCTCAGAATTAAAAGTTTTGTTATAGATATGCACTTGGGCAAGCAACTGGGTCGAAGGATTGTAAACGTTTATAATAGCAGACTCGAAACGAACCATTGAAAAATGCTGCTGCCATTTCGTATACCTCTCAGATTGAGTACTATTCGGTGTACTCAAATCAAGATCGAAGTAAAATCCTTGAGTTGGAGTATCACCAAAAAGCGTATCAAGTGTAACCCAAGTGTCGGTGAAATAAGTAAAAGTTTCTGTTTTACCCTCAACAGTGATACTAAACGGCGTTGTATCGATTTGAGTAGGATCGTAGCAGGTTTTGTTGTTGTTCTGATAAGCCTCCTTATACAAATCGCTCAGAAAAAGACAAGACTTGGTTTTAGCAGGTTGTTTGATGATCCTTACCCAGTCCAAAATTATTAAATTCGCACTGTTGGTGAGATTGCTGGAAAGCGGATTGTGAAAGGCGGCTTCGATGTCATGATTCATTAAATTCGATTGAAAATAACGGTTTTCATTGAACATATTGAAAGTCCAGAGGAGAATAATACCGAGAAAGATCAGACTGGATGCAGATTTCCAAAGAAGCTTTATACATCCCATGAAATCAAATTTCTTCTGCTGCTTTATTTCCGATTTCGAACTCGCATTGCGATTAAAATAGTATTTCTCAACGATGCTCTCCTGCGGGCTCACCTGAGGTCTTTCCTCAATTTTTTCGGCTTCTCTGAGACGCAATTGTTTGATATGATCTCCCATCGATTGGTATTTTCTGAGAATAATTGTCAACTGCGGCAGATAGTCTTTGATTATCTTATTTTGTAGAGGATAAAGCGTCTCCTTTATTTTCAAGTTTTGTTCAAGTATTACTCCATTCCTATCCAAAAAGAAAATTTCTTCAGGCTGAATATTGAAAAACGGCGCAACAATTTCTTTAAGGTCTTTGAACTGACCGCAAGTTTCCTCTGATATATTGAATACGCCAGAATGGGGTCCAAAGGAAATACTGATCTGCATTGAATAACTGTCTAGCTCTGAGAAACAGCTTTGAAACAAATGATCTGCTTTTGAATCGATTTTCTCTCGACGACTCTTTTCTTTCTTTCGAGCTTTCGCTTCTTTGTTGCTCTGCAGTTTATCTATCTCTGCCGTCACTGATCTGAGTCGAGATTCTAGTGCTGCGAGTTTCTCCTCAGCATTTCTCACTTCTAATTCAATGGAATATTTCTCTTGTCCCATATGGATCAGTTTCTCTTGATATTCTTCGATCTCTTTTTCTAATTGAGCGATTTCATTTGAATTCCCTAGATCCCTGAGGAGATGTCTGCGACGAGTGGTAGTCTTTCGGTTGGAATCGGATTCTTCATTCATGTAGAGTGTACTCGCTTACTGATAAAAATTTAAATAGCTTTGGTGTGCTTGGCATTGTTTAAAAAAAAAAGTTCGATAATTAATGAGCGAACTAACGCTTTCCTTCCTGTGCTCCTCAAGGTTTAGTGGTATTTCACAATTTAAGGGGAAGAATCTTTTAAATTCTTTAATATAAGCATCAATTTGCATGAAAGTTTCAAGCAATGAATGACATTCAAGGAAATGTATATAGAAGTATTTTTCTAAAATAAAGGACTGCTTTGGCAGAATATGAGGATTTCAGTTAATTTATATTTTAATTTCGGGGACGCTGCTTCGCTCAAATGCAAAAAAAAGTCAAGCAACACCATCAATAAAGATTGCTTCTGCGAGAAGGCGAATTAAGCCCCACTAAGCATTCTTCGTATTTATTTCTGAGCTTATCAAGATCCAAAATCTTATTTATAAGCTGCTGTTGTGTCTGGTCAGCTTTGATGTTTTGTTTATCCAGGAGCTCTTTGAATCCTTTCAATTCATGAGAAAGATTTCCATTTTGCATTTCCAGCTCGTTGACCTTAGTTTCGAGCTTGAAAATCCTTGCTTCATACGCGACTTTCTCCGCTTCAAACCTGACCGATAGGTCCTTCATTACGATTGAATTCCTCTTCAAGTTCTCATACTGTTCTCTAAGCTCCATTAACTCCTGATGTTGTGCATCTGCCATCGCTAATTTCCGTTGGTACTCCTTGATTAATTCGTTTAGTCTTTCGGTCTCCTTGCCTGCAATACTAATATCTTTTTGCAGTTCTTGGTTCGAGTTCACGAGCTCTCTGATTGTCAGTTGGTCCTTCTCGAGGTCTTTTTGGAGATTAATCCGATCCCTTTCCAGTTCACTAGCAATAGCCTCAAATTTAGTTCTCAAGCTTTCTCTTTCTCTTTGCCCTTCTTCATTTAGTCGTAGTTGCACAGCAAGCTCGGAGGACAGCCGTTGATTCTCATTTTCTCGTTGGGTTAACTCGGCTTCACCCAATTTGATTTTAATAATTAAGTTCTCAATTTCGCCTTTGAGACTTGCGTTCTCTATTTGATGAGTGCTCGCAATTTTGCTGATTTGATCCTCAAATTCAGCTCGCAACGTTCTTTGCAACCCTGATTTTTCGCTTTCGAGAATCTTTAAAGAGTGCTCCTTTAGCTCTTGCATGTCGTGTTCGTGGTCATTCTTGAGCTTGGCCAGAGCGCTTTCAAGAAGTTCTTTGTGTTGCTTTCTAAGAGTACATATATCTTCCTCGAGCTGTTTCTCAAGAGCTGTGATACGTTGTTGTGCACTTACAAGCTGACCGTCTTTCTGTTGGTTCAGTTGAAGTTGACGGTCCAACTCAACCATTACCATCACTAATCGCAGTTCCATTTCTTCGTCTCTCCCTTTGTATCTTTCGAGCTGTCCAACAAGAACCTTTATTTCTTCTTCACACTCCGTTATCTGTCGTAAAAGCAGGTCCCTCTCCTGCTGTGCCGTAATCCTAAGTGTTTCAAGCTCTCTTCGCAATTGAAGCCTCTCGTCTGATAATTTCTCAACTTCTGATAGATTTTCCTCAGCCCTTTTTTCAGTCTGCAGCTTTTCTTCAGTGACTATCGCTAATTTGGCCATAAACTCATCAACCTGTCCCTCTAATAATCTCGATTGAGCTACTTGACGATTGAGCTCTTCATCCAGAAGCGCTAATTTCTCCATAAGTTGAGCCCCACGGATTTTCTGATTTTGGAGCTCATCCTCGTACAGCTTTACTTCGTCTTCATGCTTCTTTTGAAGCTTTGCCATCTCTCTGCGGAAGGCTTTCTCTATTTGAGCCTCAAGAACCATCTTCTGATCCGGCGACACTTTTTTCTTCTGCTTTTCGAGTTCATCAAATGCTTTTTTAAGCCGGCCATACTCTTCCGCCAAATTCTCTTTCTCATTTGCGAGCTCTACGATTTCTTTTTCTCGTTCATTTAGAACATTTTTAAGCCTCTGGGTCTCTTCGGCATCTCGAGATGCTGTTTCTGGGAAACTTTCACCTTTAGAAAGCTTCTCTCTATGATCTTCTCGGTTTGAGTGTATTTCGTTCAACGGTTCTAACTTTATACGGAAACCAGACTTCTCTGTCTCTTGTTTAGCCGATCTTGAGGAATTAATTTTCTCTCTTTCTAAAGATTGTTGCAGCGTATCAATTTGATTGTTCAAGTCTTGTATCCGAGACTTACAAACGTTCAAGTGATCCTGCAAACGTTTATTTTCCGAGCTCTGATGGCCTAACAAGATCTCTGCTTTCTCTTTACTCTCGTTGGATGCTGCCAACAATTGAGTCAGTCTATCTATTTCAGTCATCAGAAGAGCCACCTTGAGGTCAGCTTCTTTCTTCGTATTAATTAAAGCCTCTTCAGCTGATCTGCCCTGAGACACTTGCTGGAGACCAGCATTCTCATTTTCGGGTAATATGTCATCATATATGCTCCCTCTTTGTTTCATTTTTTCTGCCCTATGAGCTGGGATATGCTGGCCCTCTCCAGTTGTTTTCACAGAAATGAATTCTTCTTCTTCAGTTATCGGCTCCAATGGGCTGTCTGGAATCTCTTCGTCAAAATTCTTTTTTTCCTGCCTTCCATTCTCCACCTTCATTTCAAAGAATCCACTTTCTTCAGTCCTTTTTACTGGACTTCCTGCTATAATTTTTTCTCTTTGATTTTGACTCCTTGCTCTTCGATCAGATTCCGGCTCATCAATTCCAGGTGAAACATCTCGTTCTTCTCCTGATAGGCGCTTGCCGAGATGTCCGTCTCCTTGATGAATGGGCTGAGGCTTATTGGATTTCAAAGAAAGACGGATAGGAGTTCTACCACGAGAATTTTCTGCTCCTGAGAGTGTCGAAGAAATTGTATCTGCTTCATGTGCTCTCGTTGGAGTTTTAAAACTAACCTCTCCTCTTTCTGATTCTCTTGCCTTTAACCCCGCGTTCTCTACCGGATCAAAAGTCTCACGTCTGAACCTTTGTAGCTTTCCGCTTCCTTCCAGAAATCCAGATTCTTTAGCACGTTCTTTCCTGTGGGTTGAGTCCATTGTAATCTGATCCTCATCTTCAAATTCTTCGTTCATTTTGTGAGTTTCTCTTAAAGAAGGTTTTAAGTGTTGGATTCCAGTTGCCTGATCTTCCTTCAGTGGTTTATTTAATTGAGATTTTTCTTTATCAACCAATTCAGTAACTCGATCCTTATAATAATTAATTTCGGCCTCCAATGACTCACGGTCCTTAAGAGCTTTATTTTCTAAAAGTTCATATTTTCTTTTCCAGCTCTGAATTTCATTTGCATCTTCTGCAGCCTTATCGTTCAGATTCCTCATGTCATTTTGCAATTCGCGAATATATTTTTCGAGGTCATCAATCCTGAAGCGATACTCATCAGATTTCTTTTTCATCTTCTCGAATTCAAGGTCTGGATTAGCATCCTGCAACGCCTTCAGGATTTCCGTTTGGCTTGCATGGTCTTTTTCAAGAGCGAGATACCGATTTTTCCAAGTTTCATGATTTTTCGTAAGTTCTTCGAGTAAAGTATGCAATCTATCTATTTCAGTCATGAATAAAACGCATCGAGCTTCAGCGTCCGTCTTTCCATTTTGGGCTTCATTCAAGAGCTTTTGGATCCCTGACTTTTCAACAGGAGAAAACCCTTCTGTGTTGGAGGAAAACCATCCTGTGTTTGGAGTTAATCCTCCTCCTGTATTAGGGGTAATTCCACCTATCGATGTCGAGACGGCTGACAGACGGCTCTGGGCTTCATTAAATTTTTTTTGCATTCCAGCCTTCTCACTAGCGAAATTTTCTGTTGATGCCTCCAACCTCTTCTCAAATTCTTGGCTGAGCTCTGCAACTAGCGAATGTAATCGATCAATCTCGGTCATGAATAGCACACATCGAGTTTCTGCATCCAACTTACGGCTCTGAAGCTCGTTAATTTTATTTTGCATTTCCATTTTCTCAATTCCAAACTTTTCTGTGAACGCAGCAACCTTCCTCTCGAACTCTTGGTTCATTTCTTCCGCCATCCTTCTCGAAATTTCATCTGTTTTCTCAAATCCTTTCTCATAGGAGGGCATTCTCATTGTTTCACGGACTGACTTGAGCCTGGCTAACTCTTCCGACTGATCTTCAAACCTGCTTGCACTTGGCTGAGATGAGAATTCTCTGCTGCTGACTGGTCCCTGCGTGATAAATGACTTGCGACCTTTCGCCGGTTGCTGCGTCTCAGCAGCCATATTCTCATAAGAGGATATCACGTCTTGCAATTTAATATTTTCGGCGAGTTTATCAGTCACTATCATATGTAATCTCTCGATTTCAGCTGACATCAGAACAGTTCTCAAACCCAATTCCTGGTTTAGTCTTTGATTTAATGAAGTACTCTCCTCGTTTTTATTGGATCGGTTCTCAGATAATCTCGCTTGCTGGATCCCAATTCGGAGATTTTCCATCTCTTTCTCATTCTCTTTTTGTATCTTTAGCAAATTATTGATTTCGTCTTCAAGGAGCATCTTTTCTTCCTTGAGTTGTGCGTTCACTACTACTTGATCCCGCACTCTGTCGTCACATTCTTTCTGGATATTATCGATTTGGCTTTCCAAGGCGTTGAATCTTGAAAAAAACTCTTGCTCTAAACTTGATTTATCTTGCTTTAACTGCTTGAGCTCTCCAAGGGTGGCTTGATAGCACGATTCGAAATGAACACGCTCATCTAGTAGTTTTTGAATGCTTTGGGAGTCTGTTCCTTTGGATTGAGTGAGTACGCTTCTCTTCAACTGTTCAAGCTCCGTCTCAGCTCTAGACTTTCTCGAACTTAGCTCCTCGAAGTCATTCTCAAGGTTAGTAAGCGTCTTTTGTAAGGTTCCTAGATCAGCATTTAGTCTTCCAACTTGGTTTCTTAGGTTTTGGTTTTCATCCATGAGCAAGTTGTGTCGATGCAACATGGCTTCGTGCTCTTGCTGAAGCTGATCATGATCTTGTACGAGATTTTCATACAGCATTCTGAGATGAGGATGCTCGGTTGGTCTTTCTGTGAACGCTCGGTCAAAATTTGTAGGTTCAGTTCTTATATTCTCTCTTCTAGATGTGTTTGACTGCCAAGGGCTCCCTGCAGAATCTCTCTTTTTGATCTGACTTAGATTGATGGTCGGAGATTCTTGCTCAAGTAACGGAAAAGAAGGCAGCTTTATTCCTATTGGCTTATTCGTTGGGAAGTTTGTTGTATTGCCACCTTCTGGACTTAAAGGCCTCAATGGATTATGTGTAGGGACTTGTTTGAGCAAGTACCCCTCTGTATTCGAATTTGAGTAGTAATTTTGATTCTGAAGACTGTTACGTGAGGTCTGTCTACTCATGAGGATAGATGGTTAAGAAAGTAATTCAGAGATATAGTTTTTGCAGAGGGTTTTTGTAATGGAGTCTTGAAAGAGTAGAATTGATTGTTTCTCTTTTACAAAACTGTTAGCAAATTTATGTGCTTATTGCATTTAAACCGTCGTGATATGTAATCGCACAGTTTCTGTTAAGAGTCATGAATAATTTAATTAATTTCATTTAATTAACCTCATTCTGCTTGTTGAAGGCAGTTCAGGCTTAGTCAAAGTCTTCTACGAGTTTCTCATCGAATATTACATAATTTTTCTATATAAGATAAGTAGAAGGGAAGGAATACCGTGAATGGAAAATCTTGAATCAATACATTGAAGTGCGGCAACTCATTCATAACCTTCACAAAAATCACCTTTTGAAAGTTGATAGTCAATAAGAATGTCAAATCAAAGTCGAGTTCTTAAAGAGAAAAAAGAGACAGCATCTCTAGATTTCAAAGTTCATATGTGATTTCCCAGGAAAACACAAAATACTCAAAATTCAAATTGATCTCCAATAATATATTAGTATTCAACACTTATCTAACGATTATAAACCTGCTTCATATTTCTTTCAGCAAATTTCAGAGTTGAACGAGTTAACAATTTTTCGAAAAATTCCGAAAGGAATTTTTTCTCTTCACAAGCTATTTATTGGTCGACTCTCGATGAGAAATTTAAAGCAAAAGACTATTTTCATATAATAGGCCCCTACCTCTTTCCTCCGATCCGTATACCAGGAGAAACCGATATAACCTCGCAGTGGCACCTTGAAGAACCGAAAAAACTCCTTACCCAAGCGTTTTCAAAAGAAAGGAAGTTTTCTGGAATCGAGGTGTTGATCGCAATCGATGGCGATTACTCGATTGATCACTGACTCTCTTTCCCTCAGAGGAGTATTCACGTCCTCAAGGATCAAACACAACTTAAGCCTTTCTACAAGCAACATTCAAATTCAGACAAGAACGTGAACCTTGAAGCCTTCATTATTGAAACGAGGATAGGTGTTGACACGTTTTCAAGTGTGTAGTTCGGTAAAATCTTGGAGAGGCTTTAATTTAAATAACTCGCCTCTTTTCCAGCTAGGAAGAAAGATATAGGAGTACTTTACTTGCCGAAACAGATAAAAAAGCGAAATTTCTTCTAAATTAAATGAAATGATATTAAGGGAGCCCGATGCGCTCTTAAAGATCAAATCTTGTCGCGTGAATCCTCTGAGGTTCTCTTTTCAACAGTAAATTGATCATTCAATTCTGTATATTCATAGATATTAATTTCAATAGAATGACTACTGCTATTTTTTTTTTGTTCAGGACTTTCATGCCTTGTGGAGATTAGCATCAGCTCAGCAATAAAAAGAAGCTCAACGCGAAAGAGGTTCGCCGTTTTTATGTTGCAGAGGCGATCCTTAGGATAAATGAGATACATAACGCAAATTGGATTTATCGAGATCTCAAACCTGAGAACCTGCTGGTTGACTTCGATGGGTACTTACGATTCACAGTTTTTGAGCTCGCGAAGAAAACAGAAAATTTAACCGATCTGAATTTCTCTATTTGTGGGACATTGGGTATATCAGCTCCAGAAATTGATGAAAATACAGGTCATAATTTCTTGGCTGACCATTTTAACATCGGAACTCTGGCTTATGAGCTTGTGACAAGAAAACTTCCGACCCTTAGCAAAAAAGATCGTTTGTTTCTTGAAGAATTGAATCCAGCTCTATCTGATTTGTCACTCGAACTCAGGGATTTCATTACCAATCTCCTCCAGCCTGACCCCACTTAGAAGGCTGGGCAGAAAAAGCGGGATTGTCCAGTTCTGTATGCATCTTTGGATGAGTTGTATAGATTTCACATTGCTGAAAATTCGAGAGATTCAGCTTCCATTCACTTTCGATCCAAACTACGTGGAAATCAAGAGCTTGCCAGTTGAAATATTGGAAATAGATGAAGCGGAGCCAGATTCTTTGTGTACTTACAAAGAGGATTTAGAAGTTCTAAATTTCACGTTCTATCGATTGAGAGGCCGGAGTCTATCTAAATTAAAGGTGTCTCAAATCACAGAACAGGAAGAGACGCAATCCGCTGACACAGAGGCGGATAAATTGGGTTCGCATTTGAGTTATCCAAAATTAAAATCATTGACTTCTCCGTCGGGTAAATTTTCCGATGAAGCAACCGAAGAAGGCGAACTTATTTCGACAGAGCCTGGAGACAATATCTCCTTAAGATCTGGTAGCCCGAAGACAGAAACACCTAAACCGAATAAAATGATAAAAGGATTCCTCAAATGAGAAAAATTCAAAAAGATAAATTGAAAAGCAGTTTAATTTAGTTCCTTACTGTCAACATACTTCGTTTAGAATTAATATCCACTCACTATTACTTGTATAACATTTTTTTTTTCTCTCTCTCAAGAGCATTAACCATAGTAATTATCTTAAATTTCATATAACTAAGCATTTCTAAAGAAAATTATGAAAATACTTATAGGAAGTATGGCTACTGAGGATTAACGCCGGTTTTCTCCCTTCTTTTTTTAATAGTTTGCATTTTCTCCGTTCTCTCTTTGACGACTTTCTCAAACGCTGCAGAAACTTCTTCAACGATTTCTTTATCCGCTGTATCAGGGCTTCCACAATTGAACGGTGGGTCAGGATTATATTCAATATGGAGCTGAATTTGTTTTGCTATTTTTGGTCCGAAAATTTCGGAAACCAGACGTAGTCCAAAATCTATTCCAGCTGTCACACCTCCACCAGTGATGCGATTGCGATCGACCACCACTCTTTCTTTTACGGTCTCAATTCCGAAGGCCTCCAGCACAGAAAGCGAGAGCCAATGTGTTGTTGCTTTGTACCCGTCCAGAAGTCCTGCGGCTGCCAGTAGTAAGGAACCTGTACACACAGATGTGATATATTTTGCACCTTTGCCTTGATTTACTAAAAAATTAGTATATTCTTCATCTTCTAACACGTCGTTAATTCCAGCTCCACCTGGAACAAGGATAATATCGACTTGAGGACACTCTGAAAACGAAGTATTAGCAACAATTTCAATTCCTTTTGTTTTGGTCGGTCCTTTGGTCTTGGACACCAAGAAAATCTCTGTGTTAGGAGCCAGAGCAAG
>ENA-UOTZ01000183-UOTZ01000183.1-compost-metagenome-genome-assembly--contig:-NODE-183-length-51911-cov-9.469460_pt1 | contig 51911 bp, 47 predicted proteins | sample MGYA00238144_ERZ746983 | MGnify/ENA primary metagenome ERZ746983 (study PRJEB28759, sample SAMN06268863) | compost metagenome | isolation source: single cell | place: USA: California, Emeryville, Joint...
TTTAGAAACTTGCTCAAGAGATTCTCGGTACGCAGCAAGCTCGGCCTCATCTGGAATCGCTGAACTAAGCAGACAGAAATAGGCTACGAGTGGTTTCAATGGAACGACTCCTGTGTTGTTAGGATCCAAACGTCTAAACGTGATTGAGAAGTTCTTGGGATTAAAGCTCTGTAGGAAACGAGGGAACTCTTTCTGGCTTAATTTGCTGCTCTATTATTTCAAGTTCAGATTTAGTCAAGTTGCAGAAACTTCGTTGTTACTATTCTTCTTGTCAAGAACTGCAACAAAATAGTCGAGTCAATTCTCTCGCCATCGAAAGCCAGACATCGCAGCTCTTCAGCAAATGAATAGAGGCTAGAGATAGTAAATCTATCGGATCCAGGTTTCTCAAGTGGAGGCAGTAGGAATGGCTAAACGATGAGGGATAAATAAAGCACTAAATCTAAAATGAGGCGCGTTACTGGAGGTGATTGATAATTCAAAAATCTATGCTGGTTGTGAATTTCTGGATATGTGAACTCGAACTCGTCTTCGATTCTTGTCTTAGCTTCAATGGCTGCTCGGAATTCCTTAATCTATAATTTTTATGATAGTAGTTAGAGTCTTTTCCTCATAATAGTTGAAAGGTTTTACCTTTTCATAAACAGCATCGTTTTCGTATTTAATTCCATAGATAATCCAGTCATCGAGTTTATTATAAAGCGCGTTTGCTTGGAGTCGCAGCTCACGTACTCTGCTTTCAGCAGCTACTTTCAAGACATAAAGGCGATATCTTGTCGCGGCTCTTTCAGCGAAAAAGGCTCTTCTGAACTCCTCACCTCGTGGTCCAATGTCTTCCAATTCGAAGAGCTTGTGGATAGTGAAAGCCTTGGTATCTTTCTTTCTCTTTCCTGGAGACATGGATTTAATTATCTTCGAGAGAATGGGTGGAGTCTCGAGTCTTCTATTGTCCATCACTTTAAGAGCATTATCGTAAAACTTTGCGATCTGCAAGCAGACACCAGGCTGATTTGGATCTTCTATAGGTGGGAGGGTCTTAACGATTGTTTATCAACTTATAGCCAAAAGAAATCATATACTTTAGGGTCCAAAAGAATCGGCTCGACGAGCTCTTCTGGTGAGTCAACCATCTTTGAGACATCGGGAGTGTAGTAGTAGTCATAAAGTAATGTTGTGAACGCGAAGTATCGGTCGAGTTCGCCTTGCATGAGCTTCACGACGTTATCGATCAAGAAAGTCATTTCTTTTTCAAAGTATGCTGATTCAATAATGCTCTTTCTTTTTGCTATCGAATCGTTTTTCCTTTAATATTCAACGAAAAATTTCTTAGAATACAAAGCAAAAATAAAAAAAATTTACTTTTGTTCCACAATTTCCCAAAGGTTTTCATTCAATTTCTCAAGTCTCTTCATAATCTCTTCTTTAGTTTGCTTTTCTTCCATGAGCTCAGTGTTATCGGCAAAGAACTTGTTGTATGAATCATAAAATTTGAAAAGTAGTTCCTGTGAGAAAAAAAAAATTTCAATCAGCCTCCTTTCATTGATATTGTTATGTTTTACGCTCTTATCATCCGCTGCCAGCAGCACATCAAGGAATTCTTTCTGCATCTCAATAATCCTGGAACTCACATACATTCTATACCATTCCGTTATTATTTTAAACGCTTTTGTAGTATGGTACCTTTGATCCCTGAGATTTATCAGCGACTCTTTTGTTTGCTCGACATAAGTCAAAAACGTTCTCTGCCAGAGCGTGTAAATAATTTTCAACGCCTCTGGACTAAGGGTTTGGATTGGTATTGGTTCTAGATTTGCTGATGATCTCTGTGCTTCATCCTTAACACTATCAGGTAAAGGCGTCTAATAGCATATCATTTTAATCTCATGATTTCAGAAAAAAGTTATTACTCCATTGAGTTCGAGACGGCTTCCTGCCTGGACTGCCTGTAATTCTTCAGTGTATTTTCGTTCATTAACGCTTTTCATGGACGCTATTTAGATAAAGTTAGCTTGTGAGACTTGTTCTCTCTTATTACTTGGCACTAGCTTTTTGTCAGAGACCTTTAGAACATCTGGGTTCTTAAATTCTTCTGTCTTTTTGGACTCCTCTGTTCTTTTCAACTCAACTGAAGAGCTCGTTCCCATTAGTTCTCCAACTACCTTGTTAAGCTTTTTCTGCTTGAATTCAAGTAGCTCCTTGATATTTTTATCAACAGCTTCTTGAACTTGATCAGGTTTCGCAAAGGAATTTATCACATGCAGCGTAGGGAGCCCGATTTCTTCGAAACCAAAGTCTTTGAACCATTCCTCGTACTGTAGTTTCTGAGTTTCGAAATTCTTTGCTTTTTCTTTCAGAGCCGGCTGTTTGTTGAATTTAATTATTCCATTGCAAAATGTAATGCAAATTACCTCAGTTGCTTCAGGGTCGTTTATCAATTGAAGTCTGTTTACAATTTTATTATCTGTTGGCGGTGGTCTGTCTTCTGGGTGATAGATTTCGCCAGTTTCTGGGTCAATTTTGCGGTTGGCTGCTCTTCTCACCATTTCTTGGACAGGTACGTCCAAAACCAGAGCAAGGTCGATGCCGCTAGGCCTTAGCTCCTTCTTTGGAGCAGGTTTATTGGATGGCTTAACAATAATCTGAGCTTCATCTTTAGCAGTTTCCGCGGTTTCATTTAATAGCTCATTCTCGGGGACATAGCCTGTCAACGCTCTTTCAAGAAGTTTCATCTATGAATTCCAAAATATGCACTTTTAAATAACATTTTTCCAAAAAAATTACTTGAAGTGGATCATTCGGGAAATCCAGAAGCACCCATCCCTTTGTATAGTAGCATCTGCGTTCGTTGATACGGGTTTGGATTGGATCTTCGACTGGAACCTGATCCACTGGAGCCTTTGTATCTTTCTTGGAAGGTTTTTTGGATGCTTTAGCGTTATTTTTCTCCTCTTGCTTAATGAATTCAGCGATTTTTGCTTCTTCAGCTGCTTTGATCTGGCGAACCTCATCATACACCTCGTCTTGAGTTTTGTTAGGGAAGGCTTTGCAAAGCTTTGCTAGGAAGGCTCGGATGTATAATTCAGTTGGTATTGGTTGGCCCTGCTCCTTCAACGCTTTGATTTCGACACCAACTTGCTTCAATTCCAAATTCACCTCCTTTACTTCTTCAGGCTGGCCTTTCTTTGTAGCTTTTTTCGAAGCTTTTTTAGGATCCTCTTCAGGGATCGGGTTATTCTAGATTAAAAAATCCCAATTGATTAGGATCGCTGAAATTATGGTTAGCTAATAGTACCAATTCAATTGCTTCTTTGATAATCTCGGTCATATTGAAGATCTCAACTCCGTACCTGCTTTTCAAGAACTTTGCAACTGTTTTCCTTCCTGAGAAGGGATTTCCTAACAGTACGATTTTTATTGGAAGATAATCAGGCAGCTGAGGTTTTTGAGGAGGCTGCTTCCTTGGATATTTCATATCTATCAAGGCTTCAATGACATCGCCAAGTATATCGTTATTAAGCGGTCGTGACGTAATCGCGGTGTCATCCCCTTCAATAAGCTGCTCAACCCCTATATGAATCGGTTTCCAGATATTCAATCCATGGATATAGTCCAGTATTTCAGTGCTTCTCAGCAGATCCTCTCTTGCTCTCAACTATTTATGAAAATATTTGGCATCACGCTTGATACACTTCTAAGATTACCTCTCCACTGGAAAGTTGATCTTGCTGTGGTTCAACCCGTCGGATGATCTTCTTCGGGACCTTAATCTGATCCTCGATAAACGCGTCTGTCAAGCTCTTCCAAAAGCGAGGATCAATTTGAATCGAGTCATTCTCAACTTGATGCTTGAAGCAAATCTAAATAAATTAATTAATTCCTCTTCGTTCGTTGTATTTGAAAATACCTCAGACATCTCAAAGATAATATCAAAGAGCCCACTGCACAGCTCATAGTGTTTCTTGCGTCTGCGGATCTTGTTTTCTAAATTGATCTCTCTTTGGATTTTCTTCTTCTCCGCATGTTCTCTGTCTCTCTCCTCAGCAAGCCCTTTCGACCTCTCTTCCTCGCCAGCTTTCCAAGCTTCAATCTCCTCCTCTTTTTTCTTCCGGAGCTCCTCACCATATGCAACTCTATTCTCATAAGCAAGTCTCTTATAAAGCTTCTTTTTCCACACTTTATCAAGTTCTTCGTTTTGCTAAAAGAAAATGTTGTTTCATCACTGGTTTCATGCAAAATTACTTTAGTTGATAATTCAACAAACTTCTTCACGAGATTTTCTTCCTTTTTCTTTACTTCAATTTCGGCCTGCGCTTTCTCCTGATCAAGTTTCACCTTTCGCTTCCACTTCTCTCTTTCTCTTCTTGCTTCTTCAGCATGCGCGGTCTCAGCTTTTAGTTTCGCCATAAAAACAGAAGTTTGGAATGGTGCCTTTTCAACTACAGAGATGAAAGGGACAAATTTGTTTGAAACGTCGATGAAATAAAACTAACTACCTTTCTTGGTTGGTTCGAAATCATGCTCAAGGTCAACGCCGAGTCTCCTCGCGTTTGTTTCGAAATCAATGAAGCCTTGGATCACGTCGTTTCTTTCGTACTCTTCAAATTTCTCGAAATTTTCGCGCAGTTTGCCGGTCATCTTGCTTCTGAACTCAGTCTCCGCAATCAGACGATTTTTTTTCTGGTCTTGATTCTTTTGCCAGTCTTCCCAACCTTTCGCCGTGAAACTCTCCAAATACTCTCGATTTTTCTGTCTTTTTTCCAGCTCTTCCCTTCTTCTCTCATCTCTCGCTTGCAGTTTCGTTGCTTCGACTATCTGTTCTTGTCGCACTGTTTTTTCGACATTTGCAACCCATTCCAAGTCAAATCTCTGCAGCTTATTCTCAAGTCTCTTTTTGAGAGGGTCTTTGGTTGTTTTTGAGAAAGAATTTGCGATTTTGGATTTATCTCCGCCGTTGATTGGAGGAAACAATGTTTCTTTTTCAAGCGCCTTTGAATTTGATAAGCTGCTGAATCAGTGAATAGCTTGGTTACCATTTTGGTCTGAAGCAATATTTTGAGGGCTGTATTATTCTGCTGGTGCATGATATCTTTCATTATATTCATTGGCAAGTCGATTCCTAGAGGCTTGAAAAGAGGTGCCAATGCTTTGAAATTAGCCAATATGTCATTTTCTAATGTCCTAGAGGTGGAATTTGCAAGAGATTAGAGTTTTGGACGAAGAGAGGATTACGTATTCTTGAAGTCTTCAAGATCTGGTATTTTCTTGTATTTGTAGAAGAGTTCTGCGAACAGGTAGCCATTAGAGAATTCTTTTGTGACGCCATAAAGCCTTTTTGAGAGGCCTACTTCGTTGTTTAGCCAGTCCAGTACAAGCTCACTCATGACGGACGGTAGGTAGTACGATCTTCGATTAAAAAAATTAAAGCTGTTTCAAATTATCTTAATTACAGCTTGTTAGTTTGGAATGGGAAAAGAGCTGAAAGTAAAAATATTAGAAAAATTAGTTGAATGTTTGACTATTGACAAAGAGCCTACTTTGATCAGCAGACTACTTGTGAAAAGTTAATTAAATTCGACTAATATGAGGACTGTTAGCAATATCGATGGAGTGTAACTCTGATTCATGAAAATTAAAATACCAGTTACACGTTCCATGAGAGGGAAGAGATCTTCAGGCTAGTATGTCAAATGCTGACTTCGCCGCTTTTAATTTTCTTGATATCTAAATCATCAGAAATCTGTGAAATCAACTTGACAGAAAAAAAAATCTTTTCAAAATTTACACTAGTCTTAATATGTATCCCTCATCTCTGGTGAGAACTGCTCTATGGAGACTGTTATTTGCTTTGATAATGCAGCCTGAGTAGAGGAAATAGATGTGTAATATCTTTTTATTCGCTATTTCACTTGATTTCACAAATGGCATGCCACTGAATTACTCAATTTTCAGCAGCTGCAGCAGTGGGGGGAATTATGGCACTTAAGGAGATGTTATCCATTTTCTTATTGCTATTCTTTCTTAATATGAACCAGTTATAAAAGTAATCTATTGGGATTCTTAGAGTGAGTATCATGAGCAATTAATTAGCAACTCAATTCTTTTAACATATAACTGCAGAAAATCCAGTGTCATGCTTCGAGTCCCATACGTTAACCTGTTTGAAAATATAAATCTTTCAAATTACAGGCTGATACCTTTAAATTAAATTTTATTGAAAAGTATCTGACTATTCGGATTCAACTCAACTCGCCTAAAGATACTTCGGCATTAATGTATTAAATAGCAGAAATTCAAGTCAATGTAATCAATATTGATTTTTGCAGCAGCTCGTAATAGACATCAATGAGTACGACTAGTGACCAGGAAAAATTAAGATATGGTCTCGAAATATTTTGCCAAAGCATTAAAGCAACAAATAAAGGAAACTACACGCAGTGGATCAAGATCGCTCGAAAAACTCTCGAAATTCTCCACAAATCTCCACAAATACTCGACCATTTCACGTTCCATTTGTCAGAAATCACATATTGCCTCATCACTCGATTAACAATGCCAATAGACCGATTTCCCGAACTCTGCCCCCTCGCTCTTGAGCTACTTCAAATACTCATTCAGTTTAACATCGATCCTCACACGCGGGAGCTTGTCATGAAATTTCTTCAAAATCCAAGAAAATATTATGATGGAGCTTCTCTATCTGGACAAGCAGCTACCATCCCCTCAATAGAATTAGTCCCAAGCCCTTTCATTAAGAAAACTTATCAAAACGATAAGATATTCACAGAAAATCTACCAACACTTCCTGACTGCCCTCTAAACCTTAACCTTTTCGATGAAACTCTGGAAGTCGCCAAGAAACGATGTAATGAATATGTTTCTCTATGTGTTTTGGATCTCGCAGGTAATTTCTTGCTCTGTGATGAAAACAGCAAGAAAATATTCGGACGAGCCTACAAAAAGCTGAAAGGAAAAAATCTCTTCAGAGATCTCATGATCCCGTTTTCTCTCGCGGCTCTTCGCAAAAAGTATAAAGGAGATGTTTTCAATCCAGTCAAAAACGATAAACTCTCTTCTGTGTTTTCATATACGATCTACTCTTGTGAGAATATGAACAAATATACAAAGGAGCTGGTGACGAAGTGTCAAGACCCGCTGCGGAAAAATCTACCTGGGGAGGAAAGCGTGCAACGTAAAGATAAGGTCCGCCAGTTCATGTCGAGTCTCATTGAGAAACTTGCTGATGAGAAGAGCGAAGCTATTTATTATAAGTTCCTGCAAAATCTCACATCCAAGGCCTCTTTGATTGACGTTCAACTAACGAAAGCTGATGTTAGCAGCGAGGTTTTCGAGGGAAAGGAGGCACCGGCTGTGAAAGTCTCTGCAGGGAAAATACTTCAGGGGATCTCAGAAACACCTTCGGAGGGGAAGAACCAAATAACTCGAACGGTTATTCTACTTGAGACTCGCAAAGCTAAGCACATACAGGATTTTCCTTATCATTTGATGACAAAAGACCCCAAAATCGAGAAATGGATCCGTAATTATTTTATTTTGTTCTCTTCATGCTCTTCACACTCTCTCGTACTATAATTGCTCTCTCTCTTTCTCTCTTTCTCTCTTTTGTTTATTATCAACTGCTTTTTCATTTTCTCATTTTTTCATTTGTTGGTTAGAAAAAGTTGAGAAGAAACTTGAGACACTCGGTCGCAAGGGAAAGAGTGGTAACAAAACAGCCCTCAAACAGGAAGGCTCATTGAGAAATATCAAATCAATGAGTAGTGAAGAGTTCATCCTAGATGGATCAGCTTCAGACGAGCAAAGAGAAGACGAAGAAAGTTTTATTTCTTATTCAAAACCTCTCGAAGAACCGCTAAACTTTATTAGTTTTATGGATTCGTAAGGCTTAGACCTATATTTGTATATAAATAATTCGATCGACATCAAATTAGCTAGTCAGCATTTCTCGGGTTATTATCAAAGAAGTTCCCAGGGTCTTGACTATTTGAGTTTATTATAGAAAAGATTTCGTATAGCATATTCCTCAATAAAAATAAATCTTTAGGTTTGTAGAACTTCAACGATGATAGAAAACCAAAAAACCCTCGCTTCCATGTTCAAGCCCTATGAAGCAATGTCTTCATATGAAGCAAAACAGAAAGCTCCTGAAGTAGAGACTAATAGCTTTCGCTTCCTCACATAACCTTGAAAACAATGAACAGGGAATTCATAATGCAATTGTAGAGCTTGGCGTCCAATTCAATAATAACAAGATCATCGGAGCAAACGCCAGATGCATCGCTCTTCTGGATGCTATGAAGAAGCTAATTAACGTAAGCTATGCTCTGCGTCTTTTTGATAGCTGAATGTTTTCGGAAAAGGATTTCGAGACCCCAAAATTGCAAGTGATGAGCAGAACGCTGGATAAACATATCGATAAGAACATCAATTTCTTAAAGAAGTTCAAATCATTCAACGAAGGAATGGACTCAGCAGTCAAATTCGTTCTCGTAAGATCTACAGAGCCAGTGGACTTAAACTCATATAATACATATTCTCAAACATATAGTTTTTGTTAACATACCTTCCACCAGACATTTCTGATCAAAAAGCAGCGCAGTGGCTCAACGAAAAGATTGATGAATTTATCGACCAGAAGATAATCAGAGCAGACGAGGAGATATTGGCATTGGTAAACAAACTAATGATAAAATCCATTGACACAGAGAGTAGGGATCGGACCTGATTAAGCCTGATGACGTTATTATGACCTATGGCAGATCGTCGCTAATCGAGAGATTGCTCATCGAGGCCTACTCACCGAAAAAGAGCTTCTCAATTATCGTTGTTGATAACCCACCTTACAATGAAGGAAAAGGGCTTGTTGAAAAACTCGCTGAAAATGATATCAAAGCCACCTATACCTTGCTCAATGGCGCACCTTATTTCATGAAGCGAGTTACCAAGGTAGACATGACGACGAAAATTCCTCGCTTATTTATAATTAGGTGTTTGTTGGATGTGCGACCATGCTAAGTAACGGTAGCGCTTTCGGACGAGCAGGAACCGCAATGGTACACCGATTTTATGAAAAAAATTAGTTATTAACTATTCTCTTTTTTTTTGTTTGTTATAGTTGGCCTGCATCAGCAAGAATTATAGCATTCCGTTCTACGTCTTTTGCGAGAGCTATAAATTTTCTGAGAACACTATGCTTGACTCTCTGGCTGCCAACGAGCCTGATAATCCAAAAATGTTGGTGAAACAAGAACTCCCAAAGCAGCTGATTCCTCTCAACCTAAGATATGATTTGACTCCTAAGGATAATATTAATATGGTAACTAAAAACTTACCAATCTTGTGGCTGATTCAGATTATTAGATCGTCACTGAACTTGGTCCGATGCCACCGACTTCTGTTCCAGTTATTATAAGAGAATTTAAAAAGACAAATTACTTAGGGAAGATCGTAGGACCTAAAGCAGACTAAAATATTTTCTATGGATGAATATTTATCTATTCCATGTCGGGTCTTCTGGCTAATTATGCCGAAGATTCAGAGATCAGTAGCAAAAGGAAAGATCTTACCCATCATAAAACTTTGCTATTTAAATACCAATTACAGTTAAAGACAATGATTAATCTAAATCAAGAGCGGCAAATTAGTGAAATCCTCTATATCAACGCGGTTGCTCTGAAAGAGCAAATATCTCTTTAAAGAGTCAGCCGAGTACGCTTCTTTTTTTTGTTCAAATTGTTCAATGCCTCAGCAGTTGCATTTTAAAATAATTGGTTGAGATGAGTCACAAAAGCAAGAAAACACGAGTTTGTTAAGGGCAATAAAATAAAACAAGGCAAATGTACAATTTACAAGAAAAAAAGAAACGGAGGGCTCGTAAGGTCAGTATTGAAGAAGAAGAGCAAATTAGGAAGAAAAAAGAGTATGAAGCCAAGGTCGCGGCCAAAGAAAATCTGCTCGAGACAGAGTATTACAAGTTCGATCAGCAAAGGCGATTGGAACAATCAGCATATGAAACTCATGAGATCAACGTAAATACTGTCAGTAATTGCTTTGTCATGATCTCCGGTGCTAGCTAAAAGGGTTTTTGAACGCATTGATCACGGAAAATGAAACCAAAGCTGCAGAATTAATGAATCTGACAGACAACTTAGCTATTATTGAGCGAGTGGAATGCGATGCGCTTGGACGCTGGACATCTTCCAAGATGACATCCACTTTCCAAGCAAACTCACCGAAGACTACGATGAATAGGTCCGTCTCAACAAGCCTATTCTCCTCATCAAAGCCAGACCCAGAGGCCCTAGATGAACGATTGAGCAATCTATTTGATACGTACGAGGCTATTAGCAGGCAGTTAGAGGCTGAAGAAGTACTTCAAGATATTCTACAGAATAAAATTGAAATAATGAACAGAGACATCGTAATTTCAATCCAAGAAAAAACGAGATCCTAACCATTTTGTTGCAGTTGATCTACCTGAAAAGGAATAGTAATACTAAAGCTGCGGTCGAACACGCTGAGTACAGATTTGCTGACCTCCATAAAACAGAGTTTATGGCAAAAGCTAAACAGGTATTTCGTTGTTTGCTTTCATTGGTTTTAAAGCGTACTCAGACTGAAGCTCATAACGTCCTTGTTGAATTTATGAACACTGTACATGAGGTCCGGGCGAAAGAGCACGGACTTCTCCATGAAAAAATCCGAGAGCAAGCAGCTGAGGAAACGAGTCTTAAAGAAACGAAAGTTGCGATGTCAAATATGTTGATCAAGCTCGATGTAACCAAATTGCGGAATTTTATTAATAATGAGCTGGAATATATAGGACAATAACAAACTGTTCCAGGATAGTGAAAAGAACCTTAATACATTGGAAAACAGACGACGTGAGGTGATGACAAAGAAATCTGACTCTAAGTACACCAACGAGTACATCGATGTGTTGGAGAAATTAGAGAGGTACAGTGGATGTTTCTGACGATACAAATTTTTATATGTTCGCTAGAGATTACCTCAATTTGGAGTTAAAAGAAGAAGGTACTCATCAAGGGAGTGAAGAGCGTCGTATGCCATCAAGATCGGTGCAGAACAGACCAAACATTAAATTTACTCATCATCAGTATTTGACTCCATCACCAAGTAAGAGAAGAATCTTTGCTATGAAATTGAAATCTGCTTGTTTTAGCAAGTAAATATCAAGAGAGTAGTCCAATGTCCAGACGAGCGACGTTCTCTGTCGGTGCCACAAATCGAACTTCAGCTCCAGAAAAGTTGCAGATTCCTGATAGTCCCTCTCCTGCTCATACTCGAGGAAAGAAGCACAAAACTCACGTTTTGGCTGATGGGGAAAACTTTTCGAATTATATTCTGCGCAAAGTGCAAGGATTTTATCAAAGGCATGAGCAAGGCCCAGCTAAACTGGTGGATTCGCTTATTAAAAAATACCAGCAGTTTTTATTCCAAGAGTCAAGCTACAAGAGAATGTACGAAGAAATGATCAATCAGGTAACTTTAGCCCCCAACAGCACATGTAAAACGCTTCTCTTATTAGAAAGCGAAAAAAGAAGCCGAGCTGGATGTGCTTGCTAAAGAGGGGGAGGTAGTAAGAAAAAAGCACGTTAAAAAGAGAAGAGAGATGGCACAGATTCTTGCTACGACTGAAAATTATACTCCTAGAGAGACAACATTCGTTGACTCTCCAGCAAAGTAACTTTATTTTTCCTGCCATCATAATTATTTCTTGAAAAATAATTTCAGATCTCTTGGCCTTTCGTCACTAGGCTTTCAGAATTCTCCAAATAATACATCATTTCCTCACTCGCCTGATAAATTCGTTCATACATCAAACCCAGTCATTGAACTCCAAGATACTGAAGAAAGGCAGGTTGGAGCGTCCACTGACCCGGAATCAGCTGAAATGATCAAGAATGAGCTACAAAAAAAGCAAACTTTCGTGTTAAAGATCTACACAGATTTCTTGTCACTCCTGTTAAGGTAATCTTATTCGAACAGTGACACTTTTAATCACGATACCATAGATTCTCGAACTTGCTGCATGTTATTTCTGACCAAAGTCCCAATGGAATTCCTAATGAACTCGAAAGATTGCTCTTTGAGATGATCGCTCTAATAAAAGAATGCAAAGCACAAAAATCAAATAAACCAGATGCAACGATGAATCCTCACGTCCTTCCAAAGTCTGAGGTTAAATTTGGATCTGTGGACAATTCACCGGCTCCTGCGATAAATCTGTTCCGTTTTGACACACACACAAGCATCACTTCAGATCTGCCAAAAGAAGAAGGAGGAAAGGATTCGACGCTGGTTGTTCTGCCAGCAAATGAATTGAAAAATCTCTATTTAACTATCTTTTCTGATTGCCTCGAAGAAGCGGAAGAATTCGCCGAGCACATAAAGAATGTAAACATCTTGAATTATCTCATCACATGTTATAATTAATTTCTACTATTCTTAAGGATCTTTTCATTAGTAATTTTTTGGGAGTTGAAGAAATGCGAGAATTCTTATCCAAATACAAAGAAGCTGGAAATGCCGCGAAAGAAGAGGTCGAAGACGTAATTTTCGCTTCGATAAGGTTGGAAGAAGACGGCATTCAAATCTTCTGTAAAAAATTTCAAAAGATGATGGACCAATTTCTCGCATTCTATAATAAACTAACACAGAACGTGACTGAACGTAACAAATGACTTCATTTTGGCCTTTTAGACATTTATCAATAGTTCACATGGCAAAAATGCAAGACGAAAGGCTCAGTCTCAGCAAGCAATTCTCTGATGTCTTAGAATTAGGACATCACGATTCCTCGCAAAGAAAGAAGCATCCTCTCCAATTCAGCGAGTTTGTGAAAAATTCGCAGGAGAAGCGAGCTAAAGCTCTAGTCATTCGAGAAGAGCAAACACCAAAGCAGAAAAAGAATGCGGAAGCGAGAACAGTCTCTCGGGGAAATCTTACCTTCAGGGACACTTATAGCTCGTCCCTTCACAAAAACGAGGCTAAAAGCTCCCTTGAGACCGACCAGGAATTCAAAGCGAACCTTGCTCGGTTAACGTTTACAACATTAGAGAAAAGAAGAGGATTCCATAACAGAGATTTTCCATTTATCAATAAATCGCGAATACAGCAAGAAAAAGATGTACTTGCTCATCAAGAGCGAAACAATTGGACAGAACAGGTAATGTTTGAAGCAAATGAAGGTAGTTATCAAGGATTTTGTGATAGGAATTTATGGAGAATGAGAGAAAAATGATCAGAGAGCAAGAAGCTGCCGCCAAAGAGAGTATAAGAAGAAAGGAACTTGGACTGGACAAAGAACCTGTTAAAACTCCAGTACAAATAACTTTCAGCAGGTTGATTCAAACCAAACCACCTGAGGACAAAGCCCGAATGCTCAAAAATTCGAATTTGCTGAAGCAAATTCATATGCGTAACTCATCAATGAAGGCTTGTCAACATAATCTCATTTTACACACTTGTAGTTGAAACAAGTTTGAAGGATCTCAAAGCTCCGAGATTCAACGAGCTCGTATCGAAGGAGTTTGCGAAAAATTTTGAAATGTCCAAGCCTCGTCACAACCGCGCAAGGAGCTTCCATCTGAAGACAAGTAATTTTTCCATCTTAAATTTGACGAGGGAAACAAATTTACAAAATTAATAGTCGATGAATCGAATGAAGATCATCATATACCTCCAGTGGGTTCAATCCAAAGAGTTGCTTCCACGCATAGGACCAACGGCACTCTTCAATCATTGCCTAAAAGCGTGAAAAAGAGTGCAGGTCCAGGAAGGCATAACTCATTGGCGAGCATTAACTCTACTACCAAGCATTTAGATACACCTCGCACTGAGAGAAGGGAAATCGATCATATAAATAAAAATATTTCAGTTTTGAAGAAGTATAGACATTCTTCTATGGAAGACCTCCATAAAATATCTCAAACTCCGTCGTCAACGTCGACGCGAGCGACGAAAGATAGTCATTCGAAACTGCTACCACCAGTGAAGTTGAAAAATCAGAAAAGTCCGTTTTTCAATCCAACCTCTCTACCCTCATCAACACGTTCGTATTGGAAACCGCCTGAGATCGATAGTCTCTTTACTGGCGTCTATTCTCCTAATTTTTTAAGCGGTCAGGTTGACCATGATCTGAATTTATTAACTGCCAATAGATTCACCAAAAGGCAATCTTCCCTGCTGGTTGAAGAAAAATCTGGACCTCTTTTGTAACCTGTATTTCATTGATAAGCCTCTAATTCGAAAGTATTGTTGCATTGTGTGGTATTAACTTAGCTTAAGTTCCACCTATAAATTAATATATTGAGATTACATCACATAAACAAGACATTATTCTCTCTAAACGAAAATAATTTTTTGTCTACTCGTTAAGAAGATATGGAAAAAATAAAAATCAATTGTGAGACGAATACATTCTCTACACATATTATAAAAATTAAATACATTGAGCTATCAACATTTCAACATACATAGGCTTCCGGCTATTTATGCTGCAAGCTATCTTGTAATTTTATAAATCAAGGTCTCGTAAGGTGAAAAGCCAATCAATTGGACATTTACAACTAGATTACCTTAGGTGAAAGAGAGTGGTTGAATATCTCTTCCTTGGGATTGGAGAGGGAACGATCTTATTCGAGCATTTATTAAATCTAAAGGGACTCTGATTCTCGTTGGTAGAAAGTGTTTGCATGAGTGCCTTTTTGCTTTTCGACAGTGGTGGAGCAATGACATCTTCTTCGCATTGATCTAAAATTCGTTGTATATCTGAAACCAGTCCTTTTATAGTATCTCCTCTATCCAGGTGAACCCTGGTGACTTCAAGCTGCTCTATTTCATCTTCTGCTTTTTCTGGTTCTGCGGGTAATTTATGAAAATGATTATGGACTGCAAGACAGAAGGTTATTTACTTATTTCAAACTGTCCAGAAAACCAGTCTCTTTTCTTTAATGATGATTCTCCGCTGGCAATTATCAGTTTACCTTCATGAATTAAAGAAACATGTCCAAATCTGGATTCCATAAAGCTCTCGCCGATGACATCAACAACTGCCCAGGATAGCGTTTGAAGATTGAATAAGTGAATTTCGCTTATTATGGTGTCGTTTTTATCCTTTCCTCCGACGACTATCAAGGAATTCAATCCTGGTAGATATTCCATCGAATGCATCTTTCTTCCTGGAGGCTTGAACCCTTTGCATTCTAATGTCCGCCAGAAAAACTCTCCTTTTTCATTGCACAAAACTCTCATATCGCCTGGTAGGTCTTCCTCTAATTCTCTTTTTCCTCCAAAACAATAGAAACCATCGATTCCAGACTATTAATGTGCGTAAATGTAAAAAAATATTAATAAAGTTAAACTCACATCTTTCTCTTTGGTATTGTGGTGTCGAAAAACTGCGCACATCTTATGGTAGGCAATTCCACCGGTATCAGAGTGATTGCGGACTGATAATACCTTCCATTGCATCGTTTCTAATCGGAGAGATATGAAAATATGAATAAAATAATATCCCTACCAAGATCAAGGGTATAAATATCATCGAGATACTCACCGCTCTGATTTATCCCGCCGTAAACGGTAAGCTTAGAATTGTGGAAACAAGATGCATGAAAACTCCTTGCGCTAATTTTCTCTCCCGAAACTTCGTGCTTCAGCCATGCCTTGCGCGTTGGATCATAGGACCATAAGTCATTATAGTGATTTAGTTTCGCATTTCCTGAAATCGTGGGTTCTTCACCACCAAATATATACATTTTATTCCTATATCCAAAAGCTGAGTGACCAGCCCGCTGGCTATTCGGACCTTCACTAAGAACCTGGCTGACCCTCCATGTTCCACTCGATGGCTCATAATTATATAGTCCAGAATGGTCTTGTCCTGCGGTCCCACCAAACAGAAAGAAATTATTTCCTATCTGCGTAAAGCTTGCTCCTACAGTGGATGGTAAATTTTGCAATTGCATTCCTTTCAGAGAATGCGCCTCCCACGAAAGAGGAACCTTTTCAACAGTCTCAATACATTTTTCAGGCTCGGGTTCGTTTGGCTGAAATGGTGTGACACTTAGTTGAAATTGCTTTTGTGCTTCCAGACTCGTCCGCGTTTCTGCTTGTAGTGAGAACCTATCAGGAAGTTGCGGAGCCGAAATTCGCCATCTCAGGCGTGACTGCGACGAAAAATAAGGATCATATTTCGTATTCAAAGCCGAGTTTTTCAGAATTCGATGTGCTCGACTCACGCGATTTGGTCCAACCCTTGTATTATTAAAATTTTCAGGCTCATCTTCTCTTGTACCTTCAGTTCTGTCCACAATATTGACTGCGCTTTCTTTGCTGCAATTGATAAGAATCCTCTGAACCTTTTTTGTAGAGTTTCTTATTGGACTCAATTTATTTGTAGGACTAAAGAAAAAATTCCTTCTATCCCCTGAAAACTGAAGGTCATTGACTGCAACCGGTGAAAGTTTCAGGGAAGGGCGACTGATATAAAATCCTCCTCTTAGAGTCTGCTGGAATTTCTTTATGTCTGATTCCTGACGAAGGTGCTTCATTTATTTCTAGCTGCCAAATTAAATCTCAACGGTAGCATAGTAATTTAAATCTATTTGAATCTCTTCAATATATGCACTAATTCAAAATTGCTATCTTGTTATGAGAAGGCCGGCCTCAACGGCAGATGTGATGCGGCAAGGTAACTTGACAATGCAGTAAATTTCAAGCGTATAACCCATAATGAAGTATGATGCTTCATATTATTTCATTCTGGAGAGAGTTATAATAGCTGGAAAAAAAAAAAACTTAAAAATACTCTTTTATCTCTGGAAATCCAATACTCACATGGTAACTCTTAGAAACTATGCAATCCATACTCTCTAAAGATATATCATATATTTAGATTAAACGATTATATCCATTAAGAGCTATAAACAAGTAGTAAGTCCTACAATGTAATCATAGAAAAAAATCTGAAATGGCTAATTCTTGTCAACTTTGTAGGATTTGTTAGAATTCTTGCTTAATTTGGACATCTTCATGAGATTTCTGCTGTGCGGTGGTCGATTGCGAAACTAAGGTCTCTTTTTTGTGCGGTTGCACTTTCTATATTAGCGAAATTCCTGTTAATTCAACTGTGAATCATATAAATTACCCGTCGTTTACTCAGCAAATAGCACCTATGGCAGAGCCCGAGAGCATACAGCTTATCATGCTCACAGTTCCAAGGTTTTTTATCTCTTCCACTAAGATTGTAGCAACTCGCACAAAGTCCCTATATATTAGCGGTTAATACAAAATTTATAAGCTATAAGATTTGTTTTACCCTTGCATAATGGTCCCTATTTGCATGCCCGCATGTAATGGATTTCCTGATTCTAATCAAAGGAATATTATATCAAACAAATTACTGTAAAGCAAATTTTACCCTTTAAATCGACTCTTTATTATAGGCAAATAAATTCCATTGAAATTTCTGTAAGTCTCTTCAGGAGTTTCATTTACGTCATTGGCCTTTGCAGAAAATCTAATTTTTTGGTTAGAGTATCTCTTGGCGAGAAGATTCCGTAGTCGCTTAGATTTCTTTTGGCTGGCCTCGAAAGCGCTAACGCTTGGACTAGAGGTGTTTTGAATTTCTTTGTCCAGATATGAGGAACTAACTTCAGATTTTGGAGATATAACTCTATCCTCAGAGGCCTCGATTGGGAGAGTAAGCTCGTTCCTTGGAAGAGCTTCAATTTGATGTTGATTGTGAGACTTTGCATCAAAGATAGTCGTTGTGAAGATTAGGAACCTGAGATAATCTTGCATATTTTGGATGGCGTAGATATTCGCAAGCTGAGATTGTAAATAGCTGGCAGCTCCTAGCTGACTGTATTCTCCGTCGGTTGAAAGCATTTAGAGAAAATTCGCGGAAAGTTGAAAACTTTCTAAGAAAAGAATAATTTATAGTTTTGGAATAATGGTGGCTCAAGTCTAAGCTGTTATTTCAAATCGAAACGATAGCCTTCTGGATTCGTTTTATTCTTAACTGTTGTTGGAGGCAAGAGCTTCTATTAATGGGATCATCCGTTTTAAATCAAGATTTCGAAGCTTCTATATTTTTTTACAATAAGCATTTGCATTCTAAAACGAATATTTATTAACTGAAAAGTCAGTCCCGTGAAATAATAAACAATCGTTTTTTTTGGGATTCTCCTCAAATTTAGTCTGCCCACGCGCACGCGGTTTATTACGTACACTGTTTGCATTGGATTTTTTCTAGGTATCTAAATAGAATCCTGGTAACAGTAATACGATAGAAAAAGAGAGAGAGATTTCGATACGTTTCTTTTGATAACGTAGAGAGAAATTCATTTTTACTCTTGAGTCGAGTCAGTAACTCAAAAAACCGCTGCTATAATATATTCTATTTCGAGCCCATTGTTCCTGCATCATGCAGTTAAAACTTGCACTACTTTAAAAAGGGTCTGAGATGTTGTTTCAATTATTTTCCAAAAAGACGGTAAAAATGGAATCAGGGTTTTTAAGAACGATAGGTAAGCACCACTTAAGAGAAGTATTGCTCGAAAATTGGCATAATAGAATCCCAACGAATTACCTCAGAGAGTAACAATTTAGAGAGAAAACAAAATGGGGTTTTCACCTAATATCTATCAAAGGAGGCTTCTTCTTAAACTTCCGATTCTCTTGGTAATATCTTATCTACTCAATATGGATATGTTATCTTTCATTTAACGATGTCGTTGAAAAACTGCTATTTTTTCGAAATTAAGAGAACCTCGAAATCCGCAAATAAAATTAGAGATGAGACTTTCAAACTCAACTCTCAGAAAAAAGCTGAATAGAGTTGTTAAAGCTTTAATATTGAGTCTAAGCAATAATTATCATTATTTCTAAGAATTTCTAAGATAACATTTTATTAAGAACCTATACATATATTCTTCAATCAATAAATCATAAAGGATCTCTTGGAGCAACTTATCACGCAAAAAACTTTGCCATTTTTTCTCTAAGTGGAGCTCTCTAACTTACTTAGTATTGAGCTCCGGTCATTTGAGAGAATTCGAACGTTCTCTTTCGAAGTTAATTTCAATTTCCTCATAATTTGAGTCCGTTTTTTGTATTTCTTGGTCGCATTATTATCTCTTTTCTCTAATTTTCATAAACCTCTCGTAACTTCTGTTTCATAGCTGCAACGATCAATTCTTGTTATTGTTACCTTTCCTCAATTTGTTAACTTCTTCAACAGGCTTCAGATCAATCTCTGAAAACATCTAAAAACGTTAACCTTGACTCAATTGCTCCTCATCGCAGAGATAAAGACCACAATTCGCACAATTCGATGCTTTAAAACTTCAAAATGAAAGCCTTAGTCGGATTCTGGAGTAGCATCCTTTACTAATAGGGTTTTTTGACGATCGAACGATATCCTTATAAGAAGCAGACCCGATTAGTACCGAGTGATTCTCATGAAGCAGTATGAAGGTTATTTTAGCCAAGTTTTTTCGGGTTACGCTTTCTTTCCTCCTGAATGGTTTGCGTAATTTGCAATTTTATTATACGCAGACATGTGGATTCTCTTTGAGAACTTGTTAAAGTGGTCGTTGATGTTATTATAGTTGCAGACAGAATATCACACGATCTTTGAGTCTCAAGCTCAAACTCCTTTGGATTAGCGACTGGAATGGAAGTGTACAATTGGATCTTTTTTTAAAAATGCTTTCCTTAGAAACCTCTCTTGAGATAGAGTGTAGAGCGTTGTACACAACATTTGTAGCAGCAAGGATATCAATTAATTTTATAAGATGCGATTTATTAGAAATCATAATGGATTAATTCCTTGTAGGACATAGACAACAAGAATAGAATCTTAACTAAGAAGAATATCTGACAATACCGTTCTAATCTCATCACTTAACTTTCTCCCTTATCTATTTGACAAAAATCGATTTTCCACCTTAAATATCTAACGTCTCGCGGTGATTGTATAAATTTTACTCTTGATACCAACGAAAGGCATGAATTTGCTGAGCTCGATGCAAAATTCCAGCGATTGTGAGGACAAAGGGAAAAGGAAGACACAGTTCGCAATGAATAACTTTCAATCTTATCAATCTTGTTCAAAACATGCTCTCTTCCTATATAAAGAGATGACTTCCCGTGTGTCCCAAGTTGGGAACACCGGGAGTCTCTCAAATTTGAAGAAAAGATCAAGGAAGGCAGTGAATAGCAGATAAGATCGAAATCCATCACCATCTCGTTAGAGAGAGAGAACCGAGTGGTAGCTGTCCGTCCTGGAGTTTGCTGGATGAATTGCTTGAAAATTCTGAACAGAGAGACTACAAGGCCACAATCCATCGCAACTGGAGCCTCTACTGCAGATAATAACAATACGGAATTAATGCTTTCACTTAACTCAATTGATTTGTTTTTTGCAAACTCAGTCGTAGATCGCGGAGGCTCAGTCAGACAAAGACGATCTCGAAATGAGACTCTTATTCATACATTTGTCATTGAGTTCTTGATATCAGAGCAGAAAACTTAGATGAGTGAAAACTTAGATAGAAGCATAAGCGCGTGGATTCTCGGTGTCCAGTGAGAAAGAGAAGTAGGATTTTTTTGTTGTTTTAATAATTTTGATTGTTTAACGCTACTTCCCAATACACTCTTTTCTACTTTTGATATCTTTTGTACGAATGGGTGTTTTAGCGTTAACAATAAGGATTTATTTCGAGCTTAAATGAGTGCAACTTGATGATTTAATAATTCAGAAAATAAAAAGTTGATGCAAAGTTTAGATCAAAGCGGGAAAAGGATAATTTTGATCATTGGTCCTCCTGGAGTAGGAAAGGGGACCCAAGGCGACAGACTTGCCCAGAAAACGGGGCTAACTCACATTAGTGTCGGAGACATGATTAGAGAGGCTATCGTCAACAAGACTGAAATGGGAAAATTAGCAGAACCATTTGCTAACGAAAACAAATTGATTCCGGATGTGATCATCAATGATGTAGTCTTTGAACGCTTAACCAAGAACCCAAATGAAGGCATCATTCTCGATGGTTTTCCAAGGACTTTAAACCAAGCTCTAACTCTTCAATCAAGAAGTGATATTAAAATCGAAAGAATGTTAATAATTGAAGCTCCTGATGACGTCTGCATGAAGAGACTGCTGAATCGCAATGAGCCTGGACGAAACGACAAAGACGAGAGGAAAAACGCCGATAGATTGAAGTTCTACAGAGACAGCTTCAGAGACATCTTTGAAATGTTCAGGGGGAAAATTCAATTGGTGAACGGAAATCTGGAGAAAGATGAAGTCACAAAAATCATCGACGATTTGATGGCTCAAGATCCTTCGAAAGGAGAGCTCGATTTAAACGCCTTAAAGCCAGTCGTCATCGTCAAGAAAGTTGCCAAGGAGCTTTGTATCATCTGCATGACTGAACCAGCTGAATACCTCCTCGTGCCTTGCGGCCATCAATGCGGTTGCGAAAATTGTCTGAAAACATTGAAAAATGTGAGAGGAACATGTCCAATCTGCAGGAACTCGTTCAGAGATTATATCAAAGTCTTCCGCAGCGGTGTTGCTGACGAGGAAGAGGAAAAAGTGAATATAATCTCGAAGCCAGTCCCTCTTAAAAAAAAGATATCAGCCTTTAACGAGATAAAGGATTTCCAGATAAAAGACTCATTTGATGACCAAGCGTTTGCTCAAAAGATCATTATAACCGCTGCTCCTTGTGAGGAAATCAAAGAAGATTCAACAGGCCCTGTCAATATTGCGATCAACATAGCCGTCCCGGATACTGAGAGTCGAGTTCCGATCGATGTTTGCTGTGTCATTGATATCTCAGGAAGCATGGGCGAAGACGCGAAATTCCAAGACCCAGAGGACGAAACTCGAACAATAACTGACGGTTTCTCACAATTGGACCTCGTAAAACATGCTGTAAAGGCAGTTATCAATACGATGACTGATAAGGACAGATTCTCTCTCGTTACTTTCGAAACCAATGCCACTCTTGAATATTCAACCAAGTTCATGACTGCAAGCAACAAAGATGATGCTGTGAGAGTGTTGGAGGCTTTGAGACCTAAAGATAGTACCAATATATGGGATGGACTGAGGATCGCTATGGATTCCCTGATGGAAGCTGAAAATAAGTATGACACCAGAAGAAAATTTGTTTTCCTGCTTACCGATGGACAGCCAAATGTCACACCCGATGGTGGAGAAAAAGCCTGCCTTCAAAATTATCTCAAGCAGTATCCGAACACCGCCTTCCAAATCAATACTTTTGGTTTCGGTTACAATCTTGATTCAGAGTTACTGCTAAATCTTTCTACTACTGGAGGTGGAGTCTTCGGATTTATCCCAGACGCGAAAATTTTGGGAACCAACTTTGTCAATTCTATTGCCAATGCAGCAACAACACTCTGTCTAAAGGCAAAGCTGCATTTGATTCCTTTGGGAGGATCTACTATCGCCGAAAATCTTGGAAGTGATCTGACTTACACGAAACAGGATAACCACATTGTCGTCGAGCTAGGAAACTTACAATTGGGACAGAGTCGAGACGTTGTTGTCCCAATGCATTTGACGAAAGAAAACAATTATCTTGCTATCATTCTAGAGTACGAAGGTCAAAAAGAAGGCCAGACTTACAAGCTCAATTATATCGCACATAGCAGGGTACCCACCACCGATGCAGTTGCTGCCTTCGTCAGGTCTCGTGTAGTCAGCCAGACTTATGATGCAGTGAAACTGATGGCTAGTGGAAAAGTTATCAAGGGAACAAGAATTATAGGAGAGCTAGCCAAGTTCGCTGCTGAATATGATAACAAATATGAAAATGAGGATGCTCGCCTGAACGGATTAGTTTCTGATTTAGTTGGCTTTGGTGGAGCAGGAGGACGAATGACCAAAGCCGTCAGTACTGTAGAAAGATTTAACAGATGGGGAGCCCATTATCTCAGAAGTATTACAAGAGCTCACCACCTCCAGCTTCGCACAAATTTCATGGATATAGGTCTGCAAGTCTATGGTGGACAAACCTTTGAAAATTTACAAAATATTGGAGGAAGAGTATTTGTGCAGCTTCCTATGGTCAGAAGCAGCTTAACAAGAGTAACACGTAATCAGCAATATGTCCAACAACAACAGCAACAACAACAGCAACAGCAACAGCAACAGCAACAGCAACAACAGTATGTTGTTGACAACAGTGATTATTACGCTGGAGGTGGAGGTGGTTGCTTTGACGGTTCTTGTGTCGTCGATGTCCTCTGCGAAAACGGAAAGATTCTTAAAACTCCAATCAAAAATTTGAAAAAAGGTGACCTCGTTTTTGTCCAAGAGAATCAGACAGCTTTGTTTGCTAAAATTCTTGCTGTTGTTAGAATTCAGCTCGATGAAAAGGAAAGTTTGGTCGAGTTTAACTCCTCAAAGTTAAGACTTACTCAAAAGCATCCTGTCTTCTATGAGAATAAGTGGCAGTATCCTATTGATATCGTGAATCAAAACAAGAATATCGCCAGAATCTCACCAGCTACTCCTAATGCTCCTAACTACGTCTATAATTTGGTCTTGGAGCACACTCACGTTTTGAAGGTGAATGACACATTCTGCGTGACTTTGGGACATGGAATTCAGGAAGCTTACCATCCTTTCTATGGAACTAATGCTGTTGTTGATGTTCTTAAAACCTCTAAGGACTTCGAGAGTGGATTCATTAGTGTCAAAGGAAATATCAGAAATTTGGCTTCCAAGATTGTCGGAAATGAAAAGCCAAAATTTGAAAACGAGAACTGCCAGGCCATTCGCATCTAAGAGAGGAAAAAAAATGAATGAGCACTGGCTCTCTAGGTAACAAAAATCAATAATCTCAACCCTTCTAACATTTTTATGAATAGGATCCAAAGAGATTAAAGATTGAAGAATATCCAAATAATAGTTATCAAATCATATTCGTAAATGGGCTAGGAAATCTATATAATATTAAGAATAAGATTATCTATATACTCATTCGAATCCTTCTTATATCAACGAATAGAGATATATTTGAAAAACAAAATCAACAAATACCAGTATGCAATCGAAATTTGAGAATTTTTGTGTGTTGGGAGATTAATCAAGGTATATTTAACTTAACAAGCAATTATTGTTAAAATCAACGCAATAGCGACGATTAAAAGTCATAGAATGGCAAGAAACGTAAACCTTTATGACAAGAACAATTCAATATCCGACATTTTAGGCTACAATCCCAAAAAAAAAACATACAAAATCAAAAATTTTGAAGTTTTCACCTACCTAGATAGTTTTACGTGTAAATAGCCTTATCAATTTTATTGCAATAATTTTCTGTCAACAGAATCAAGCAAATCCAATGGAACTACTTAACACCTCCTTGCAAGAAGGAAAGTTGATTTGTTGCAATCCTAGGAACCAGAAAAAGCCTAGTCAAGTCTGTATTACAGTTGGATGTGCTTCTCGGCTAATATGCGAAGAATGCAGTCAGGCTCATCCATCCGACCACAAAAGTATAAACATACAAGAATTCATACAAAAGACTGCAATCTCTATCCAGAAAAATGAACGAAGAGAAGATAAATCGCGTCCTTCAGAGCATGGAATTGAAGCAGAGTTCGAATTGGCCATCCAACATACAAAAAATCTCTTGAAGTCATTGAAAAACGCAAGAACTGCCTTTGAGACCTGGAGAACTAAAACAAAAGAGTGCTTTGAAAGCTTTGAAGAGAGCATGAAAGAGCTAGTTTCCAAACCTTCGAAAATCTCAAATAAAAGTTTTTCCAAAATTTATGATCTTATTACTGCTGCAAATGTCGGACAAACGAAGAATTTTTTACCAGATATTCCAGCAGAAGAATGGATGCTTATTCTACAACATGGATTGAGATTTACTCAGGACTTTCGAGATGTAGTAGACAAAATGATGCCGGAGATTGCTCCAAAAACCCAATATATCATCGTCGATGGACATGCAATTAAGCCAAAACTTCAGCCATTTATTAGCAAATACATAAAAATCAAGAAGAGAGCTCCTAATGATTCTTCGGCTGTACAAGTGATTGAATTAGATCCTATAGAAGAGGAAAAAAAGGCCGAAGAAGAAGAAAAAGTCGAAGATCTTACTCCTAAAATAAAAGCCTGGGAAGAAGCTTATGGACAACTCCAAGATAAAATGGAGAGTCAGGATATTGATATTGAAGCCATCGATATTCTGATTGAAAAAGCAAAAGAGCTACCAATTATTTTACAGTCAAAGAAATTTAAGGATCTTGAAACAGCAAGAAGCGACTATTTAAGACTCGATACTTGTATTCAAAAAACAAGGGATTTGAAGCAAACGCTCTTAGATGACGCGAAAAAATTTAAAGAAGAAAGGACCTGTCGACAACCTCAGCATCCAAAGTTATTTAAGAAAATATCGAATAATGCACTCAAAACTAAACTCGAGCAGCGCCACGAAGAAAAACCGACTCGTGACGATTTTACGTGGAGTCGAAACGACATCAAACGTTATGGCTTCAGAAAGCTCTGGGAGGAATACCAAGAATTGTTCAAGGCAGAGGAACAATTTATCAAAGATAGTGAACAAGAAATGCAACTAGAGCCGTCTAAAGAATTCAAAGCTATCAAGGCGAGATTCATCAGCCATGTTGAGTTAGTTTTTCAACAAGAGAATTTTAAGGAGGATATGGCTGAGTTCTTTAAAGCTTGGGAGATGTATCAAGAATTAGAAAACTTTGTGCTTTATTTGAAGAGCTTGAAGAAAGGTGTAAACCTATATGTCATGAACAAAGGAGACGATATTTACCTTTCTAAGTTTCCGGATTTGCAGGACGCGAAGAATCTACGAGAACGAATCCACGAGAGTCAGGTCATTTTCCCTCGTGAACTTATCGCCCAGCTCGAAGATCAAATCAACCTGGCTGCTGGTTGGCAATTGTTTTTGGGCAACCAGCACTTAGATCCTATTACATTTAAGAAATTCATTAAGAATGCAAAGGATCTCAAACTTAATTTCGAAGAATTGGAGGAAGCGCAAAAAATGTTTATTTCGTACATTGCGATGAAAGTTGAAGAGGATAGAGCGGATATTATTGAGTCAGACGAAGATGAAGAGGAGGAGCTTGGGATGCTGTCTGATACCGACATCATCCCTCATTAGTACCTCAAAATAATAACGGATTGGGTTTTCGTGAGGTTTTCATCTTGACATCATACTTTTGTGAATGTTGTTCAATTTAAATAGCCGGGGATTAAATGTTTAGGATATCTTCTTTAGTATTAGTTATCTCGCTTGAAGAGGATCTAACAATCTTGTCAAGAAAAACTTCAAAAATTTTGAATGCAAGTAATGTTCGAAAAATCTAATTTTTTTCAAACATAGTTTGGTTTATTCACAATTGAGTCATTTCCATCTAAGTTTGAATAGTATGGCTCATTAATCTCTTAGATCGTATTCAACTTACGTCTGAATTAATTGCCATGTGTGACTCAAATGCAAACCAAACGGACTATTTCAGAGCTTAACAATTTCTCATTCATTGCAACTATTTGAAGATCAAATAAAACAAGGAAAGAAAGGACCTCTTGAGAGCTTGAAAAGGAAGTAATTAGTCTTTAGAATTGAATTGGGTTGTTTTGTGAAATGTGGAGTGCCTGAATTGTTTGCAAAATCTACCCTCTTGTGTTTGGAATGTTGTTCTGATAATTTTTCAATGAGGAAGACCTGGCTTCTCAAATACCATCAAAGAAATGAAGAAGCTTTTTCTACTAGATTACTCTTCATTATAATTCAGGCAAATTCTATCACAATAAAAAATATTCGCAAAAAAAGAATAAAAATGGAGTACCTTAAAGCTTCTTTTCAGGAAGGCAAGCTGATTTGCTGTAATTCCAGGACATTAAGAAGGCCGACTCATGTTTGCATCACTATTGGATGTAATACTCGATTAGTATGTGAATATTGCAGCCAATATCATCCATCTGGGCACAAGAGTATAGCTATAAAGGAATTCATACGAAAGACTATAATCCCGACAAAAAAAAGTGAGCAGGATTTCATTGAAGATCAACCTTCAGAGCAAGGATTGAAGGCAAAAGTTACATTAGTGATACATGAGACAGAAAATCTATTGAAGTCCTTGAAAAAGACCCTGAAGACCTTTGACTCTTGGAGAGCGAATGCCAGAGAAACCTTTTTGAGGTTCGAAGAGAATATGAAAGAAATGGTCTCTAAACCTTCCCAAATCTCAAACAATGCTTTTTCTAAAATTTATGATTTGATAACCATTGCAAATGTTGGGCAAACAAAGAATTTCTTGCCTGATTTTCCAGTAGAGGAAATGATGCTTATTTTACAACACGGAGCAAAAGTTACTCAAGAATTCACAGAAGTAATCGATAAGATGCTGCCTGAGATTCCTCCAAAAAATCAATTAATTATTGTCGACGGACCAGCAATGAAAAAGAAACTTCAGCCTTTTATTAACAAATATATTAAAAAAGGGAAGGAGGCTCCTAAGAAATCTTCTTATCTTCAGGTGATTAATATAGAATCAGCAGATGAGGAAGAGAAGGCTGAAAACTTGAATCCTAAACTAAAAATTTGGCAACAAGATTATAAAAAAATAGAAAATAAAGTTAATGCGCTGGAACTTGAGCTTACGGACATCGAACTTCTTATTGAAAAAACGGGGAATGTATCTGAAATATTGTCGTCAAAGCAATACAAATACCTTGAAGCAGCTCGAAACGAATATCTAAGACTCGAGGAATGGATTCAAAAAACAAAAAAATTAAAGCAAATTTTTTTAGCAGACGTGAAAAAATTTAACGACGAGAAGATCATTCGAAAACCTCAACATCCAAAGAAGTTTAAGAAAGTAGAGATTCGATTGAAAAATGAATTGTTGCAACGACAAGAAACAAAAATGACTCGCAATGAGTTCCTGTGCTATCGAAAGAACATCATGAGCCATGGTTTCAAAAAGCTCTGGAAAGAATATCTTGAAGCTTTCAAAGTAGAAGAACAATTCGTCTCACAAGAAGTGCAACAGGAACCTTCAAAGGAGTATAAAGCTGTCAAGGCGAGATTTATCAGTCAGCTTGAGTTAGTTTTTCAGCAAGAGGATTTCAAGGAGACTATGGCAATGTTCATTCAAGCCTGTGAATTGTATCAAGAATTAGAAAATTTTGTGCTTTACCTAAAACGTTTGAACAAAGGTGTAAATTTATATGTCCTGGGGAAAAAAAATGAGAAATATCTTTCAAAATTCCCAGACCTCCAGCAGGCTATAGCTCTTCAAGAGAAAATCGAAAAGAGTGGTGTTGTTTATCCTCAAGAACTCAGTGCGGAACTACATGAACAAACTAGTTCGGTCGCTGTTTTTCAATTGATGTTGAGCAACCAACAACCTTTCTCAGATCCAAAAGAATTTAAGGATTTCATTGTGAAGAATGCTGCTTCTCTAAAGCTTAACTTTCCAGAATTGAAGGAAGCGAAGAAAAAACTGATGTCAAATAGAAACACATTGAATTTTCCAAGTTATTTTGATGAGGCAATTTCTGTAAAGCCAGAGTATGATAGAGCAGGTTATTTTGCATTTGATGATGAAGATGAACTTGAAGATGAACTTGAAGATGAATCTGAAGAGGAGTCTGATGACGATCTAGAAATGATGTCTGCAGACGACGACTATTACTATTAGAATAAGCGTGTAACGCATTTCATTCTTGCCGACATTTTATTGCTAAGTTTTGTTTTTTATTGAGTTGCCATGTTCTCCATGATTAGAAATGTTCAATTTATATTACCATTTGGTTGCACTTGACGAGCTACATCTAGAGTACAAGGACATATAGATCTGAGAAACTGCACAAACATACTATATTCCAATTGATTCAAGTTGTATTGTCCCTTTCAAGCGTCAAAGTCAAGAGGATTAGATCGTAATCCCCTTTTGTGATTTTGAAAGAAACATTATTAATCGAAACTAGTTTATTTTCGAGAGCCAAACATTCGAATTCTTCTTCTCCAACAATGAATCTATCAAAAATTTTTTTTCCATCTATTGGAGTACTGATAGCTTATGTATCTTAAGTTTTTGTCTCTACTATTTATCTCCTACTAGCACGTGAAATTGTAAAATCAGAATCGAAAATTTTTTTAAAAAATACCCATTTTCTGGAATCTCAATAACTAATGGAAGCCTTCATAGCATTAACCAAAGAAAAAAAACTGAGTTGCTGCAACTCAAATACTTCTACCCAGCCGACAGAAGTTTGTGTAGCCGTGGGATGTCACTCCCGATTAATGTGTAAAGAGTGCAAACCGATCCACCTGCTGGGACATAAAAGTGTTGCTCTAGAGGAATACCTTTTAGCGATCAGCACACCTAAAAAAGGAGGCGCGGAGTTATTTCAAATTTCCAAAAAAAATCTTGAGAAGGAGACTCTATTGACGACGCACCAAACTGACAATCTCCAGAAGACTCTGAAAAAATTCTTAAAAACTCTTGAACATTTGGAAAATCACTTTAGAGGCGCCCGTGAGAACCTTGAGGCGAATCTGAATCGACTCTTCGCAAAACCTCCCTCTCAAATGTCCAATGCCTCATTTACGAAGGCTTTTGATTTAATCACAGCAGCTAGAGTTGGGCAAACGGGTAATTTCCAGCCAGATCTGCCGACGAACGAGTGGACTATGATAATTCAATTTGGAGAAAAATTCATTCAAGAATTTAGAGAAATCGTCGATAAGATGCTCCCCGAAATAGACAAGAAGTCCCAGCTCATTGCAATTGATGGAACGGCAATCAAGCCTACGCTTAAACCGTTTATCCAAAAGTATATCAGCCCGAAGTCCTCGTACAAGCAAGAAATCGAGATTTCTTCAAGATCAAGAGAAACGAATGAGAATATGATTCCGTACGAATGGCACAATGAAAATAATAGTGTGGAAGAGGAAAATCCGGAAGATCTAACGCTCAAAATCAAATTATGGCAGGAAGACTACAAGAAAATTGTAGAAAGAGTCGACAAGCAGGGACTCGAAATTGAGGATATCGATATCCTACTAGAAAAAGCGAAGAATCTATCAACAGTCTTGACATCGAAAGAATACAAATTTCTTGAAGAATCACGGGGCGATTACTCAAGACTGGAGAAATGGTTCCAAAAAGCAAAAGAAATAAAGCAGAGCTTATTCGAAGAGGTTGGAAAGTTAAGGCATGAGAATATCGATCGCTATCCACAACACCCAAAAAGATATCGTAAGCATCGTCATACTCGACTCCAATTTCCACAAAAACTTACCTTCGATGAATTTATCTGGGCGCGCAAGGATATCATCTGTCGAGGATTCAAAAAGATCTGGCAAGAATATCAAGAAGTGTTTCGAGACGAAGAGAACTTTATCAAGGATAAAGACCAAGCAATGCAGCAAGAGCCAGCTAGAGAATATAAGGCACTCAAGGAACGCTTTCTCGCTCAAGTAGGATTAGTTTTTGAGACGAAGAATTTTGAAGAGGAGAAGATCAAGTTCCTTCAAGCGTGGGAGCTTTATAAAGAAATAGAAAATTTTACTCTCTATTTGAAGAGCTTGGAAGAAGGAGTGAAGCGATATGTGACGAATAACGCAGATATAGGATACCTTGAAAAATTTCCTACTCTCAAAGACGCCAATATCCTTCAGGAAAAAATCCGTGGGATAAGAGTTGCTTATCCACAAGATCTTGTTGGTGAGCTGGAAGAGCAAATTGGGCTCGCCGAGGCCTTCATCCTATCGTTAAATAACGGATTCTATGATTCCACAAATTTCGAGGAGATAGTTAATTATTGTAACTCACTCAAACTGGAGTTTAAAGAACTAGAAGATGCAAAAAAGAAGTATCTTTCAATTGCTCCACGAAATTCAAAACGAAGAGATCAAAATGATGATACAATGATAAAGCGTGAGGATCTATCGAGAGATTTTGAATCGGATGACTATGATTTCATGCCAGAAGACGAACCAAACCGCAACTCATTGAGGTTTAATACAGGAAATTCGAGATACTAATCTGTATTTAGAGGAATTTATGTATATAATATTGTCTTGCTTCCTTAGAGTTATGAAGATACAACCCAACTCGTTTGAGTTGCTTCAAAAGCTTTCATCAAATTTGCATATTTCCTACTTTTCTGATTTTTTTAGACATAAACTGAAATATATACCGTGCATCTATCTCTTGTAAATTAAATGGAAAATTCGAAATGATTTTAGGAACAAGAAAATTGAGTTGGACACTGAGAAAATTTTTTCGAACTGCTTAGGTTCTTGAGTAGGATTTAAACTGGAGAGTGTGATGTGTTTGGATTTGTAGAGTTTGTTATTATTGTGAACCTCTTTTGCTATTCTGCTATCCTCGAAAATATATTTGTGCTAATAACTTTCTTATCTAAATTAACTGACTTGCAACAAAACAGTTCCTCAATACAATAGTATAAACCACTTGGAGTTCCTGCCTAACGTAGAAAGATGAAATAGTCGGGAAAGATTGAAATTATTTTTAATTCTGCTTATCGTAAAATGGTTTGCTTTTCGTTGCAAAGTCATTATGTGATAGTGTAGAATGATTCATTTATAGCCAGTGTATGCCTTATTTTTTCACCTTCTTTTGAGAAAATATATCCCAAGATTTGAATACTAGCAATACTAATATGGTTCAATGATTTGTCTACAGAGCTTCATTCATTTCTCTCTAGTACATTAAAGGAATGAAAATATTACAATTTGTTGATCAATCATTTTATCTAATTAACAGAGATGGACATGCTTACAAAGTTTGTGAAGGAAGGGAAATTATACTGTTGTAGCCGCAGAAAGATCCTAGCAAAACCTTCAGAAGTTTGTGTCTCTGAGGGATGTCTCTCGCGTCTGAGTTGCAACATCTGCAGCCCTAATCATCCACCCAACCATAAAAGAATCCCACTTGAAGATTTTCTGAGATCATCCAACTTCACAGAAAAATGCCATGAAGAGCTATTTCAAATTTCAAAGAAAGATTTTGAAAAAGGAACCTTGTATTCGATACACCAAACAAAAAATCTCTTAAAATCGCTGAAGAAAATGCTGAAAACTTTTGATAACTGGAGGAAGAATACCAAAAATGCTTATGAGAACTTTGAAACAAACATGGAGCAATTGATCTCCAAATCCTCTTCGAAGATTTCGAATCTTGCTTTTTCTAAAATTTATAACTTGATCACCGCTGCGAAGAACGGGCGAACTGAAAACTTTCTTCCTGATACTCCTGCAGAGGAATGGACGCTTATATTACAGTTCGGAGAGAAATTTCTTCAAGATTTTAGAGATACAGCAGAAAAAATGCTGTCTGGTGTCCATAAAAAAGCTCAGTTTATAACAATCGATGGACCAGCAATAAAGACCAAGGTGACGCCTTTTATTCAAGAGTATATCAACGAAAAAATCTGTAAGAAAACTGCTTCAAAGAAAGTGATTGATCTTTCTTCTTCTGAAGAAGAAGAGGTTCAAGACCTGACACCTGTAACCAATGCATTGGAGGAAGAGCACTGTAAATTTCAAAAGAAGATGGAACGTAATCAAATCGAGCTTTGCGATATCAAAGAGATTATAAAAAGAGTGATGAAATTACCACCTGAATTTAGGCTGAAGACCCAAAACTTTTTTGAAACAATGAGGAGTACATTCTTCAAAGTTGAGATATGGCTTCAACAAGCAAGAGCATTTAAAGAACTTGTTTTAGAAGATATGAAAGAATTTAAAGCCAACGATGCACAGCCATCACAACGCCCCCAACACCCAGCATTCTTCAAAAGAACGCCACTTGATGGGCTCAAGCAAAGAATGTTGCAGCGAAAGAGAGAAGGACTCAAATTGATTGATTTTATTTCAAATAGAAATGAAATGAAGCAATACGGCTTCAAGCTTTGGGAAAAATATCTCGAGGCTTTTCCTGAAGAAGAACAATTTATTAAGGAGAAAGAACTGCCAACCCATCAAGAAGAGGCCTCGAATGACTATACAGCAATCAAGACAAAATTTATCACTCGGATGGGGTTAGTATTTGAGGAAGAAAACATTGCGGAGGAATTAACTAAATTTTTGCAGATTTGGGAGCTGGAGAAGGAGTTGGAAAATTTTGTGCTATATCTGAAGAAATTAGATGGAGGCGTCATGGAATATGTCATTGGTAAAGTCAATATGGGCTATCTTGTAGCATTCCCTAGTCTCCAGAATGCGCGGAGTTTGCATGGAAAAATCAGAGAAATAGGGATAACTTTTCCGAAGGAACTAGCTGGTGAGTTAGAGGAGCAGATCAGTTTAGCAATGCTATTCCAAATATTCTTTGGTAATCAGGATTCGAATCCATCAAATTTCGAAAGATTGGTCGATACTTGCGCGCCTCTTAAGCTCACTTTTAGAGAATTGGAAGTAGCAAGAAAGCAATACCATAAGAAGTTTGCAGGACAATTTGGCAAAAGGAAGAGCGGGCCTCTAGATGTAATCGATTTAGATGAAGCAGAAGCAGATGCTAAAACTGAAGAAAAAACTGCCATTATTGCAGTCGATGAAGATGAGGTCTCATTTGAAATTGAACCCGAGTGCAACATGCAAGAGTGAGCAGCCCAACAATAATGGTATTTATCAATGACTTTTGTAATTCGAAGGATATATTAAATAACTCACTTTAAAGGCTTGAAAAACGTGAATTTGGAAACGTGAGTGCTAGTAAGCAATGGTATTCTATTTGACACTTTCAAAAGTCCAAAGGTTTAATTATTAATAATTATCACAATTAAATCGACTGATGAGTATGAAAGCCTTCTTATCATTATACATTCTGATAAGCGCACTATGTTCCATATCGGATGCAAGAATGGGTTTTGACATCAGCGCTTTCATCGGACCTATTGACTGCTTCGAAGATATTGCTGCAGCTGGACACTCCTTTATGATAATCGAACTTCAATCAGCTCACGTCTGGAATAAAGACCTCATTCATAACATCAACAACGCTCGCGCCGCTGGAATCAACGATATCGATGTTTATCTCTTCAACCAAAAGAACCGAAGTGCCGAAGAGCAGGTCACGGCTTCAATTAAGTTTATGCAAGGCAATAATGTGGAGTATGAAACCTTTTGGTTTGACATAGAAAATCAAACTTATTGGTTTGATACCTGTGATGAAAATATCAAATTTCTACATGAAATGATCAGTACAGCTTTGGATTATCTCCCTCCTGAGCGAATTGGTATCTACGCTTCAAATCATTCCTGGGAGCCGTTGATGTGTGGCACCACTGATTTCTCTGGATTCAAGTTATGGTGGCCAAGATATGATAATAAGACAAGCATTGATAATTTTGTTCCTTTCGGAGGATGGCAAAAGCCTATAATGAAACAATACTTGGACTTGAGAAACGTTTCATGCGCCATTATTGATCTCAACTGGAAAGAATAAGTTGTTTAATGTCAACGGAAACGGTTATTAAACCTGCTTGTATCTCAAATATTCAAAATCCTTTATATTAGAAAGCTTTATGAGTTGCAGTTACTCCTTATTATCTTTCATTTATAAGCTTATTAATAAATATTAATGGGAAACAAATGAATTGGCTCTTGAGGTATTGTTCCAAACAACAAGTCATATTAGTTTTGGAAGTTTTTCAATCACACGTCCTGCGATTCAGAATTTGCACGGATAAGTATTGACTCTGAAAATCAATATAAAGATATCTATGTCACATATAGTGAGAAAAATCATTCTAATGTGTTTTTTTTTTTTGGGAGGGGCGCCTCGCTTTCAGTTTTTAACATATTTTGAATTTATTCTCAAGCTGGTGATTTGTCAGGATTTAAGATTCTTCAACATGCCTAAATCGCCACAGTGGAACTAATTAATAATTAAAATTATTAAATTGGCTTATGATTTCAAGAGTTGTCCTGACATTGTGCCTCTTAAGCACTCTTTCCTTCGTCTCTGTAGCAAAGATGGGTTTCGATATCAGCGCATTCATCGGACCTGTCAACTGCTTCCAAGACCTTGCTGCCGCTGGGCATTCTTACATGATCATCGAGCTCCAATCAACCAAAGTCTGGAATAAAGACCTCATTTACAACATCAACGCCGCTCGAGCCGCTGGAATCAACGATATCGACGTCTATCTCTTCCCTCAAAAGGATCGAACCGGCGAAGAACAAGTCGCAACTGCTATTAAGTTCTTGCTTGATAACAAAGTGGAATTCAATAGATTCTGGATCGACATAGAAGAGCAAAAATACTGGTTCGATACCTGCGATGAAAACGCCAAGTTCCTTCAAGATATGATTAATTCAGCCTTGGATTATCTTCCTCAAGAAAGAGTTGGCATCTACACCTCGGCCCATTACTGGGAGCCAATGTTCTGTAGCACTACCGCATTCTCTGGTTTCCAATTGTGGTGGCCTAGATATAACTATAAGCCTACCATGGATGATTTCGTTCCTTTCGGAGGATGGCAGAAACCTGTGATGAAACAGTACCAAGGAACTACCAAGCTCTCATGCGCCAGCATTGATCTTAATTGGAAGGATTAAGATGATTTGATTGTCAGTAATGTGCATCGATTCATAAGAAATAGTTGTGAGAAGAAAAACAATTCATGATGCATTTTGCTGCTTTGTTGAGAAAACTTTAGGAAGATATCTCAGAGCCTCAGCTCCTTATATTTAATTGCTTACAAACAATAAAAAGGCTCCGTATCAATAAGAACAATGAAAAAAAAAAAACGATTTTGCTAGAAATTTGTATCAGACACAGCACACAATTTAGACAACACATCTTTTGGAGAATATCTAAAATACAGTGAAGTAACGTAATTAAGATCAGCCATTGCAAATTTGCGAATTGCATTTTCAACCTTTCCCTACGAAAGGCTCTCCATCTGCTTGAAATATTTCTATTCTCGTAGGGTTCTGCTCGAAATTATGTCTAAAATATGTCCAAATACGTTCACTTAATAATATTTTAAAGAATTAAATTGGTTAATGAGTTCAAGAGTTTTCTTGGCACTCTGCTTGTTGAGCGCGATATGCTCCTTCTCTGTAGCAAGAATGGGGTTCGACATCAGCGCATTCATTGGACCTATCAACTGCTTCGAAGACATTGCCGCTGCGGGACATTCTTACATGATTATTGAACTCCAATCAAACAGAGTATGGAATAAAGACCTCATTTACAACATCAACGCCGCTCGCGCCGCTGGAATCAATGATATCGACGTCTATCTCTTCCCTCAAAAAAACAGAACGGGTGAAGAGCAAGTCGCGACTGCTATTAAGTTCTTGCTTGATAACAAAGTGGAATTCAATCGATTCTGGATCGATGTAGAGGAACAAAAATATTGGTTTGACACTTGTGATGAAAATATCAAGTTCCTTCATGATATGATTAATTCAGCCTTGGATTACCTACCTCAAGAAAGAGTGGGAATTTATGTCTCTGCTCATTACTGGGAGCCAATGTTCTGCAGCACTACTGAATTCTCTGGCTTCCAATTGTGGTGGCCTAGATATGATAATAAGACCAGCACTGACAATTTCGTTCCTTTTGGAGGATGGCAGAAACCTGTGATGAAACAATTCCTTGGAACTACCAAGCTCTCGTGTGCTGATATTGATCTCAACTGGAAAGATTAAGATGATTTAATACTCAGAGATATTAATTGATTTGAGAAAATTCATATAAAGCAAAAGAACTATCTTAATTCCTTCATTACACATCAGTCCTTTACTCTTCAACTTAAAGGATCACAGGCAGACTAACGAATTCCCTTAGAATATCCCAAAAAAAAGAATTCTCTAAAATAATTGACTAGGAAAAAAAAAAATATGCTGTCAACAAACAGACGTCTAGGGTAATTTTTTTTTTCTGTTTTTCTTTCTCTCTTTCTTCCTCAAGTGTATTTAAACTCTCGTTCGTGCTTGGACAACGGTACTCATTTCCTAATCGCGAAGGTTGCCTTTCAACACCTCATTTTTGCATCTTACACACTGGTTTTGAGTCGGCTTTAAGCCCATATAAATTACATTCCTTCAGCTGCAAACACAACTGATCCCTCATGTAACGATGTAAAAGCATTACCGTCTTATAAGACAATAAATTGTGGATATACCTTTTCCAAAGCTTATTAATAGGTTCAATTCTATAATTTAAAGAATTATACTGGCTTATGAGTTCAAGGATTTTCCTGACACTTTGCTTATTGAGCGCTGTATGCTCACTCTCAGGAGCGAGAATGGGGTTCGACATCAGCGCATTCATTGGACCTATCGAATGCTTCGATGACATTGCTGCTGCTGGACATTCTTTCATGATTATTGAACTCCAGTCATCCAAAGTCTGGAACAAAGACCTCATCCACAACATCAACAACGCTCGTGCCGCTGGAATCAACGATATCGACGTCTATCTCTTCCCTCAAAAGAACCGAACTGCCGAAGAACAAGTCCACTCCTCAATCAAGTTCTTGCTTGATAACAATGTGGAATTCAACACCTATTGGATCGACGTTGAGGAACAGAAATACTGGTTCGATACCTGCGATGAAAACATCAAGTTCCTTCAAGATATGATTAGCTCAGCCTTGGATTATCTTCCTCAAGAAAGAGTGGGCATCTACACCTCTAATCATTACTGGGAGCCAATGTTCTGTAGCACTACCGCATTCTCTGGTTTCCAATTGTGGTGGCCGAGATATGATAACAATACCAGCATTGATAATTACGTTCCTTTCGGAGGATGGCAGAAGCCAGTGATGAAACAGTATTTGGACTTGAGAAACGTTTCATGTGCCGTTATTGATCTTAATTGGAAAGATTAAGATGAGTTGCCTGTCATTATCTTCATAGATTCTGGAGAAAATTTATAGTAAAAAGAACCATATTAATCATTCATTTAGAAAACATTACATCCTACTTGCTTAGATCCCTTGTTCTTCGATTTTCACTCTCCAGCAAATGAGTAAATTCGTTCAGACTAAAAAAAAAAACTAAATTGTGCTAAGAGACTACAAAACAATCCACCTTAAACCAAAAAAGTACAGAATGTATTTTTTTTTTTCCTGAATAATATTTTAGTTGCTGTCTCATCCTTGAATGAAGCTATTGGTATCCTATTCAGCAAGAAATTGTACCATAAGAACAATTGAAAGGACTCAGTCATTTCCAAAGCATGTTAATAGATTCAACTCTATAATTTAAAGAATTAAATTGGCTTATGAGCTCAAGACTTTTCCTGGCGATTTGCTTATTGAGCGCTATATGCTCGCTTTCTGTAGGGAGAATGGGTTTCGATATCAGCGCGTTCATTGGCCCTCTTGACTGCTTTGAAGATATTGCTGCCGCTGGACATTCTTTCATGATTATAGAGCTCCAATCAACTAAAGTCTGGAATAAAGACCTCGTTCATAACATCAACAATGCTCGCAAAGCAGGAATCAATGATATTGATGTATACCTCTTCCCTCAAAAGGACAGAACTGGAAGAGAGCAAGTTTCTACTGCATTGAAGTTTTTACAAGATAACAAGGTGGAGTTTGGCACCTTTTGGCTCGATGTGGAAGAACAAAAATACTGGTTTGAAACCTGTGACCAGAATATTAAATTCCTTCATGATATGGTAAATGCAGCCTTAGAATACCTTCCACGCGAAAGAATCGGAATCTATACTATGAACTATTATTGGAAACCATTGATGTGCGGATCTACCGAGTTCTCCAGTTTCAAATTATGGTGGCCGCAATATGACAATAGCCCAAGTATAAGCAACTTCGTTCCGTTCGGAGGATGGCAAAAACCTGTGATGAAACAATACATAAATAGTAGGAATCTTTCATGTGCCATTATTGATACTAATTGGAAGGAATAAGTTGAGTTCATACCCTTAAGCTTTCTATAATCCACAGCATCAAAAACATTGTTAATTTGCTAAGTGTTATACTCAACCCAATTGAATTGTTTAACAAATCAAATAGCTTAATGAGAAGAGAAATTTATCCAAAAGTAAAACTGGTGTTAGAGTCAGCGTTATAGTGATGGATATCACAAGATTCAAAAAATATTTCACGAAAATGAACAATATATTCCTTTTGATTCGAAAGTCTATTCAAAGTAGGAATCAAAAGCATCGCTACTAAAATCGCCGATACACATAAAACCATATGATGAAGGTAAATAACAAAGCCAATCTTGTATAATTTGGAAATCTTACTGGCATTATTCTTGTTTTTTCTCACGATAAATGCTTCATGGCAAATACTGATCTATATCTTATTCAATACAAGAAAATAAGTTCAAGTTTATAATTAATAAAATTATTTTCAATAAATGGGCTCGCGAGTTTTCTTGGCACTTTGCTTAATAAGTGCTCTATCCTCCATCTCACAAGCACGAATGGGAATCGATATCAGCGCTTTCATCGGACCTATCGACTGCTTCCAAGATATTGCTGCAGCAGGACACTCCTTCATGATCATTGAACTCCAATCTGCTCACGTCTGGAACAAAGATCTCATCCACAACATCAACAACGCCCGCGCTGCTGGAATCAACGATATCGACGTCTATCTCTTCCCTCAAAAGAACCGGACTGCCGAAGAACAAGTCCACTCCTCAATCAAGTTCTTGAATGACAACAACGTTGAGTACGGAACCTATTGGTTCGATGTAGAGAATCAAACTTACTGGTTTGATACCTGCGAGGAAAATGTCAAATTCCTTCATGAATTGATCGATGCTGCACTAGATTTCCTCCCACCTGAGAGAATCGGTATCTATGCTTCTAACTACTACTGGCAGCCACTGATGTGTGGATCTACTGAATTCTCTAGCATCAAATTATGGTGGCCAAGATACGATAATAACACCAGCTTGGAGAAGTTTGTCCCATTCGGAGGATGGCAGAAACCTGTGATGAAACAGTACTTGGACTTGAGAAATCTTTCATGCACTATTATTGATTACAATTGGAAATTTGAGTAAAGTGAAGTTTATATTCACCCATTTGAGAGTACATGGATGAGCATAAAAAAGATTTATCTGAACTGTCTTGTTGCTTTGTTTCGAAATATTAAAGTAAAGTATGCTCAACTGGAAGTCACGGCTTCTGTCATCGAATCATATAATTAAAGGCTAAAAGATCTTTGAGATTCACTATTAAAATTAAAAATCAAAGCTGAAGTAAATTTCTATTATCTATGGTAAATAGTAAAACATAAATCAAACAAAATATGTATTGTCTGAGGATATGAAATCATGCTAATTACAATTCAAAATTCAGTTAGCTGAATCAGTGCTATCTCTTAAACAATAATAAGAAAAATGAGATAAAATAAAAAAGAATCGGAACTTTGGCCTAATATCAAAAATAATTCTTTTAGAATTGTTATCATTACTGATATCTGGTCGAGCGGTACATTCACTCTCTGAAAAGCGACTAATTACTTTGAGATTTTAGTGCTCGGTTTCCTGGTATGTTGCTGTGGCGGCGGGACCTCAGACACCACGCGATACTGAAGCTGAGTGCCTCTGCTCTTCAGTCGATACACAACAATTTTTTCGCTGTTCGGCGGAACCTCGTATTTCAATCTTCCAGGAGCGGTTTCTTTGAAACTATCAGGAAGTTGATACTTTTTCTTACACGCAGCCGACATTTCTATGCATTCCTTGAGCATAAGTTCCTTATGCTTGTTCTGGATATACACGAAATGTATTCCTGCTAACCCCGACGAGGACATCCTCACCATTTCTGAACATTCCTTATATCCTTCAACATGCACAAGAGGATTATTCTCCTTCTCAGCCTTCGTTAGCTCTTGTCGCACAAAGGCTTTGATACAATCTTCAAGGATTTTCTTACCTTCAAGCTTAAGTTCTGGTACTTCTTTCAGCGTGATTTCGTTTTCTGCGTATGTATTCACGACTAGCTCCGTATGATGCCCTTGATTCCAACTAGTTTCGACGTATAAAAGATACTCTCCTTTTTCGAAGATACGCTCGATGTCAATAGCGTGCTGTGCGTCGAATTTTGTCGTTACTATTTGCGATATTTCACCCTCGGCATCCAGTTTCGCAAGCCACACACGAGTATAAGAATACGAATATTTCATCGTTTTTTTCCGAGCGAAATGTCGCTGCTCTTTTTGAATTACTGATAAATAGCCTTTCGTACTCTTGCTGACTTTCATTCTAATATATGAAGCGTTTAGCGGGGCAAATCGAGTTTGTCGAATTTTAATGAAGTTGTAGATGTAGTTTGGATGGAACTTGCACGTCGAGAAAAACTTGAAATATTTCTGGAAGTCACTCAAACTCATCCAGAAGACGCCCTCGCCATTTTTTCCATCAGAAGGGAGCTGTCTTCTGATATCTTCGGTCCATTTCGAAGAGCCTTCTGACCAGTCGCCGTTCCATTCGAAACGCCCCCATGGATTCCTTAATTTAATGAGCTTTTCCTTAACGCCTTGTGAGACTTCCACTTCTCTCGCGTCTAATACTGTATACACATGGCTTCCAAGCAATCCTTTGCGTTTATAGTACATTGGATCTTTGAGCTTTCGGTCCTTGCTCTGGGTGGCCATCATGTACCCGTTTTGAAGCATGCAAGTCAGATAATTCCAGAGAAGCGGGACAGAATCCTCGCTCTGAGGGATTTTAAATCCCTCTGACGGTGCATTCGTCAGACTTCTGAAAGCGGTTACAGCGGATCCGGCTTGCAAGGATTGATAGCTTCCAAAATTCTTAGCCAATGCCTTTTCGAGAATTGAAATCCACATGCTGTTACCTGCGCTCTTCGCATAGGCTAATCTGACAGGTTCTTCCGTCGGATCAATGGCAAACATACTATCCACAAGTATTGTTCTCCATTCTCCCGAGTCGCAGATATTAACAGCATAGCATCCTTCTGGAACGTACTGGAGAGGATGGAAGAGCCTCGTAATCAGATAAGGGCGCTCAGCCATCGCTGCTATACAAGCGAGATAGTAGCACACACCTAGCTTTCCTTGCCGAATGTCATTAGGTTTGATCTTCTCGTCAAAGAGACAAATTGAAGGATTCCAATTCATATCTGCTCTAACCCAGGTATAGTTCAATGAGCGTGGGAGTGTCTTGAGGTTGTGAGCGAGCGAGCTGACTTCGCAGGGGAAATCAGGATCCAAATACGGAGTCCCGGTCATTTTGCAATTTCTTATTATATTTTCGTAAATAACCATGGTATTGCTATCTGTGAATTTCTGGATCTCAGTCCCTTCATCATAATTGTGTTTCTCATCAAAACCATTTGTCTTCATCTGAGCCAGCGAAATAGATTCGATCATTTGAGTCTGCTCTGAATCTATATTCATTGCTGATTTGCCTCTTTGGTCCATTGCACCACGCCTTTTATCTTTAAGAAGAGCTGCGTCGAGGACGGGAATGCTTCTGAGAACTTCCTCAGGTTCGTTAGATTCTTCATCCTCATTATCTAGTCTCTCATCTGCAAATTCATCATCTTCAACGAAATTCTCATCTTGCGCGTCTTGAAAAGAACCACATGAAGAAGTATCGTTATCTGTCGATTCAGTGACCTGCTCGAGATTAGTTTTGAAATGTTCTATTTTCGATTTTAGCTTTTCGATTATCTTTTCAACCTCTTTCTTGTCCTTAGAGACATCCTTCAGAGGTTTCCTCGCCTCCTCTGCAGTGCGTAAATTACGGTTGGCAGACATACCACCATGAATATTGTTTCTGTGGTCAAAAATAGTCGTTGTGGGTTTTTCTGGCGGTGCGTACTTATAAAGTGTTTGGAGTTTAGGGGTGAGGTATTCTTGTTTGAGTTTTGTGAAATACTGTTGTACCCAGTTGAGGCAATCTTTAGAGATCTCATTTATCGATGATTCCAACGCTTCTAGGGAACGGATGGCCTCGAGAAATTCTGAAGATATTGATTGAGTGGACTTTCCAACTGAAGAACGGTTTCGCACTGAGCTACTGCGGTTAGGTCCTCTTACGATTGTTGGGAGCATGAGTAGCACAAAATTTCTTTGCGATAGAATTTAAAATAACGATGAAATTGCTAACTGTTAGCTATGAGTGTTGCACTGGATTAAACTGGAAAACTAATAAATCTTTTGGTTACCAAAGGAAGTAGTTCTTCTTCACTTCAGCAAATGTTGCATAGCGTGTACCTAACTAACATCTAACACTTCAATTAGTCTCCTTCATTGTTTGAATAATCGAGAAATAAAAATGGCATACAAATAATGTGTGGAAAATTTATATTCTATTGTTGGACCTTTGTGAAGAAAAAGATTGTTACAAAATTAAAGACCGCTTTCATTCCCAACCAATTGCTAATATCAGTTTAAATGATAGATGAAGCTTATTATTTTATCTGAGACGATCAGAAAATGACAAACATTTTTCTCATATCAGATACGTTTCCACTCGTTTTTTAAATAAATTTTACACTAATGAAAAGAGCATTCTCTGGGATATTTTAGTTTAAATACTATATTGTTCGTTGTTTTTTTCGATACGGTTATTGTTCTCATTAACCACAAAAATTCACTACACAATGTCTAATTTTCGAGTAAACATCATGAATGGAATGGCATGCTGAAAAAGAACCTGTCACCAACTATTCTTCTAAAATCAAACGGTCTTTTAATATCGAAAATATTCATAATCTCGACTGACGTTCACACGTCCACCAGACATCGTCTTCTAGAATACACTTTGTGGAATCTCTTCACAGAAGGCTCAATTTTCAGCTTGTGCAGCAGGTTCTCCCTTTCGGAACTGTTTTGGTAAAAACTGGCCCAAATACTCCTCGATTTTCTTGTCAATTCCGAACGTTTTCGCCACCAAGTTCAAGTAAATCAATACAAAGATCGTAGTGAAAGGGATATACGAATAAATCGTCAATTTATGGGCATTTGTCTTCGAATCGCTCTTTTCGAATTCTTTCATTGGTCTGTAATTATATTTATAGAGCAAGTACCACGAAAGAGCTGCTGATAATGGATCTATCGCGCCGACAGCATAAATTCCTCCCACACTGGCGACCTGTCCAGCAAGAGCAGCTCTCATGATGTTGCAGGCCTTTTGCGAATCTTGCAACATAACGAATCCAGCTTTCTTGTAGTCGTCTTTATAAGTCCAAAGAATGCCATAAAAATGGGCGAATTGCCACGAAAATGTGTAAAAAAATATCCACCACGGAGTCAAACTCAGCAGCGATCCTCCTGCCGCAGTCCATCCTAAATAAGCCGTGAGACTGCCAACCACTGCTCCAATTGGGGTATTCAGCTCAGAGACTCGTTTTAGTGGTGTATAGCACAAGATGTAGCTCCAAAAGATCGAGTTTGCGACGAAAACTGAGCTAAAAGGGAACCAGTAGCCCAGGACGAGGTTAGAACCTCCATAAAGCGCTGCAGTGATCGCATAAGCTTGAGCTTTACTAAATTTGCCTTGTGGCATTGGTCGGCTCCTTGTTCTATTCATCTTCTTATCCTGCTCAACTTCGATGATTTGGTTCAGTCCTTGAGAAGCCATCGCCATCATCTGCGTACCGGCTGCCAGCATCACACAGTCGAAGAGACAGATGGATCCGCCCTTAACTAAATAAGTTGTGAAAGTGACGATGGTGTTGAGAACTCCGAGCTTGATCTTGGTAAATTGGTTGAAACCTCTAATGTAGCCTCCGATCGAAGTGTCCATGCGGCGGGCAGTAGTAACCTTCTCGGAGAAAAAGCGAGTTTGAACTGGTTGCATTCCCAATATGGCTAATTCTGCGTTGCTGGGTAGTGAGTTGTAGTAGACCTTGGAAGGGAGGGTATTTGACCTCTGGCTGATAGATTTTGAGACATTGATGAAGCGGATCGAGCCTTTCGAGACAATTGAGATCATTGTTGAATCTAATCAAAAATTGTTAAATATCAATTTGATTCTAAAACTAAACACTGGCAGGGAAGCTACGTGTTTTTCAATTAAGGGGTGATTCAATAGAGCAGTGAGTAAAGAGGAGAAGAATGGCATGAAACCAAAGAAAAATTGAGTATTATAATGTACTCAGGACTTGGTTGTTAGATGAGTTTCTAATTTGCTATTCAAAAATTAAAAATAGATGGGTCTTATAATTGAGGTTAGGATGCAAGAAAATGAACCTTTGTTTTCAGCTCTAGTGTAATTCAAAGCTTTGGAGGATTTGCTTAAAGATTAATTTGATCTTCCATTTTGAGTTCTTATGAATTATATAAGCAGTAGGAATAGATCACCTTAGTGAACGAAAAGCTGTTGAATCAGATGGTAGTAATATCATTATCTCTGAATAGCCTCTTTTTCTTCTTCTTTTTTTTTTGAGAATAGCTTCTTAAAACGTGAAATCAAAATAATAGTGCGAAATTAAGATACTAATTCCAAAAATACAGTTTATACTGCATCATAAGCAAACGGAAATCAGTGCGATAATTACAAATATAATTTCATCAAAAGCCTATTACTGCTGACCATGAAACTTCAATTCTACTTGTTCGTGAGCTTGAATATGTTCACCTTGTTTGGAACTCTCTTGGGTCTTAGAACTCAAACTTCTACACCTCATGCAACAAAGGCCCACGTGTTTCAACCAGGAGTTCACCTTGACCCATCAGATCCGTTGTATGGAATGGACTTAGACAAAGCAGTATACGATGATGTCACAATTTGGGTTGATGATGATGTTGATAATACCACTGCAGTAAATTCAACCACTAGTTCAGCCAATGGCACTAGCAATCCAAATGCCACAGACACATCAGCAACGGACGTAGAGACTAAAACTCAAACTAATCTCAGAGGAGCTTTTGAATCAAAACCCAACTCTGACGATGCTGATGCTGATGCTGATGCAATAGTTTCTGTTAATCCAATAGTGGACTCTGATCTTAATGGAAAAGAGGATAACTCAAAAAGAAACGGCTACCAAAAAAGTGGGTCTGAGGCAGACGCAGATGATTCTCGTGCTGAGGTCTCAAAGGTTGCTTCAAAAACAACCATCCAAAATGAAGGCATGGATGCCAAAACATTCGATCGGTTATTTTTACTCATCCTGGTGACTTTCATAATCATCATGGGATTTTTTGTGAGAAGTTTCAAAACATGCCGAAAAGAAGCAAAAGACAAACGCAAAAAGGCACGTCAACCACCACATATGGAATTTAGAAAGAGAGAGGACTAGAAAGCATACTCTTTTTTTTTGTTAACAATTTTAATGTGTTGTATTTTTCTCATCGTTGTCTGTTTCTATATATTATCAAGCAGGTATGCTAACCCATTCAATATGTCTTGATCATCAAGAATGTTTTGAAAGTATCCTAGAATCTGATCCCAACCTACCAAGACAATCTCATAATTTAGAACCTTGAATTTGAATGTAAACGTAATGATGTGTGAGAGAGGACACACCCGTATGCATTAAGATTATAATAGAGTAATAGCTAAATAAATTTGCAAAATATTGCACATAATAAGGCTCAATAATTAGCTGTAACTGCTCTGAACAAAATCATCAAAAAGCGTTTTGGTTGTATCAATTTTTTCAAAGAGTTGCTCTGATAGAGCCAAAATTTGCTCACCAAGAGGATAAATCACCTCATCTTCCCCTTCTACCCCGTTTGTAGCCCCATCAACAGATCTTTCGTCATTCGAGTCTCCTGGGCTCTTGACAATATTCCCTTGCGATTTATCGTCAAGCTGCGCTATATCATTTTCATTAAACTGAAATACTGATGGTCCGAACTCTTCTCGAATCAGTTTGCTGGAATTATTTTTTTCGGAGTCAACTTGCACCTCTTTGAGTTCTAGTTTCGTTCCGCCTTTTGACGCAAAACTTCCTTCATAAGAGTCATCAGAGACCATTGAATTTTTTCTCTTTGGAGCTAAGGCGCTGATTCTTCTCCCAGCTGGACTACTTTCTGGAGGGATTTGATTCCCTTGGTTTGGATTTTTTCCTTTGACTTTTGGAGACATTGCCTTTATTGAATTTGACTTGAGACGCAATTGAGCTCCTTTTTTCGATGGGGTGAGAACCTCACCTCTTGATTGCAATTCAATCTGCTGCAAGCTAGATATATATCTTGAGATTAAGTGTTCCATCACTTTTGCTGTAGACATTTTCTTTGCTTTTTGATCTAATTGTATCAATAAATATTGTTCAAATGAAAGCAGAGGCAACCTTTTGTAAGGAGATCAGTCTTGATCCCGAATTCAAGCTGCTTCTCAGAAAGCATTTGTTTATAGTCAGGCCTGACTGTCAAGGCCTCTGCGTCAGCTCCAGCGATAGCCTTCAATCTGTCCCTTTCAAAAATCAGGTCTTCGCGTTCTGTTTTGAGGTTTTTAACCAATTCCTTGATATTAGCAAGTTCTGATGCCAATTTATCCATTGCTTCTTTGATGTCTTGCGATTTTGATTTTAACAAGAGCTTTTGATCTTCATTGTGCCGATTCAGAGATTCTTTGCTTTTGATTACTTCATATAACTTCAAGATCTTTTGAGCTTGCTCTCTCTTTTCAGATCTCAGATCCTCAATCTGGCCAAGTAATGCAGTTCTTTCTTTCTTGTCGTTTAGTGCCTTTGAATTGCTCTCATCTAATTGGGCTTGGAGCTTTTTAACCTAAGCAATTATACATAACTATCAGCAGATCCTTCAAACCCTACCTGATCCTACAGAAGGCTAATTTGCGTCTCATGCTCCAAATCCTTTGCTTTTAAAACTTTTGAATGTTCAACCCGTAAATCAAGCATCAGCTGTTCAAAATGCCCTTCAATTGCGCGTTTTTGTTCTATTTTTTAAATAAGGCTCAGCTATCTTTGTTTGATAAAAGAGAATTGGGTACCCATCAAGTTTTCCTCATACTCAGAAGTTTGAGTTCGTATCTGCTCACATTTTCGATGGAGGTCTTTTAAAATTAGGGAACATACTTTATAATAAGGGATATCGAAGGGTTCGTTCGCCATTGAGAGTTTTTCTATAGAAAAATGAGCGAGGGTTATAACTCCAAAATACTATATGTTCGGCTATCTATATTCCTCCAAAGACTATCCGCTTGATTCAGGAGATTTTTATTGAAAAACAATCCCATTTTTACAATTTTCACGATGTTCTGCATGAGATCATAATATTGACTCTTCTCTCTAGCAAACTCTGTTCGAGTCATACATCATCAAGTAATTTTACTCAGAAAGAATCTCTAGAGAAGAAATGGTGTTTTTTAAGTCATTCCATTCAGGCAGGAGCAGCTGACCCTTTTGGTACTTGCTCCCTACGCTCTGATTCAGATCCAAAATCAAGTCGAAGAGCTTCAGCTGAAAAGTGTTTTACAATGCATATCGCTAGTAAAATTTACCTTATTGAGAGATGTAGCCTTTGCAATTGATCTTTCAAAGCTGTTATTTTGTAGAGGTTTGAAATTTTCTCTAACCCTCGGAGAAATGTCTAAGTGTGATGAGTTTATATGATATCTGACTCAAAAATTACAAATTTTAGGCAAATGATTCACATTTGATGATTTAAGCAGGTCTCCATCGTTCTCTGTTAACAGCTTGGGTGAGAACATATCAGGATCGTCTTTTTTATCAGAAGAGATTGCGTTGAGGTTGACTGAAGTATTCTTTGATTTGAGAGATTTAGGGGAGAGGATTTTGAGAGGGAAACTAAAAGAATGATTGCGATCGCCGATGTTTAAACTGTTTTTCAAGCGTTGACGAGCAGATTGGCCTGACTGCATGGATAATTTCTGAGTCTCTGCTTTAATGCTTCTTGATTAAAACGCAGTGTGAAATAAAATTAGTATAACAACTAAAGAAAAACTATTAAGAATCTATTAAGTATCGATTAAGGGTAACTAACGCAATCTTCTTTCCCATCGAATATCATTGCGTTTGTCTGAGGACTCATATTCTTACCTAATGATTCAAACAAATTACTCAATTTTATTACTCTTTGTATAATGTAGTTTCAATAGCGGTTCGCTTGAAGCACGGCAAACAGGAATGGAGTTTTATTGTCATGGAACCTTTATCTTGTTAGCCGAAGCATTAACCCAATGTGATCTAGTATCATAAGGGAAACCATTTTTGATTCTATGAGTAAGACTATCAGTCGATCTTTTTTTCAAGTGAATAACGAATCATAACCAATGTTCCTACTACTGTGTAAGTATGTAACTTTATTTTACTATTTAAGTCTTGATGGAATTCAAATATTGCTCTAAATTATGGCCTTGGTACTTCAAGAAATCTATTTCAGCAGCTCTCTTAGCAGCCACTGTTGCTCTTTTCTCTTGATGCGCTTTCTCTATAGTTTCCTTCTCCTGAAGCAATGCCGCTTTCTAATATTTAAAAAGTCAAATAACGAACAAGAGTCATCTATTAGTCACCTTCTCTTCAAGTTCGGCTTTCCTTTTCTGTAGTTTGCTGATTTTTTCTTCGAGTTCAGGTTTGCCAATTGCTGCTTGCAACTCCTTTCTCATATTAAATGTCACTGAACTCTGATATAATGTTTGATAAGCATCGATGGTCATTTTAAGTTCGTCTCTGACCCTCATGAGCAAAATACCTGTAATTCATTTCAAATGATTTCGATGGTAATAACAATAGCTAGCTACCTCGCTCAGGGCACTCAATAGTAACTTGTCTGATAATCTCATCGAAGCATTGGGCATGGAGTTCCTCACGAATTGCGCAAATCCCGCTTTCTCTGATGGAGAATTATGATAAATGGGTTTGAACAAAAAATTCGTACCGAGCCTGACGAGCTAAGAGCCTCTCATCCAGCTGTTTCTGTAAATTAGCAACACTGTCTTCTGGAATTTTAGAAACAAATTGCATGTAATGTTTTCCATCAGAGTCCCATTCTCTTGGTGGCAGGATCCAATTGAGAATATCTTCCATGTTGGGTTTGGATTCAAAAGATGGAAACTGTGATTTTTTCTTCTTGGTGGATGTGTCAAAGTTTTCAGAAGGTCCAACTTCAATAGGAGGATCGTATTGGACGAGACTTTCACGAGGAGCGTTCATCATCAGTTATAGAGAGGAAATTATCCTAAATAATTCAATTTTAATAAAGTTACAAAATTGAACTTAGAATTAATGAAGAATCAACTTCTGAAGGAGCCCATTTCAATGGAGATGTAATGTCTTTAAGTTTTTGATATTACTGCGTTTCAGATAAAAGCTCTAATTTTGTTACTGAGTCTGCATTAGATGAAATAACCTGATATGCTAATTTTTAACCATACTACACAGCTATTTTTCACTGAGTGAAGGACAAAATATCCGATTTTGAAGTTTCAAAGTATTAAAGTTTCAGTCATGGGGAGCAATATGGAGCTTATGTTTAGGTACGATTGTTTTTCTCACCGACTAATATCTATTCTCAAAAATTTGAAGTTGTCTTAAAACTTCATTCTCACTCAGAATTTTGAATTCTTAATTGCTAATGATCCTCATTAACCAATATCTTCGGCTTTCTCTAGTTTTCAGGTTACATTAACTTTCAAATCCCACTTGCAGAGTGTATCAGATCAAAACCCCAAACTATTTTGATTCGTTGTCATTCATATCATGAGAAAACAACAATTAACCCGAAAACATATCCAAAAAACATATGAAATCTCACTGGCATATCGATCGAGCCAAGTAATCAAAATCAAATTGTATAAAAACAATGTAACCTTAACGTTTCTTATGCTATACGGATATCTTTATGCCCAGTCAATTCTTCGTGCTTACTCTCTTCGTTCTCTTCATCTCTTTCATTCAGAGGTTGATCTTCACATGGATACGGCTCGTCATCGATTGTGTTATATTCGTTTACAGGAACTTCATAGGAACGTCTTTCTCTCTCACGCCGCTTTTCCTTGGCAATTACTAAAAGACTCAATATCCATCCGAACAAGCTCATTACTCCAATGAACACAAGCACCAATCCACCGTAGTATTGGTGCTTATTGCCGATTTCTTCACAAAAATAATAATTGCTTTTAAAATCCACATTGCGCTTGTTACAACCAGCAGCTGCCAAGATCCATCCAGAAATGATTAAGGATAGAATAATTATAGCGATGATAACTTCACACCTCGTCTTCATCTTTTCTGACTTCCAACATCCTTTAAGGCAGTTGAACTGCTTCATTGATAGTGGGTTTTTGTTTTTGGTTTAGTGTATTTAGAATAAGTTGTTTGTTCGAGACTCAATTAATAACTAAGAAAAACGGTTAAAAGCTATTAGTTTTTCTTAATTTTTTTATCATTCTTTGAGAGAACCATAAAAGGTTTGCAGGGGACCGGATAAGCAAATCTATTCTTTTGATTGTTAAAACTTATGAAATTCAAAATGATGTATTGAAATATGATAATATATAATATATTCTATGAATTATTATGAATTATGATTCTGAAGAGAGATATATTTTGAGCAAATCTTTAAGGCTTTTCTTTTTTTTGTTGATCGACTAGCAAGACTAGTGAGAAATGAATTGCTTATGAAAGCAGCTGTCCCTCTTATAAATTCAAATAAATGGCTCCAATAACTAAAGTCTTTATATTAATGCTCCGGTAGTTTAAGATTTTACTTCAGTAAAATCAGTTTTCCGTTGATAACCTAAACGTAAGCAAAGTGAGTGAAATTTAGATTCTTCTTCAGTTTAAGCAATTTGATCAAAATTGGAAATACTAGAGAGAAAAATTATTCATCCACTGATCGATCCTGGGCACGACCTCAGTCGGTGGCAAAATTATTCAAAACATATAGA
>ENA-UOTZ01000184-UOTZ01000184.1-compost-metagenome-genome-assembly--contig:-NODE-184-length-51772-cov-9.644840_pt1 | contig 51772 bp, 32 predicted proteins | sample MGYA00238144_ERZ746983 | MGnify/ENA primary metagenome ERZ746983 (study PRJEB28759, sample SAMN06268863) | compost metagenome | isolation source: single cell | place: USA: California, Emeryville, Joint...
GTCGATATTTTTCTTTCCCATTTCCGCTAAGATTATTTTAACGATTTTTTCTTTGAAAATATTTTAGCTCGTTTAATTGAATTAACCGGTCAATTGAGATAGGAAAAAAATTGCATTATGCTATTTGGGTGAATCCAAATCTTAATTTTTCTGAATTCTGATTGGTTAAATCTCTATTTCGATTATAATGCACAAATCATCTCAGAGTCAAAACTTTGAAATGTATTTTTCGATGTCATGATAGCTATCAATTTGATCGAACTCTAAGCACACTAGTAGTATCAGCTCATTATTTTGAATATTGCGGGATGTGAAGTTAGAGGTAGCACCGAAAGCAAAGTTTCAGAGCTGGAACTATATAACTATTTAAGCACTGAATTAAATTCATTTTCCATTTCTCAAATAGCTTCTTTTTCAAAATAATGACCTGCCAGCTAGTTCTAACTTTTTGCATCACTCTCCCGTCTTGTATCACTTTTCTTTGCCTGAAATATAGGTCCCAGGCACTTTTACAGAGTTTGTCACTCAGATTATAGTATGGCGTTTATAGGCTAGTCTTCACTTCTCTATATCGCTACTATAAAAATACCCGCAAAACCTCTTGACGAGATAAAACTCGAATGGACATACAATGCATTGCAAAGTATTGCCTAAGAGTTGAAAATTTCATTTATTCTCAAGGTAAGTTCTCCTTCTCGGGGCTTATCTCTTAGATGCCAGTATATCAGAAGGAAATGTAAAGATTTCGAAAGACCTCTTCGAGTAAAAAAAAAAATGATGTTATAGACTACAGACAAATTGGCTGGATATGCATTCAGCTCTCAGAAACACAACCAGATACTTTGCTGGCTTCAAAGATCTTCTTCTAAAGCAGAAGCCATACCTTTAATTGCAAAAAAAACCATTTTGGAAATATATGCGGTCGTTCGATGAAGTTTGTGAATTGAGTCAACATCCTTTGCTCTAATTGGATTGCTTTTCTTTTTTTCGTTTCTCATCTTTCATATTTTCTTTTGTTAAAGTACTTCGCAGAAAGAACGGCTTAGAACCATTTAATAAACAAAGCGCCTCCAAATCGTAGTTTTGACTCTCATTAAAACCGGTTCTAAGCAATTTGCTTCTCGAGAGTGAAATCTCACATTGAAACTATGATTTTCGTCATAAAATATCGAATTCATGCACATCTCCCACTCTTTCTTCAATACTTTGCTTCCTATTGCCCTTAGTCCATAGTTTATATCGAAAAAGCTAGGATCGAAAGAGTCCAACTGCCTGGGAAATGCTAAGTCTTTTTGGGCCTATAGTTGGCGCTAATCAACCCACCTTAAGATAATAGCAGCAATAATAGTCGATAATTTGTACATTAATAATCTCATTCAAATAATTAGATAAATAATTGGAAAATGAACAAAGCCAAAGACCAAAAGGACGCTGAGAATCTTTCAGAGAAAGAGTCCAACGGCAGCATTTTTAACGATGAAGGTATAGTTCAATTCTAGCAATAACCATAAATATCCTAGAAGCCAAACACTCTGACGATGAAAGGTCGTCCAAGGAAGGTGATGAACACGAAGTCATCAGTGATGGTGGTGAAGAAAACTCAAAACAAATAGAAGTCAATAACGGTCTTGCAAACGAATCTAAGCCAGCGGGACGCAGGACAGGAGTAAGAAACGAATACACCGGACCCCGTGGCAATCGAAAGATGAAAATGCAAACCACAATGAAGCGAGACTCACATGTCCCCAAGGACAACATATTCCTTTACAAACCGTTTGTTCCTCTTCCAGATCTTTCATACTATCTCAACTCTACAATCGAGGTAGAGTCTTTTGCTTTGAATGCAACTTAATTCAAACTTACATTGATTCAGATACGTGTGGGCATGAACTATCTTGATGGCTATAACAACGCGCTTGTAAAGAGACATATTTGGGGGACGGACTACTATACCAGCAATTCTGACGCTGTTTGCATCTTGAAGCATTCAGGATTACTCGACCTCAATAATCTCCCAAAGAAAGGGTATTCTGGATTGTCTCTCTTCTGCAAAGTGTCAAAAGGTAACAGCAAGCAGCACTTCCCTCAATAAAAACCGGTTTATTATTCAATTTCATTAGCTAGAAGAAATTATCAATCGTCGTTGAAGAATAACCTCAAAAGCAGAAAAATGAATGGATACTTGGTATAAACAGAAGCAAGGTCTTCGATGTGAACTAATAAAAATTTTTTTGAACAGGGTTTCAGTATCAAGCCAGAAAGCATCGACTGGCGAGAAAACCTTGGCGATGATGAAGAACTTAATTTCATGGCCGGAAAAATGTGCAATTCCTTCCCTTCGAAACGAGTCAAGATGGACCCGATCAACACAAAGCTTTATCCAAAAATACCTGAGAACGCTATTGTTTTCAACATCTGCAATGAACCTGCTTTCAAATACACTCTTGCAGCTATTTCTGATCGTGGCAACGATATGAAAAGTATAATTCTCCACAGTGTCATGGGAGCTCATCATCTACGTTTTAACATAGGTTTCACGTCCTATTTGCTTAAAACAAAGGTATTATATCTCGAGACGGAGCAAGGAGAGCGCTACGAGGTTGCTAAAATGAAGGACGAAGAGGACAAAGAAGTGCTTTTTAGTAAATATGATCAATTCAAGTTCTCAAAGGTGATAAAGCCGGCTCTGGTCAACAATGAATTCATGGAAAAGAATTCAGTTCCGCTTCCTGAATCACAAGTCGAAGTATTCAACTGAACTTCCCTCATCTTCTTACTGTTAAAAAGATTATGTTAAATGTGCTTGATTGGAGCGACTTCAAATGGGGATCGACCTCACTCGCAGTAAAGGATCTTGAGATCAAAGGTATGCGAATTTTATATTTTCGACTTGATTTACATTGGAGATAGGCCTGACTAATTATAAGTTTTATGATATTCATCAAGCTCCAACAGTCACTACCAGGACCGTTGCAGGAAACAAGTTCATTACTATTGAATAACATTCGAAATTTGACTTCATTTCCCTATGGCTTTGTACTATTGAATGGGATATATGATGAGTGTTGTTTGTTGTTGAATGCATGTGAAATAAAAAAATCGGCTTCGTAATTGATACTCAATCCCTTTAGATAGAACTATTATTACCACCAGCAATTATGTGAGGTCGTAGTCAATGCTTTGTTTGTTGAAGTAGACGATGTTCTCCAGTCAGTTCGAGGCTTTATTCGATTGTCGCCTCATTTTATTAAGGGAAAAAACGAAAATTTAAGGTAATTTTCTAAACACATCGTCTTTCCGACTAACAATGATCAATACAACAAAAAAAATTCGCTCTAACGCGTATAAAATTCTTTTGAAGAATTGTTTTATGAAATTTTTATAGGATAAATATAAATATTACCTGAATCAATCTAAATAGCTCCATATTTTTTGAGAAGCCTTATTACAGTTTTAGGATCTAAAGGTTTTTCTATACACTCATCCATCCCGTACTCCCTACATTTCTCTGTCTCCGCTGGCTGGACCAACGCTGTGCACGCTATTATTGGGCATTCTCTGACCTCTTTCTTCTTCATCATACTCTTCAGACTGCGACTGGCTTCATAGCCATCAACCAGAGGCATATTGCAGTCCATAAAGATCAGGCTAAACGGACGGCAATGCGGACCACACTTCGTACTTTCTCTCTGGAGGAATTTATCAACAGCGATTTTCCCATTGAACGCGGAAACCGTGGAAATATGTATTGAATGCAGTATCGATTCGAGAGCAGCAATGTTGAACATATCGTCATCCGCGATCATCACAGCGCTGCAGGAGCATCTCGACACCGATGTCAAAGAATTCACAAATGATTCTGGGATCAGTGAATTCTGTGAGCCTTTTCTTTTGGTTAGTCCCAGCGCAGATTTTGGCTCATGTAGCTTTAAGAAACTGTAATTTTGGAAGGATATCCTGATATCACCTTCTTCATTCACCTCTAAATCTCTATCCAAAGAGTTCTCGAGCTCTCCCGATTTAATGTTCGTGCTGGGCAACACTTCTATACAAGGAGTTGAAACCTTTTGATCGAGAATCTCAAATTCGAACGTCGTTCCTACTCCAAACTCTGATTTTATCTCAATCGGTTTTTCTCGACCATTAGGTCCTAAGCTTTTCGCCAGATCGTTCGATATCACCAGCCCGAGGCCCACTCCAGAGGCATTAATGGACTTCTGATCCCCTAAGTCAATTTTTTCGAATGCTCTGAACAGTTTGACCTGATCCTCAGGCTTAATCCCAATTCCCGTGTCTGCTACCGAAAAACTAATTGTTCTATTTTCACGGGTTTCACCAGTGATATCATCTTTTTCTTTGCGGATCCGTTCCTCTAGGGCGAGTGTGATGCCCCCTTCGTAGGTGAACTTCATCGCATTGCTTAGCAGATTCAAAAGGATCTGTCTCAAGCGGTTATGATCAGTGTTCAGTATAGTACTCTTCAGACTCTTCAACCCAACGACTTTGATATAAATTCCTTTCTTTTCAGCTTGAAGCGTAAGCAAATTCACACAGTCTTTTACAGTTTCAGTGACACTCTTTCTTTCTGTTACAAGCCTTAGCTTTTTTGCTTTCATTTGCGAAAAGTCCAAAAAGTCATTGATAAGAGAAAGCAGCAGCTTGCAGCTGTTTAACGAAGGCCTCAAGTAACTATTTTTCACATTTTCAGGAGTATGCTCGTTCTCGAGGGCTTTCTCGGTGAATGTGATCGAGCAGTTGAGCGGCGTGCGGAGCTCATGGGAAACGGACGCCAACAAACGAGTTTTGTATTCGTTGTTGTCTTGCAGCGTTATGATCGTGTCTCTCTCAGTTGTATCTCTTATAATAAAGGCCCATGCGCTCTCACCATCGTAATTAGTATTCAGCATTTGGATATTGTAAGAGTATTCTTCAGATATTTCCGGCGTTTTGAAATTGTATTTCACCTCTAATAGGTATCTAACCCGACGGGAATCAGGGCGAGCAGAGGCGCAGAGGTTTCTGAAAAACTCTGCTAAGTTTTCCGTTTCGAGAAACACCTCTCTCATCATGCCTTTCGCTAAAGAACTCCGTCTTGCCGCGAAAGAGATCCCGGAAGATGACGATGATAAATCAGTTGATCGAGCAATATGCTTCGAGGCTCTTGTGATCTTCACTCGCTCTAGATTCTGCTCAAGTGTCTGGTCTGACTGCCAAAAATGCAGCTCGTTTACCGACTGATTAGTATAGAGAACCTTTTTCGTTCGTTTGTTGTAGATGATGACACCTTCGCAAATGTCTTCGATTATTGTCCCTAGACAGTAGGCTTGTTGATCCGCTCGGTATTTCGCCAAAAAGGCATGCTTATAGTATCGATCTTCAGAGTAGTAAAGGAAAAAACTGAGAAGCATGAGTCCCAAGTTCCCAAATACTTTTTGATAAATCGCGATGCGGTCCTTGAAATGGAAGATCATTATAAGCCCAGCAGCCCAAATCTGTAGTGTTTTGATAAACCAATTGGAATTGACAGCATTGAGTAATGAAACGAACGCACCCCACCAAAACGCGATATGAATGAGAGATTCAATGTCCCATTCTATGGGATCAATGGATATTATGCTCTCTATCATGAACCCCGTTATGCAGAGAAAAGCAATGATGCTGCTGAGAATAACCAAGAACCGAATCAGCTTGACGCGATGACGAAAATACTTGTCGATGACTTTGTAAGTGATAGCTCGTAATAAAAGACCAATTGCAATGAGCAGAGTGTCTATTAGTCCTGCCGTGATGTCATTGTTAAGTGCAGCTAATAAGATTCCTCCGATGATGAAGTATGACGAGAGGATGAGTTTGTATCGGAATTTCGCTTTTTCTTCGGTGATTTTGGTGTATTTGTAGGCATCAGCATGCTTCTTCGAGCGAAATTGGTTAAGGAAGTTCATATTCAGCCGTCACAACTAAACAGATTTTTTAAAAAATAATATGCTAAATTTTGGAGCGTTGATTTATTAATATATTCACGAGTCTTTAACCCACCTCACAAAAAATTGGAATACCCTCTGATTTTTCCTTAAGGCAAACATCTTCCAACTGTCCTAATAGCCCTTGTGAGCGAAATAAAATTATAGTGTTTAACATTCCGTTCATACAATCATTCTTGCTCCAAAATTTGTTCAGAGAGAACTGTTTCATATGAAATTCAGAGGTTGTAGGTGAAGTCGAGAAGTTCGAATTTGTAGTGATTGCTGTTTTATTTGAGCAACGCTAAAAAGCAATTTTCTCTGTTTTCCGCTTATGAGAAATGTATAAATGAAAAGCCACGCCACAAGCCTCCTCTAATATATATTATCACGTGATAACAAAAGGGTTTGCAAATGATCGTGGAAAAACTTCTGATTACGCTCAAACAAAGAAGAGTTTATGACTACTTCAATGGATTTCTATGATACTTGCTGACAAATTCATGAAATGTATTCCCTTGATAACATATAGTTATTTCTACTCTAAAATTAAAGCAAAGAAACTATATTTTTCATCACATTAAATCAAATTAACCAGAATCAACAGCAATCTCTCGAGAAACTAACTACTTTAAAGACAGAAACTGAAAATCCTTGATTTCAATCCATTCTCGAAAAATAGCAGAGATTTTTTTCATAAAACTGCACACAGTAAATATATTTTATTTTTCTGTAACCCTTTCTCAACTTTTCATTAAGTTTCATAAACTTCTAAAGATGCAATCAGGTATGTTCTTCTCTCTGCAGTAATTGACTTGGTCTTAGGCGATATCGGATTATTTGGTCAGATGGCTGGAGGAACATTAACTGGAAGCAATCCATCCGCTGTGAAGGGAAAAGTTTTAGCTTTGGAAGTAATATTACGCCATAAAAGCAAGCAGATTAATTGTTCCTCTAGGAATTGGTGAGGGCAGCTGCAGAAGAAATGAATTATCATAAAAAGGAAGTGCAAATTCTGAAGTCTGAGAAGGATACATTAGAAAGTTATTTGTCGATGGAAATACAAAAGAAGAAAAAAGAGATATCTGAGAAACTCCAACACATCGAGTTCACTTTCAAAGAGTTTCTTGCACAGCAAAAAGCCGATTGCACTCGCATGCAACAGCAGCTCAGCCTTCTCAAAGGAGAAAAAACTGCCATCCAACAGCAGATACTCGGTAACTTTATGAAACTTATGCAGACTAATCGAACGGTTTTTCATTAGGTCTCGAGAGAAGAGTTGGAGAAATAGAAATGCAAATAGGAATTTATGATGTCTAATCTCCTTTATTTTCATTTACTTTTTAAAGACAGAGTTTCTGGTTTATATCTTTTTACTAAAAGCGATAGTTTTGGAGAACCAAAACTCTAGAAACCCTTCAGATCAAAGATAATAAATAACACCCTATATTGGTCTCTCATCAGTATTTTCAAAAAAAAAAGAGAGTCGTGCTTGAGTGAAAACATTCGAATTATTACTTATTATTGATAGTTGTTTATAGTACGCTAGCACGCTGTTATTAAAACACGTGGCTCGCTAGCCTTTTTAATTTTATTCTTATTTTGATAAGTAATTCTTCTCATTTTTGGAATAGCGAGTTGATAATGAGAGAGTGTAAATCTATTATTTGCTATAAAAAAAAACTTTATTTGTCACGGTCTCAAGGGGAAAAAATAAATATTTGATAACAAGAATACTGACTATTCAAGAGTTTGACACCTTTAATAGTTATAAGTATCAAAGTCTTTGTATTTCCTCTCTAAAGCCGCAATTCTCTCATACAAGTCATCAATCACGGGTGATTTTTCCGCACCAGCACTCCCTTTCTTTGGTGACTCTCCCACGTTGCGAAGCGGACCAGCACCTGCTTTTCTCGTGTAGTCATCGTAAGTGGTTAACTTTTCAACTCTTCCAGGGCTGTATTTTGGGATCTCCGTTTCGTTCAGCCAACTCTTCTTCGGGGAATACATCGTCTTGCTTAGTCTATCATATGACTCAACAGTGCCTTGAGTCTTCGCTTCATAAGCCTCATTGCTGGGCTTCGAGGTATAATCGTATCGAGGAATATAACTCGACTCACGTAATCTGCTGTTTAATCTCGCAGCAGAGGTGTCATCATAGCCATTGGCCTGGTAGTAATCTCTTGGCTTCTCTTCAGGCTTGCTCCAAGATCTGTCGTCGTAATTCCATTTGTTATAAGAATAGGTAGATAAGCCGTATTCTGGGTCCGTCCTTGATTTTGTGATATCAAGAGGACGATCGTAAGTTGTCGGCTTATACGTGCTACTCCAAGTGCTTAAGAACCTGTCTTCAGTCGGTTTTTTTGTGGAAGGATACTCTTCCTCATCATAATTGCGGACATTCTTCCTGGTAGTGTCGTCCTCATAATGGTTATAGATTCTATCGGTAGAAGTCGCTGAGACTCCGTTATTCAGTCTGGAGTCTCTGAAACTGTAAGTATCATAGCGACGAAAATCTGATGAAGTGGAATAGCCATAATTTCTCGAAAAATCATTTTTCGAGTACGAAGCTGGCTCTCTGTCAGTAGCCTCTTTCTCCAACCCTCTGGAGAGACTTCTGCTATGTTGACTTATCCCATTCTTGTAACTATATCCATTCTCATAGCTGTATCCGTTCTCATAGCCACGTCCATTGGTAAGACTGTCGCCGTTCTGATAGCTATACCCGCCTTCATAGCTACGTCCATTGCCATAGCTTTGCCCGTTAGTCGCGCTATAGCCATTGACATAACTATGACCATTAGTGAGAGTAGAGCCATTCTCATAGCTTTTTCCAAGGTCATAACTTTTTCCAAGGTCATAACTTTTTCCAAGGTCATAGCTTCTTCCATTATCGTAGCTACGTTCATTCTCGTAAGCGTATCCATTCGTGGGACCGCCGTTTTCATAGCCACGTCCATTATCATAGCTGTACCCATTTACTTCTTCTTTTGGATATTTCTGGACGCTTGGTTGAATGTCAGCTGGGAGATTTTTTTCTACAGTATCAACAACCCTCTTGGTAGCTGTGAAAGTGCTGCCACGGTCATTCAAGCCTTTAGTCAGAAACTCTGAGTGCCATCGTCTGATCGGCCTAACGTCCTCAACATCAACCATTTGCTCGAGAAATGGGATAAGTTTCATCAGCTCCTCGTCTTTGCGGCTTGAATAAAAATCAGAAATCAACAAGCCGTTATCGCGTTGGAGTCTGAAATTTTCTTCCAAGTTATCGATAAAGATAACGCCCTTAAGGTCCTTGCCGAGAAGCAATAGATCCTTATCCAACCCATAGACTGATTGAGAGCAATGACCTCTATGGAGAATGTGGCTGATTCGCTTATGAGGATCGATTTTTTCAATGATCCTAGTCGCGTACTCTTTCTCGCTGGAAGTATAGATGACGAGATCGTACAATCGAGCCATTTTCTCCAAAAACTCATCGAGACCTGGCCGTTTCAAAACGTAGAACCTCGCTGAATCCGCCAGTTTGACGACGAAATCCGGCTTGGCAATCGGCACAGCGGAAGCGTGGATAAGTGTTTCATCGAGATCAAGCACAAGAGTTTTCCTCTCAAGGTGCTTTTTATTTGCCGGACTTGTTAGCTGGGATGTGCTTGTACTCTGAGAGAGCTTGTGTCGTCTCGGCGAGTAGAGACCACCAACATCGGTGTTTGAAGTGGCAACACGTAACGAAGTGTATTTTTCCTCCTCGTCACCAAATCTCCCTGAAAATGTGCGGGAAAACTTGTCAAGAGAGACCGAGGAGTTGGTCGATGAAGCTGGACTGTAATAGTTTTCAATGCGTTCGTACGCAGAGGCTCTTCCTTGAGTTGACCTTGATTCAGGTTCCTCGTAGTCGCTGGAAGAGAATCTCTCTTTGTATGGAGTTCCGTAGGACCTGAGGTTGTTTCGTTTGGCGCTATATGGAGAGTTGTAGTAGGAGCTGGTGCTGTTGGCAGTAAGCAATCGTGAACGTTGGTTGTATGTCATGATTGAGTTTATGAATTACTTTGTTAAAAATAGGAAAAATTATTTGAACTTTTAATTTGAAACTTTTTTTTAATTTGCTAAGCAAAACGGAAATAAAATGACTCTGTTAATTTAACAGCATATTTGATTGAAAAACCACCTAACTTACTCGAGATTCAAATTGATTTAAAAAAGATTTAAATGACTAAGTCGTATCAAGCTCACTTTCTTTGCGTTAACCAGTTCTGCGCATTCTGAGACTGTTTTTAGCGCCTCTGTTCTAGGGAAAAGCAAATCCATATGACAGTTTTAGATTTTAAGATGGGATTGGTTGCTTCTATATTTATTATTGTTTTTTCACAAAAAAGTTTAGAACCCATTAGACTTTTTGTCTGTGTATAGAGAGCAAGGTGAATCATAGGAGAGGTAGTTAAGAGAGAGCTCGCGACTAAATCAGTAATCCAAACAATATTGCTCATTCTTAATGCCATACAGCCAGCTCCCCAAAGAAATGAATGTAACATTTCCTATTGAATGCTTAAGACACGTTATGAAGCTCTAATCAGAAGAAAACTATAGATCTATGATTTTTTTCATGCCATTGTATATAAGATTAAAAGCCACATTCAAATTTATTGCGTTTTTTTATTGTGATTTCGAGCGATGCAGATGATTTTTTAAAACTGATTTATTAATCTTCGCAAGGTTTCTCTTTCTCTCTCTCTAAACATCCAATTTTTCCACCTGGGAGTCACTGTGCTGGATCCTTTTTCTTACTCCTAATTTAATTAATTAACTTTAAGCTTGCTGCTGGGGTGTGTACCTTCTTGCCAGTTAATATCTTCAGGTGCAGGAGACGGGATCCTTTTCTCATCATCCTGGTGCTCCTCAAACTCGATAAACTCAGCCCTTTTCTTGAGAATTTTGATTGAAATGAAAATTACGAGCCCCACAACCGCAATTATTCCCAGAATCTTCAAAGCGAATATTAAATAGTTATACTGCTTGGCTGCCTGCATAATTTCCTCATTAATTTCCGATCCTTTTTTGCCATTGTTTTTCGTTGGATTCGGACTTTTTGAGCTATCACTGCCTTTACTCTTCTGGGCTTGACTCGATATATTGAATTCAAAGTTTCCTATGCTTTGAACCAGAGAAATCTCATTGACCACAACTCTCTCCTGAGCGATAGGAAGCCGCTCATAGCTGTAGTATTTACTTAGATCTGAGGAGAAATAGTTAGTATTATTCACAAACAAATAATTACCGATTTGGGCTGGAGTGATGCTAAATTGTCTTATTTTGAATGTCATCAATTCCAAGGGCCTCATCCGGAAGTTTGAGAAGTCTGATAATAATGAATGGATCTTCAAGGAAAAAAGCGGTACCTTTCACTAAGAGGGATTCTATGTCAATTTTTCCAAGTTCATGCAGTTCAAATTTTCTCTGAAGTACTTCCCTTTTGGTCATAATTGTGTTGAGTGACACTTCTTCCACTTTGGCATCTTTGATCACAGACTTCATTCCCGAGAGGTAAGAAAGGATGGGAATGCTTCCATCTTTTTCGACTAATTTCACATCAACGGATTTAGAGTCGTCCAAATTGGCCAAACGAACGATTATCTCAGATTCAGAATATGCGCGGGCAGAGACTTTAACTGACGGAGGGAAGGCCTCGATTTTATCACTAAATTCAATTTGCTTTGGGATTTTTCCATTGAAAGGATCGAGCGGCACTGCAGTGTAGCAAGTAAGCAAACCTGTATCCATATCTATCTGGCGAGCTCTGAATGCATTTTTGGTGCCTATCGAGATAGTTATCTTGTAAGTAGAGGAAATGAGAAGTCTCTTGTTACTGGAGTCAGATAGCTGGTAGAAATGAGTAGTTCGAAGCCTGTCAGCTGTGATTCGAGATTTATTTGCAGTGTAATCCTTCACAATATCTGAACCGAAAAAAGGAAAGTTTTCAAACGAGATTGAGCAGCAGATGCATACCAGTGTCCATAAGAGCCTCAGCAACTCCTCTCGCGTCATCCCGAGATGTACGTCTTTGAATCATTAGTTCTATCTCTCCTGAATTTTGACTTGACCCTCCTTGTGAACGATCGTTAACAATGCTATATAAAAGAGCCACAAAGTTGTCTAAGCGAGATTATATTGTAAAAATTACGAGAGAGTTAGGTTGTTCTCTGTATCTTCTATCATAATTGCTGCGGTAACAGGATAGTAAGCAGCTTCGATCGGATGTCCTGTGCCGTCTGAAGGATAATCGGTGTGATAATCCCCAGTTCTAGTCATCATTCTGAGACCATTCGAGTCGGTTTTGAAAACCCCTTGATTTCTGACCCTGAAATTTTGGATTATCATGGAGATCTCGATTCCAAGGAGCTCTAATTTTGCTGGGTTGAGCCGAATCGCATCCAAGTAAGTATCAATTTCGATTCCGCGAGTAAGGTCATAGTTATACAAGCGAAGTTTAGTGACTATTTGATGTTTTCCGGCATAGTAGAAATTAGTTCCTCTCACTGTTACGTTCCTCGCTAACTACATCATTTCAAAGCGATTATATTTAGAATTTCCTCTCCATTGAAGTAATGAAATATTACTTTGATGATTGTGACGTATTTTCCTTGGATTATTGAACAGTTGATTGAATCACCAAGGACATGTTTGTAAGGCGACTCTAATCTCATAATGTAGGCTCCTGATTGCTGCGCGACCTGAACGCTTTCGTAATACTTATAGTCCAAAGCGAATTCATCCTCTATACACTCACCCTCTGCGTTGCAGAAATTGTATTTGTAAGTTTTTTGATCCTTCAATATCTAATAGAGGTTGGTGAGAATCTGAAAATGTCGGAATTTCCTTTTACTTTGAAATAGCTACCATAAGGAAGGTCCAAAGTCTTTTCTTCATCTCTTTGGAGTAAAATTTCTGAAGGTGTGCTTCTGGGTTTTTTAGCCCGCTTAATTACATAGTAGCGGCTTTCATATGAAGGAAAGAAATCATTGATGTATAAATCACAATCAGGCTCCTCTGAGTTCGTATAGTCGTCCTCAGCGCATACGATGTCATGCTCTTGTGGCTGATTGCTCATATTAAAAACTAAATGAGAAGCGATCAACTAACGAAAACCTATCATTATTACCTTCAATTTGCGAATGAGGAATTTTGATGCGCTGCACCATCCTTTTATTGCTGCCAGGGTTATATATCTTGACCAGAAGCGAGGAATTCGAGTTTGATTTAAGCAGTTTAGTCAGAGGTTCGCACTCTATCGAGCTCGTATTTTGATTGCACCTGAAAAAGTCGATTGTTGGATCATCTCCCAACGAAAACTCAGGTTTTGCTATTGTTTCCTTCTGGAAAATTTCGCGAATCAAGTTCCAAACAGCAGATCGTCCTTCATTCAGCATAGTCATGTAGTCTAAATCTGTGAATTTTTTCGCGGTTCCGGTGATTGCATCATGATGCTGGTTGATTGCAACAGCTCTTTCAAGGGTATCGAGCGCTTCATTACATTTTTGAAGCAGTTCCTTTTTCTCCTCGCTTTGAGTAGCCTGCAAAAACGCTCCGAGCATTATTTTTTTGCCCGTTTGCAGCAACCAACTTGAGTCTTTTATCGCCCATTTTAGTTTAGGCTTGCTTGTGAAATACCCTGACCAATATCCCGCCTCAAGCGTCCAGGTCGGTACTTCGGCATATGGGAAGAAATCATCAGACTTTATGACTAGGTTAGATGTCGGCATTTTCTTGTAATCCTCATACCATCTCTCAAGGTAGATTTCTGGTGTACTCAAAATCGCTTTTCCAAACAAGGGATCGTCCATTGCATTGACCCCATCAACAAAATCTTCTATGGCGTTATATAATTCGATGCCATCGTCTTCGTTACTGAAAGAAAAATCGTTACCGATCTGCCAGAGGATTTCTTTCGTTCCATACATTGAAGCCTGACTCTGAAGCCATCCCGCAGCGGTAGGTATGCTATTTTTCGATGGATCAAAATCATCGCATACATTTTTAGGAAAGCAGTATCCTGATTCCCTCGTGGAGCCATATTTCATGTAGTTATGATGTCCGATGATATTCCATTCTGGGAAATCCTCGTATGGAACCCACACAAACTCCATTGTGCCGTCAAGTTTTCGTTTTTCTACGTCTTTGTGGTTGATTCTTTCAAATATCGCCATATTGATACCCATTTGCGCCAAGAGATAAGGCTGAGTTGCGGAATGTCCAAACGGATCAATCGCCCATCCAACGGTTGGAGTATAATTGAACTCATTGAAAACGAAGCGATGTCCCAGGATAAACTGCTCGATAACATCCTCATAATAAACGCAAGCTTCGTCATTCATCACCCAGCCCGCGTTTGAGAAATAAAGCTGCTTTTTTCGAACAAATTTTTTCACATCCTCTTGACTGTCAGTTGTGAGAATTCGATACCATCTTTCAAAGAAGGACATTTCAACGTAAGGAAACACTCTTTCCTCTCTACCTCCGAGCAGCTTGAAGATCGTATCCAAAATGCATTCGACGCACTCTCCAAAAGGTGATTCATCTCCGATAAAATAGTGCTCGAAGGTGGTCAGCCAACCCGCGTCATCATGGGTATGAGGGATAATGTGATAGGTATATCCATTAGAGGTTGGAGTTTCATTCGTTTTCGCCTCCTTCTTGGGAGTATTAGTAGAATTATCGTGCTTAAGCCTAGCTTCATTGATTTTTTTTACTGAAGACGTCTTATTTGAGGCATTTCCAGTCTTTGAGGGTTTGGAGGAAGCGGTGGTGTTAGGTTTCGTTATTTTTTTCGGAGCAATTATAGACTTGTTTTGCGTTGGGATTGCTTCATGGTTTTTCGGTGCTGCAGGTGTCTTATTTGAAGGTTTCACAACCTTTGAAGGCTTTGTGCTGTTCACAGACTTGTTCGTAGGCTGAGAGGAATTCGTGGTGGTGGTGTTTTGTTTGCCTTGGACCTGATGCACGTAAGCAGTACATAGTATTAACAGGATCAAGAGTGCTATGAGACTCCTCATTTTAATAATTAAATATAATGATTTGTTAAATTCACTTGTCTTATTGATATTGATTGATTAATTGTTAACATTAAATCAAAGACCCTTTTCTTTATCATTAGGCAATTGTAGATGTATGCTTGCTTACAAACCCTCTTAAATTTATAAATAGCAGCACCAAATTTTACTACGAATATGAAAAGATCCACGAAACGTAATAATTATTATCCTAAGTAAAGTTATAACTGTGAGCCTAGCAAAGCCTTTGAGAAAGACGAGATTAATTCTTCCTCGAGACTACTTTGAGTATAGAATAATTTCGCGTAGACTTTTTTCTTTTGTCCGACTCGATGAACTCTCCCTACACATTGCTTGTATGTGATGCAGGCTTGATCAGCATTCATCCCGAAGATAGGATGCACGAAAAATACGTGGTTGGCCTCAGGTACATTTATTCCGCTGGCAGACTGCTCAATGCTCATCAGCAGCACTTTGATCGTCTCAGACTTTTTGAACTGCATGAGTCTAAAATTCAAATCGCTTGGTACTCCACTCAGCACAATGTACTCAAGCCCAATGCCGCTAAATAGACGACACAACCTCAGGAGAAGGTTAGTGAATTGAGTGAAAACTATGATCTTTTCGCCTTCAGGAACCCGCTCAATTTCGTAGAGCAGGGTCCTCATTTTGCTGTTTTTAATAAGTCTAAACTTCGGATGGATAATGACGGCTTTTTCTTGAACACTGGCTTTACACAGCGGACATTTCGCTTCAACAAGGCTCTTAAATAGGGCCTGCCAGCACTTCGCGCAAATAACGTGGAAGCATTCCGTCAGCACAATCTCTTCTCTTGTAATATCAGTGAGAAGGCAAATTGGACAGGAGAAGCTATTGAGGGAAATCGCATTGATTACGCTCTTATAGTAATGATCCTCGCTAAGAAGGCTCTTGTGTCGACTTTCCAGTTTCTTATTATGCGGATCTTGCTCAAGCTCAGCCTTCACTCGGTTGATTTCCTCCGTCTGCCTCTCCATGACTTTCTGAATCGCGAGTTGGTACTTGTCCTGCTCGAATTCTTCGTCAAGCTCCCATTCAGGTAGGATATGTGAGCACATTTCCCTCGCAGCTGCTTCGTCCAGCGCGTAGTTGTATTTGCTTTTATAAAACAAATGCATCATTTGAGTGAATTCAACAGGGCATGCCATGCTCTCAATTGGAGGCAAATCAACGCTTCTCATGTTTTTACGAATGCAATTCATAAAAAATGCATGTGAAAGCGCCTGATCGCTGCTTTGCCGCAAATCTTCGCGGCTGAATCGCAGCAACCGAAAGATATGGTCTACACCTTCGTGGAAATTCAACTGATCCGGAGTGCCGGTAATTCCCCAGCAGAAGTCTGCAACGGCCTCAAGGATAAATATCGCAACGTCTCGGACGACAGCAGGAAATCCTTCGAGGTGCGTGTTGAATTTCAGCGTTTTCTTCGGGAATTTTTTCAATTCTCGGGTTAACTCGTGGAATTCATCGATGATGATCCTCCTCCACTGCACTTTCTCCAAAACCTTGCTCTGGCCTTCATCTGGTCTCCTCACCATTTCGGCAATGGCTTCTCGATAGGTTAGCACCACATCATAGTTCTTAATGGTGAGTAGATAGCCAATCGTCGCGCTTGTTTCTCGTTTAGTTTCGATTTTTTCGAGACTAGAGATATCTTCGACGAGCAAGACACGAAGACTTGGATCGAAGCGCTTGAACTCATCGTACCATTGATGCAAAATATTCTTCGTGACTATCACAAGCGATGGAGCCTCAATATTGCGAAGGTTAAAGTATGGCTCTACGATACTGAGGGGGCTCGGCTTGGCTTTTCCAGTGATGTCAGTTAGCAGTTTTATTGTCCTCTCGTCGCGTTCGTCCTCTCCCTTGCTGATTTTATCATTAAGAGCTTTTTTACCTCCAGCAACGACCTTTTCTTCTTCTTCATAATCTTGGAAATGGCTACCATTGATCTTAATTTGCTTGAGATCGATTTCTTTGTTCGGGTGCTTTGCTCTCTCTAACTCAACTGCCTTCTTCATTCTAATCATGTTTGCTCCAACGCTCATCAAAGCAATCATGGACACGGTTTTCCCACTTCCAATGCTACTTGCGAGGATACCACCTGGCATATTGATATTTTCCATGCGGATATCTTTTTCTTCGAAGATTTCTCCCGTGCGGTTAGGATCAACGAAAAAGCCTGTGTCAAAGAAAGGTAGCGCACCTAACTGCTGAGGAATTCGGACCCACGGAGCCTTTTCTCGAGCGAACATCCATCCAACTTCTCGCCGTTGATGTGGAAATAACTGGTCGTAAAAAGGCACTAAATCAGGAAGAACAGGATCATCGTCTGCAGTTGAGAGCAGTTGCTTAATATATTGAGGCTGATCTGAATCGTCGAAATTGTAGTAAGCATGTGTCCGAACGAGATCAAAGAAGAAATCCACTCTCATCACGCGGAGCCAGGTGTTATTGAGAGTACCTTTATAGACTGGCTCAAGGGTGTCTAGAAAAAGTAAGAAACCCCATTTGTGACCAATAATCATAAATGTTCCTATTTCGTCGATATCGGACTTGAATTGAGATTTTGCTGCTCGAAAGGCGGCGCTTGTGAAATTAACAGGTCGAATTTCGAATTGGGTGGGGTCATCAATAGGAAACCAGACGGCTTGGTCATTCTGGATGCAGGCAAACACATAGTTTGTGTCGGAATAGACATTTACAGGACCAAGTTTGAAGAAATAAGTTGTTGATTCGTTCAGTTGATATCGACCTTGTTTGTCGGGTTTCATGTGTGAATAGAGTCTTTGAGAAAGCTTTTGTACTGATCCGAGAACTTTATCGGAAACAGGAACCGATCTCTGTGATAAATTGCATAAGAATGAACAATGATGAAGAAAAATAATTTACAGATACGACTTGGTTCGCGAAACCTAGCTGAGGAGTGATGTTCCCATAATATTGATCGAGTGTTGAAGGAACTGGCGCTTTTTTTTTCGCTTTTGTGTTGCCACAACCCATGTTCTTGTGTGTTATTGGAGTTTGACCTTAAAAATTATTAAGATGATGAGAAGCTATTTATTTATGTGAGATCAGATCAGATATCTTTCTGGCTGGAAACGTGAAGAAGAACATTTGGGTAGAAATAATAATTAGCTGCAACTCAACGCTCAGCTTAACGGTTCCTACAAAAACCATGATATTTAACAGCCTTTTAAGACATCACAACAGCTTCTCTTAAGTTAGGTTTAGACATCGGGTGCTTCAGTTTTAGTAAAGTTCTATAAAGGAAATATTTCTTTTGAAGGAAAAAAATCGGAGAAAAAAGGAAACTTTTATTCATTGTTACTTGGGAGTCATGTACTCTAGAAAAGAATACTATTCTTTTGAGTTATTAGTCAAAGTTGTAGGAAACTCGATTTAATGAAGATAACTAAGTATGTCATAGAATTCGTGGAAAGTGGGATTTCATGCTGCCTAAAGAGGATTCTTAGAGCCTTAAGCTAGATTCTCACGAATGAGAGCAAAATGCGTTGGCGATCAAGAATATAACACTATCTGCCGCTAACTGGCAACATAATTTTTATTACATTGCTTAATTAGTTCCAGTCAGCATTTTTATGAGTGTATCATATTACAGACTCATTTCTAAGATTCTAAGGGGAGTTTTGATTGGACTTCTGCAAAGTTCAGGTTCTTTTGCGTTTTAATGAAATTAATCCCTTTACAATAAACTACAAGATGAATCGTTAGAAGTAGCCAGTTTGTTTCTATCAGTCCTATTGATCTAGTGGAGAAATCATCTATTGGGTTCAGTACAAACATTATTACACAATATTGGAGACCATGAGACCAAATTCCTGATTTATACCTGCTTCTCTTCATTTTCTTGAGAGAAGAAGGGATTCGGGACGCTTACTTCTAATTTACTCTGATTGCTGTGCAAACAACTTCATTAGTTCACCAAATTTCCCGTTTGCTCGACTAATCAAAGCTTGATCGCAAATTTTTCGGCAACAGCGCAAAAACATAAAGTGCCACTCGCTCATGTTATGAAAGGAGCAAGAATCCTCTCCATTTGACTCAAGATGAATGTTTAGTTGCACTTTGTGGTTTTATAACCATTAACTACTTTGCTCGAAATTAGATTAAGTTTTGATTTTAAATTAAGATTAACGATATTTCTTGAAGCCTCGAACTTTATATCCATCCATCACGCCGAAACCGCTACCCCCATCTCTTCCCTGAACAGCAAATCAATCACCATCCATCGTTTCCTCAAATTGCCTATTAGAACCGATTTTCAATTTACCTTGCAAAATATGGCTTTAGAAAAAATTTTGGGAGTTGATTTGAGGAAAGCTTTTTTTGCGACCTATTTTTAACAAACTTGAGCATAAATAGCTTGATTTTTCTTACCGAAATAGAATATTAAATCTTTACTTTTTTATTATATTTTGCAGATTAATCGAGAGCTTTTCGTTTCAAAAACCAAATGCTTCTCAATCTCTTATTTTACCCCTTAACAATCGATATATATAGCGAATGCAATAATAGCTCCGGTTGATTTAAATAATGAAGGACTCATGCTGAATTATAATTTATTACTTCAAAGTCCTTTAACTATCCCAACGTCCACCCATGAACTATCAGACCAGCTACAAATACAACAGCGTCCCCGATTTAAGTCTTCCAAAGCTCCAGCTCTCTCACAGAGAGCCTTCTAGCCCGTTTTTCCATCATTCACCCTCACGGAAAGTTCATAACATGTTACAAGTAAACGGAGCATCTCCGTTCGGTCGCAACTCATATCCAACCAGCTTTCAAGGTCCTATCCAAGAGCCAAAGCTATTCAGCTACTCCAGTACCCCAATGCAGACCTTCGGATCACCCCTTTTGAGGCCTTCCAAGTTTCCAAGTGGATCACCAAGCAACGCGTCTAGCATGTGCAATAACTCATACCAAAACTCTATCTTCGTATCATATAAGGCCAGGAATCAAGCGCCTAATCCAGATTTCTATGGAGTTTCTAATGGAGTCACTTCCCCTCACAATGGAGCTCCATCGCTTCGTACTATCAATTTACCAAAGCTTCAATCGCCTGCTGAGAAATTGAATTTGCCGAAAATTCAATATCATAATTTTCCGGAGGATACAGATGGAGAACCAAACCAGGAAGAAGACTCTTCTCAGAGAAACGAGAAAGAATCTCAGTATGATTCATCAATTATTGAAGAGGCTTCTTCCAAGAATTATTCAAAGGAAATGACACCAAAACGATCGATTTTGAGGTTGGTCAAAAGACCTGTGAGCAGATATAAGGCTGAACGAATTATGACTCCTGTAGGAGGGAGGAACTCGAATTTAAGGATTATTTCGAAAAAAATTTGTGGTAATAACAGCACAAACACATCGGTATATCCTGAAGTTGAAAGGTCTTATGAAGCTCCTGTCGCCATAAGAAAACCCAAAAAAATTGTGAGATTTGCACTCGAAGTCGATACTGGGAGAGCGAAAACCGACCGTGATGACTATTATTGCTACTAAAACGCTAGTACCCCAATATATTGATTAAACACTCTGTAGATATCTCTATGTATATCCTTGATTTTCCATTTTTATTTTATAGTGTCTTAAGCCACTGCTTTTTTTTAATGAAGGTTCTATAAAAACTTTTTTGTTTAAATCTATTGAGTAAAGACCGAATCAGAACTTAATTACATCAAAAATGTTCATCTGCATCTGACCAATTGCTAATGCATTTGACGTCACCACTTGGGCCATCTTCAATAGAACCTTAGAAAGAGGAAAAGCTTTCTTATTGTCATGGTGTAACCTTAATATCTATCTAATGGAAGATCGAATAATGTATACTAATTCTTGGAAGTTTTTGTCATACCTTCATTCTAGGAATCGCATTATGGTCTGTTAGCGGAGTTGACAGTTGATTTAGACTGATACTTCATAAGAGTGGAATTTTCCAGCACGAAATTTTCCTTTGAGGCATCTAACGCATATCTTATCATTGGAATTTTGTTCAGAATTTACTGTGCACAGAATTCTAAATAACGATATCATCCTCTGCCAAATAAACTTAACAACCAGAGAATTTAGATTAATTCCATCTCAGAAAAAACAAAAACAAAACCGAACAGTTTACAGCACACATTATGGAAATACTTCAAGAGGGAGAGATATATCTAGTCGGAAACCGACACAAAGACGAATACTCTTTTGACGATTTAAGCACGTTCAGAACAAAAAAATATTTCAAAATTTCTCAAATTTCGCTCAACTGGCATAATGGCATACTGGCAGGCATCCAGGTTGATTATCAGAACGTTTTAACTAAAGGATTTATCAGCACTGATTGGCATTGCACACTGCAGAGAGACCCGAAGGTTAATATGATAAAACAAACGTTCTCTCTGGAGCCGCATGATTATATCGTCAGAATTCAGGCAGTTTGTACTGAAAAAGCCATTTGTTCACTCGGATTTTTGACATCAGAGAACAGAATCTTCAGCTTTGGGTGTAATAATATTCCCATGGACGCCGAGTTAGTAGACTTGACACCTCCAACAGGGTATCATTTTAACTATATCTTCGGATCGATCGGGATCCTCGACCCAATAATAAGAAATTTACAGTTTGAAACTGCGGAGATTCCTCAGATAAAACTGGAAATGAAAGAGGAGATTTTTGATATAGCCTATGATCTAAATAAGATAGCGATTAGAGGGTAGATTGTGTTATCATGAATACAAAAGGTTCATTAATATGTTGAAGGGTTTTTTTAAACTGGTGTTCAAATACTCTTGCTTCAAAGTATTTATTACTCTAAAGACTGTTGTGTGTGAATAAATAAATAAACCTGAGAAACGTTGCTGAATATTTCTTATCGTAAACAGGACAACAGCTAGACCGAATAATGCTGTATGAAGTCTTTAAATCAGTAAGCCTTTCTATCATTTATAGCAGGCATTCCGAATTTATAGAATGAATACCACTTAACTTTCAAGGCTTTCGTAATGGTAGATAGTATATATATAATTCAAATAAAAAACTGATTTATTAGAAAATAAATTAGCGTTTTTGTTTAGACATCAAATCGTCTAAAGGGGTTAATTCTGAAATGTCTTATCGAATTGTTCAAAAAATTTGCTGTTTCCTCATCAAAGTTTGAGTTTAGAATTTTATTCAAACCGTACTTTTCTTCTTTATCGTTGTGCTTTGCGGGAATGTTTGGATGGATGTTCTCTTTTTCATCGAATGACTCTTTCGGCTTCATCTTTGATATCTTTTCATAGAGCTCTTTTCGGTTCTGGGGCGTTATCTCACTGGTGGCTACATCACTGTCCATATATTTACTAAAGATGCGAAAATATAATTTCCGTTTGGTTTTCAAATTATTACTTAATCTTAGCAACAAGATCCTGAAACGCGTTTACTGAATGAATAGCAGGGTCCCTCTTTGATTGAATCATTTGAATTGAATTGCTTCCTTTGAGACAATTGCCTTGCTCGGAGCTAATACTCCGACTGCTTCGAGCTGATAGCTTCGATTTAAGTGGCCTTTGTGTTGAGGACTCCGCTTGATTTAATACATCATTGAGTCTAGAGTTTTCTTTTAAATATCCGTCGATACGTGCATTAAATTTGCTCGATTCCTCCTCGTACTTGGCAATTTTCTCTTGGTAGTATGAAGGTATTTCTGAAATAGCCGATTCATGCTGGTTATTGATTTCTTGTATCATGTTCTCGTAATAATTGCGCGTTGCCTGATAAATATCTTGAGTAATTTGCGCTTGATCCTCGTGAAGTTGTCTATTTAGCATTATAATTTCCTGTTTGATAATGGTGCTTGGTTATTTTTTTTTCCATAAGGAAAAATGTTACTTCGTCTTTCCTTCTGAGCTCACCCTCATAAAACTCCTTCATTTTATTCATCTCGACGTTGTGACACTTTTCGGTCAGAGCAACAGTTAGATTCGCTTTTAATCGAAGAGAATACCTCTTTAATGCACTCTAAAATTGCTTGATAATATTCCTTCAAATCTGTTATCTGTTGAGGAGACTCTTGGTTTGTCATTTCATGGCGTTTACTAGTTCTAAAGGATTGCTTTTCAGTGCTTCTCCATACCTTTCAATTGATGATTACAGCTTGCGAATACCAGGAACACTTACCATATTCATATCATCTATCAAAGAAAGCGCGCTCTCTCTCGATGGTAGAACCTCCTCGCCTCTCGATTGCTCAGAATGCTTTTCAGTGTCCCTTGTCGGAAGAACCTCATGTTTTATGAGGCTTTCATTCATCATCCGTCTTTTTTCCTCAAACTCATCATGGCTATTCCTATCAACTTCTTTTGCTCTGGTAAGTTGTGATTCAGAATTGAATTCATTTATTTCGCAGGTCCCATTTTCGGAGTTGACCAAGGGAGATCTAAATTTTTGGGTTTGTGAAAAAGGATCATTCAAGTCGGTTTCGCTGGTGTCCTCAAGATTGATAATCAAATCAAAAGGTCTGTTTATCTCTTGACTTTCAGAGAATTCTTTGGTGTTTGGCTTCGGAGCAAAATTCAGGTGCGCTCTGTTGATGTCCATGGCCGGTTTGATTCTAGTTTCAAAGTAACCTTCAGATTCCTCATCACTCCAAGGATTTATCCTGCTTCTCTCAGAAACGTGAAGGTTTTCTGAGAGTTTCGGCTCTTTTCTCTCGCTGATCAAGCAAATTGACACGTTTTTTATTTGGGTGTTCATTGATGTTAACATTTTATTCTTTAAAATTTGAATAATAACGTAATTTAATGAATCCTTGTGGAAGTCAACTCTCGCAATAGTGCAAACTACGAAGCAACCGGATAAACTATGTTGAAGAGGCTATGTCCGTAGATCAAGACATGCCACCGAGAGAGCAATCATTCTGAAAAATCTCTCTTGAAAGGCAGCTTCATATAAGTTATCATTTGAGTAGCTTGAGTTGAAAGATTCTTCCCAATTATTCAACCTGAACAACCGAAAGCACAATCACATTCATTGTAAATGAAACTTTCTCAAGAACTCCATACCTGAGGTTAAAAGACTAAATACAGATGAGATCCTTCGTTCTATATAGATGATTAAAATGTAATAGCTTTTAATTTTTATTGCTGTTTAAATTTTATGCGAATCTTGAACTATACGCGATTAATCTCACAATTTGCCGTTAACTTTTAAAGAGAAATATCTGTCCAATGACAAGCAGCCTGAAGCGAGAGATCAATGATCTTGAGCGAAAATATTTCCTCAATCAACAGGTACTCAGCCTTCGTCTTCAAAATTCTTTACTCTAATAGACGAACTCCAACTACGAAAATGGCAAAAGATCAATATTGCAACTGAAACCTTTCAATCAGGCTGAGCACGATAAATATAAGAGAACTCTCATAGGAAAAACTTCTAATGGCGATCTTCGCATAAGAATGGAATTACAAGAAAGAGCAATGCGGTCGCGCAGCGCCTTAAAGCCAGCAATTAAGCCAACATTCTCTGTCTCAGAGAACCAAACCATTGATTGGCTTTCTGGAAAGAGCAGCCATAATCTGAGACTTCAACCAGGTTATAATGTTCGTAGTTTGGAACAGTCTAAATGGGTGGCAGGAGGACTGAGAGAAAGAATAAACCTTCAAACCCAGCCATCCCAATACGAAACAAGTGATAGACTAACTCCTTTGAAAGAATGCAGTAAAACACCTTACAAGGCCTTTCTAATCACATTAATATAAGAATTGTTTCAGAATACTGCAGACCACTTGGGAAGGACATCCGATCGTTTTACTGAAAGGAAGAGCTTCACGAGCTGCAAACCAAGAGCATCTGTTGATGAGAAGTCTCAGCGGAGTACGTCAACGGGAAGATTTTCCAGGAAATCTCCTGGTGACTTCCTTGATAAAGACTTGCAGGAATTAGCTGACACACAGAAACAGAAAAAGAGGGATCTGCAAGAATCATACTCAAAGCTCATGGCAGAAAGAGAAAGAATTATGAGAGATCTTGAAGCGCTAGAAAAAAAGAAATCGACAATCTCTTCACAGCAGCCAAAGCTCGATAAGATTATTGCTATTATAGACTCCGGAGAGGTAATGACCAAATTAAATTTGCAGCTGTGTAACCTTGTTTTTACAAAGATTTCGGGGGCGAATGTGAATCAAATACCTGATATCGATGATTTGGATTTCGAAGAGGAAGAACGCATGACCTGTCAACTTTTTACTGCTGGCAGCGAATTTTGATTAGGAAATAAAACGTTGTGTTGGTAATTTTTTATCGATTATGCTGGTGAGAGCGAGAGTATTCGGTGCGTGTGTTTTTTTTTTGGTTTTTTTTTGTGAAAAGGAGTTAGTTCATTAGTGCAAACTGTTTGTCAAATTAGATTCGAAGCTTTTCCCGTTTCATCAGCAAAAAGTTGTATTTGTGTTTAAATATTTGAACCCTCTTTAACAAATGATAGCAAAAAAGTAACAACGACTTTTTAATAACTCCAATAATAGAGATATGGAAGATCATAACAATTATCAAATTCACAGTCTAATGAGATTTTTAGAGTCATTTGTATGTAGTTAGTAATACTCGTAAATCCATGTAATAATACGTATTTTTGAATATAGACTATAGGAAGTAAGAGTACAAGCGAAATTGCAAAACACTCTTAAGCTCTTGCGAAAAACGAGGGAGCATATATATTCATTTCACTTATCATCCATCTCAGTGACGATTTCATCCAACATGATCCGCGGATTTTTATCAAACGAAGTATCATTGAAATGAGTTTCTTTGGTCTGTGTTTTGAGCTTTTTATCCAAATCATTAGGTCTGTCTGAGTCAGACTCATCTATCTTCGCCAGATTCAACTCTTCCACGTGGATCAGAAGATCACTTCTCTTTCTCACGTCGTCCGTGATCTGCCTAGCTAATGTGCGGTCAGTGTAGGAAATTTCAAGCTCTATCGTGGTGTTTCTTTGGATAGAGTTCTTCTTATCATTCTTCTTTTCTATTTATAATGAAATATTGGAAATTGCTAAAAACACTCCTTTCATTACCTTCGTCATTATAATCGAGCATCGACCTTGCCGTTTCAGTGCCTAACTTCCTCGTCGTCTCTGCGCCAGTCATGATAGACTCAGCTTGAGGCTTATCTGTCTTGGTGGTAGTAGTATTGTGACTGATAAATGAGCTCGAAGTGCCAGAAGCAAAGGACGAAGTCGTTTCGATGTGTTTGGTCGATTTTTCTTGGTATTTCCCTGCGGATGTAGCTCTCGACTTCTTATAATAAATATGGTCTGAGGTAGAAATCCAATCTTCGACCTTATGAAGCGCTTCAAGTTCCTTGGGCTTCTTTTTAGAGAAGTATTCGGTGAGAAATTTCAAAAATTTCGCTATGCGAATAAAATAGTGTTTTCTGAAACGAATGTCAATGTCGTTGTGACCGCCATGCTCACACCACCATGGCTCATAAAAGTTTTTGCATCTACTCACCAGGATTTTGCCGTGTAAAATCGGCACTTCCTGGTCACTTTGACCGTGTATTATGAAAACCGGGCATTTTACATGTGGCATCATATCAATGTTTGGGAACAGGTCGTACGAAGGGGTTTTCTTTAGTTCTGCATTGATGAGGCGAAGGCCAGAGGAGATCGGTGAGTGGAGAATGACTCCTGCGACTTTGAAAGCTGGGTAAGATGCGACATATAGACTTGGGCCGCTGCCAATAGACCGTCCATACCTGCACAGACAAAATTATTTAGATGTTCAGGATTTTTGTGTTGTTGTACATGACGATATTATTCCACTTAAAGCCCAGTCTCTCTATTAAAAAGCAATAAGCGGCAGAAACATCGCAAATCATGTTCAAATCTGAGGGCTTTCCAGTACTTTGACCATATCCTGTATATTCGTAAGCAAAAACATGAACCTAAGAGCAATCATAGGTCAAATTAGAACTTAAAATTGAGGAACGTAGTGCAGCAGAAAGGAATATAGCATTAAAAGAGTTATTTACATTGAGCGTATAGGAAAGATCTTGTAAAAGATCTCTCATCTTTCCAATGTCTGTCGAATTACCGTGACTGTAGAGAATAACAAAATTGTTTCTAGTCATTATTGAGATTAATCATGCTGGTTTGAACCACGTAGGTGAGTACTTGCAGGAGTTGTTATGAAAGTAAAGAGCTGGGATTGTTTGGTTTCTTTCAGTCGTTAACCAATAAATCTTCGACGTTATTCCCTCAATATCACGTGGTAGATAACTCATTCCTCTGCCATCTGTGAGACTCATCGTCTAGCGAGCAGTGTTAATATTATCACAACGCGAGTGTTTACGTTTAAAGGGGATTTGATCTTTGAATTAGGATCTGTATCTCGGTCTTTGATATCATAGCCTAGACGATTAGTAGTCTGCAATTCGAACTCTCCATGTTACCTTTGGGGTTCGGAGGGTAAAACGCGACGGTTTTGAGTACGCATTCTCGGCAGCCCATCCCAACAAGGCATTTGAAACAGCATTCAAGGCAGCTCATAGTACGCTTTTAAAAGTAAAGCTGGAATTGCTTCTGATTTTTTAAATATTAGTTCACAAAGAGAAAGACTGTTATTTATGAGTCAGTCATTCTTAGAATTTGGAGTTGAAATTTTTTCGTAGTCGTTATCAACTTCAAGCCAGAAAATGTGCTCTGCTGAGATACTCACAGCCTTTTCATGCTGCTCCATTTCACCAAACCTCAGGGTGGCTGCTCATAAAGTGATGTATTTGGGAAAATAAATACAGAGCGCCCAATATATTTATTATGTTCGCCTTGAATGAAAATCCTAAGCATTTCAGGAATAGGCTCAACAGTGCTCTAGATTCTCATATTTATAGTATTCGTTGAGGATTCAACAACCTGATTCCTCATCCCAATTGGTTATTATTGTCTACGATGTATAACAAATATTTACCGTCTCACCAATAAAATAAAATAGAGTAAAGTGTCAGCACCGAAATGCTAAACCGCTCATCCAAATCCCTGACAAAGCTACTACAAATTGAAAGTTGTTCGCCCCAGTCAGTTTATACGCTGAATTGGCATTCTTATACAGAAAAAAGTGGTTCCAGAGCGTTGTTTTCGAAGCAAATATTTTCGATATCGGAAAATCCAAAAAGATCTACTGTCAATCTAATGGACAGTATCAAGAGCAAAGAGCTCAGCATTGAAGAAGCGTTCAGTCTAGCTGAAAAAGAAGGTTCTGCGAATCAAATCGAAAACCAAATCAAAACTATTCAAGAACTCATAACTTTTTTGGACGCCGCGAGCTCAGTCTCCTCTGTTAATGTTGCGAAAAGAATTTTCGAGATGATAGCCAATGTACTCGCCAGCCAAAATCAGGTTCTTATGGATCCTCAGAATATAGTCGCTAAGAAGAGTCTTTGGCAGAGTATTATTATCAGCATAATTCAGCTTCATAAGGACACCGTCGATAGAAATGTGTTAAACCGCTTATTTCAGCTTTCAAGCAATTTAGTTCGCAATCAAGTACAAACATTTGAGAATTACAGCATGGAGTCGATCTGCAATAGTCTTTTCTTGTTATCACTGTTTTCAACTGGCTTCCAAATGAGAGATCATGACCTAGAAGCGGACTGCTGCAAGCTGATAAACTCGACAGAATTCCAAGATTTGAAGAAAACTCCCTACCAAGAGCTGAAAATACTTTTATTTCTTTTTTCCTCTCAAAATTCCTTCGAAGAACCTGATCTAAATTGGGATAATTTGGGACTTTGCAGCTCAGATTTCAACCAAACATTCCTTAACTGGCTCGGGTTGCTGCAAACCCTCAATACTGCAAGCTTACAGAAATTTCATAGCCCATTGAAGAGTTTCCTTTCGAAAAAAAGCACAGAATTATTGCACGAACTGCCTGTTGAGTTCGTTGAATACAAAAAAGCTGATTTGAAATGCCTGAGTCTGAACCTCGCGGTATATTCAGCATTGAGACAATTGAATCAACAAATAGGATCCAAAGACAGCGATGTTGTTTCCAACGAAAGACTCATGCTCGGAGCAATTGAATGCTTGGTCAAGACATCTGACCCAGGAAATCAGCAACTGGCGTTTCAATACGCGCTTATTAATTACTTTGATTTGATAGAAAACAATGGCATTATCACAAACTATTATTTCAAGACTGTAGCTTTGAGGAGAATTAATGAGTATTTGAAACTGGCCAAGAGCACGAACGATTCTCTCTCACAGCCAGTCAAGAATCTATCTTCATTGACGAGGTTTCCTCTAAAAGTCTTCCAGAGTCTCGAGGGAAAGCAGTTAGAAGAGATATTCTATTATGATTTTATCAATTTTCAGCCAAGGAGCTACTATGCGACGCTGCTGGAGCTGATTTCCTTGCTGAGTAGCTTCCCCAGTCAAGAAAACCAAATTAGACTCAATCCTGACTTGACATTGCAAATAGAGGGGTATAAGGTCAAATGGACAACTCTGATGCAAGAAAAGAACAAACAGCCACAAACGATGTCTTCCTCTAAGTTCATTGAAGAATTTACTAGATTGTATCGACTCAACAGCATCGATACGCTGCCCATTTTTCAATTAGTTTATTTTGCTGAGATTCTCTACTCATTGTCTGCAGTTATCGAATTCGTACAGAAAGACTCGAAAAACTTACTTATTGACTACATTGAACGGATGATCACCACCACGAAGCAGGATGTGCTGACCTCGCAGCGTAAATCAATTCTGCTAAAGAACTGGAAAACAGCGCTGAATACCAACCGCAAAGAATTCGCTACAATAGCAATTGAAAAGATCTCACCAAAGCTCAATTCGACTTTCTTTGGAGACGAAGAATTCGCACTAATCTACATGCTGCTGCTGAGAAATCAGTACAAGGATAAGCCCAATTTGCTCAGCTTTTTAGAGTCCGCTACGACCAGAGTCTCTAAAAGAATTACTCACGAGCAATCTAAGGGGCTCATTGCTGCGTTGCTGCAGTATGAAGCTTTAAATGAGCGAGAAAGCGCAAAAAAACTACTAAAAAAGCTCTTTAGTAATTTTTTACAGGAAGTTGAATCATCAAATCTTGGGTTATTTGAGGAGCTTCTGGTGCTTTTCATTGGAGCATTACCAAAGGTGAGACAACGTAAAAATGTAAGGAAAATGCTCTCTGACTCCGCGAAAATATTTCTGGAGCTTTGTAGTGAGTTTTTGAAAAAAGAGGAGTTGGAGGCGCTGGGACTCTTAGTGGGAATCATAGCTGAGTCTTCAGTATTGAAAGGGAATTATCGTCAATTTGCGATAATGGACAGCACGATTATTGTGCTGAATGAGGAGAATGATGCCTTGGAATTCACGGTCGACACTCAAAATGTTCGGCTTCTGCAAGAGGTGTTTTCTATTGTCTTTCAAGAGACAAAGTTAACAAAGCAGGCCTTGCGAAACTATAGAGTTAGAAAATATAAACCAGCTTAGTACTTAGCATTTCGAAAATCGATGTTCATATGGTTTCAAAATTTTGCTTTAAAAAAAAAAGTGTATTTTTCTCTTGAAATGCCAAAACATTCTCATGACAATGCTTTTTAAAAGAGAGAAAATATATAATTAATTGAGCCTTGAAATATTTTGAAGCTTAAATAGCACAACAGTTATTGAAATAAGATTTGAATAAAAGTTTTAGGGTCAGGTTCGTTTGAGAGCATTATTTTGGATTATGTTATGGCATCTAAATCAGCGGTACTACGAATGACGAATTTAACTGGAGCTGATATATATATATGTTTTACTTAATTAAATCATATGTTGTTGCATTTGAGTATTATTCTAAATTATTTATCCGTTAACCGGGAGTTAAGAGTGTTTGAATTTATTCGATAGTATTAGAATGATAATTAAGGAAATTTTCAGATCGTACCATTATCCATGATCATTTATACATTTTTTTATATTCTGTTGCTATAATTACCCATTACAGCTGATTTGTTTTCTTTTTTATGCTCACCAAAATCTTATAAATTGCTGGTTGATCAAGGGTAGTACCATAAATTGCACCCAGTTACATAGAGTTCCATGTTTAAATCGCTGTTTTTTATTCCAAGGCAATTTCAAAATTAATCATGCAAAATTTTATTAAATTTTTTTGAATTATAAATTCTTTTATTTACAATTTGAAAAAATATGAATTTAGACTTGTTGCAAATAGTTAATAGTTTAATCATTTCACTTTTTTCACTCTATATACACTAAGTCTGACTCCAAAGTAGAAAGTAACTTAATCAAAAAACTAATTTATCCACAGTCTTAGCATAGACCGCAGGGGCCCGTAGAAATAAATCACTCAATCAAATCACTCAAGCTGATCGAGGTAAAGAAATCATTTGAGAGGATTTGATAAATGATAGCCGATAATTGATAGTTGATGATTCTCTTTGAAATACTAAAAAATATGCATTCTATTTTCTACGCATCTTTGTTTTCATATATGATTTATCTCTAAAAAAACGAGTCACACAATATTCAATAGTTCCATTCAGTAATTCTAAGCCTTTAGGTAGTAACACTCTACTTCATGCTCAATTTTACACCTCTGACATCAGCAGCAGATCTGTCAGCCAAGCTTGAAAGAGTAAGCTTGTTGTCAACAGTTGTTGGTCCACCCTTAGTGTGAACACCGGTGTAGGTGCTCTTGTCATCGTGGAATTTCACGAAGTCAGCCTTCGTGCCCGAAAAGGAAGGACCACCCTTCTTCACAAGAGTGTCAATGACGACCTCAGTCTTCACTCCTTTCTTGGTCGCGAAATGAGTGATTGCGTCCTCAAATTGAGCGAACTTGATTTTTCTAATCGAAGGGTTTCCCTTGACCTTATTGAATATAAGGTCAACATCGGTAGAAGTGAGCTTCTTGTCAAGGATACCAGTGTCTTTTGCCAATTTAGCGAATTGTCTGTTGTCCATTTCGAGAGCACCACCGGTGAAGTTCTTGAAGACTTGGTCAAGAGTAGTAGTTGAGGCTTCCATTTTGATATAGGTAAGGTAAGTTGTGTTTGGGAGTTGTTGTTGATTTGTTGAGTTGTTTTATTGATTATATCCTCGGAGACCGAGACCCTTTTATAGGCGGAAAATTCGCCCATTTTAGCTAAAGATTCTTAGCAGAATTAACGAATTTTACTGGTAAGAACTGGTTTGATTCTTTTGCGAACAATTCTGATTTTTCAGGTTGAGAAGTATGTGGCTGAAAAAATGCAGAACTGCTCTCAGATCGCTAATAAGATTCCAAAATGGCTCAGAAAGACATTGTTTCCAAAGGTAATTTCAAGCGCGGTTGCAATTTTAAGAGCCAAAACGTAATGTATTTAAAACTCTCGAAGCCAATGGACAGTGTCTTCTGCAGCGGGGAGAATTTTGTTGTAGTTGTGAGTATAGAAGCTTAAAACAGTAAACTGTGAGATCAGAGCACTCTGGCCCTTGTCCTAATGATGAGTTAACACAATAAATTTAAAGTACTGGTCGTGTGGGATTAATTTTTCTATTCTTTTAAGAACAGTGAATCAAGAACCTTCAGAGTTGCAAAATTTGATGAGAATAGTGAACTACGCTTTCATAACTATCCTTATACAAATGGAATGATCTTGAAACTTAGATTTATGCTGCCTGCTTGATGGTTTTAGGCGAGGTTAACGCTTTTTCTTTTCCAGTTTGTACTACTACAGGTTTATCTTGAAGAAGAGATTGCTCTTGTTGGTTATGTACGTAGTCTTAATAGTACTAAGATTTTTCTCATGCTGCCTTTATTCAATTTGGGATCAAATAAATTAATGACCTGATCCATCATGTCAGATTCCATTCGAGAACTTTCTACCGCTATGAGGCTAATGACTTTGGAAAAAGTGTGGTTTTCAGATTGAATGAGAAAGTTATGAGAACACAAAATTTCAAGAAATTTTAGAGGCTTTGGGAGTCTTCTTGAAAATCTTAAGATTTCGCAAAAGCAATTGTCTGTCTAGAAGTTCGGAAAGGAATCAAGCAATATGAGGAGGTGAAAACGTAAAGAAATAAGCTGAATGGGCAGTTTGAGACTAACGTTAGAGTAGTAAGGCTAGCAATCAAATGAAGAGAATTTGCGAATTCAGCTCTTTACTCATTAATCAAACGCTGTTTTCTCGGGTTATTTAAAACGGCAGAAAACAAGATTGTTCATTCGATCAATTAAGAACGCTTCTTCTTGAATACCAAAAACGAGGAGGTCAGAAATAAGTCTATTATCGAAAAGCCCAAGAACGTTTTTAGTAATGACGTATCTGTTTGGGCAAGCTATCATATTGGAGAACTTTCATAAACCATATCAAAATATTGAGTTCGACATTGAAAAAATTTCCTTAAGAAAAATTTAGGGCGCAAATAAGCATTCAATTCATTGTTGAATGGATTCTATGCCGATAAAAGCTGCAATACTTTGGCAGGCTTTTCTTCAATACAAAAAAAGTGAGTTGATTTTCTATACTTAGATTCTGGAATATTCCACTGCTACATGAGGAGTCTCCAACAAAATCGACAAACTCGCGATGATTAAGGCAACATATACTAAAGAATTTATAAGAAAGTAAAATAGAAGCTTTCCAAGTTACTTTGCCAGTACTTTAGGGATGAACAAAAAAATATTTCAAAGTAAAAAGCAGATTTCTGAGGAAAATGTTGAATAGTATATAATTACTAATACCCAGCTTTAAAGTAATTTATATTTTTTAATATATTAAGAAATCGATTTTTGTTATAATTTCTACCAAATTCTAAATTGTTAAGATGAATATGAGCAACATCGTAAAATGAGTAAGTGAAAATGACCTCAATATATAAAGTAGTATCGGTGGTTCGGGGACGGTTAAAATATTAATTAAGTACGAAAAATGAGAAAATAAATGAAACGAAAGACTCAAATGGGATGCTTATCATGTTCATTAAAGACACATAACCCTTGTTGAGTAACCTTAATAAACGTTTCTACAATTAATTCTCTTTCCTTTGGAGAACAATATTTCAAATTATTTCACATCAAATGTGTTGAGAACTAAATTAAGCTCGTAGTTAGCTTCGAACAATAACCATATTCGCTTCAAAATTTTGTCGAGGCATTAAAAAATCTTTTAAGATTCTCTTGTTGTTCAATTTTTGACTGTTGAACGTGCTCTGGGAAACTCGAAAAATAAGACGAGAAACTGACAAGAAGCAAATGAAATAATATTTACATGTGAGGAATTTATTTGAAGTCGAAAGAGCTTTTATTATTCATCGCAGACCTCAATATGGACTTAATTGATAATATCTAAAAAGATAATAACTTGCATAATTTGAATTTGTAGTCAATATATTCATTTTTCGATGAGACATGCAAAAATGAATTTTGTCTTAATAAAAAATTAAATTTTTGGTAAAAATTGAATTCCGACTGAAACTGAAAATGTATTAGCATATTTAAATCTGCCTCTTTGAGTATGGGAATCTGAGAAATTTTAATAATGCCTGTCAAACAAAAAAATAGAGTATGGGTATATGAAGAAAAATACCACTTGTCCTTCTCATGAAAATCAGAAAATAAATCTGTGAAAACTCTTACAATTAACGTGTAATAGTATTGGAAAGATAAATTGGACGATTAATAAACTTCTTGAGGAATTAATTTTGCAAATCAAAACTCATACTAAATATACACAATGAGTGTAGGAAGAAAGAAAAGCTTTTGAGTGGTAGTTCGGAAGTAAAAGATGTCACTCATCTTAACATAGTGCGAAATATGATAATAGTATTGGGGTACTCTTTCATTGTAGATGCGATATAGTTGTATATTTGAAATTGGATGAGACTTGAAAGCTCTATTTTTACAAGTCCCTTGTAAATTGTCCAAAAAGACAGTAAGATCCTCCGAGTATAATACATTTTAGACAGATTCGGATGAAGCATGGAGAAGACTTTCATGTGAATCAGCTCAATTAAATAATTTCTTTAACCAAGACCTCTCTTGCGAAAAGTTGGGATTTTTCCAATCATGAGAACCGTTTTAATAAGTATGTAAATAACACGCTTAGCATCGTATCATCGAAAAATTTCAGGAATTATTAAAAACTAACCTCACTCTAAGAGATCGCTCAATGGATCCTTACTAAATAGTTTTTTTGTAATCGATCGGAAAAGCTACAAATTCTTTGATCTAGGTTGCAAAAGGTAAACTGGAAAATTTCTGAAAAATATAATTCCCAGTTGAAGCTTTACTTTTTCCATAACCTACTATTTTCACAATCATCACAACAAATAATGAATTGTTAGGATATAATTTTTATTAAATCAAAATATTATTGAAAAAAAACAAACAAACCATTGAATGCTATGAAGATTCACATCAGACTCATTTTCCTCATTTATAATGTAAATATGAGCAGTTCGATGCTATGTAACCAAAGCCTAGTATGGGTAATATCGTAAATCCATGAAAATTGATTCTTTCAAACTAATAACAAAAAAAAATCTAATGAACTTTACACGGTAAAATCCAATCTAAATTGAAAGACTAGTATTGGTATTGAAAAAACCAAATCATAACTTTGCTACAGAAATATCTTTTGTTTATATATAATATATTAGCCTAAATATATTGTTTTAAGTTTCATTCCAAAAGAGGTAATAGACTCGATGAAATACTAATAATGTCTGTTATTAATCAAACTATTTTCCTTTGAAATCCTAAAGCAAATGAGACTAAGAGACTTAACCTTGCAGCTCCCTTGAACACAAATTAATAGTAATACTGCGTGATCGAATGCATTTATCTTTGGTATAGTAGACTATTTCTATGTATTAAGACTTTGCCTCTTTTGTTAATTATTCTCACTTTCCATTTTTTGTTCACAAGTCAAGTACCTGTGACATTCCAGATTGACAGATTGACAGATTGACAGAAGGTTTTCGGGCAGAAATGGCTCTATCATTCAAAAATTAGGAGAACACATTCACAGGAAAATTTAAAATTTGTTAACAATTCAAATCTAATTCGCTCTATCCAAAAATTACACAGCTATTTGAATAGTCTCCATGAATGAAGCACGGAATTCTTTATTATCTAAATCAAAATTAGTTTGTAGAGTATGAACAAATTTCGAGTCAATTTCCATTGACACAGCATCGTTGAAGATCTCGATCCAATTTAATCGAAAACTCTTCGCTTCAGGCTTCCGAGCTGATTGACTTTGACTCTTGAGTAGCGAGATTACTGCTGAAAAGTCGTTCTCTTTGAGGATTTTGCTACGCAATTTCGACAAAATCGCAAGTGCAATTTTATAGAAAAATGGCCACCCTTGATCAAAAAGCTTATCAAAGAACATTCCCTAGTAACAACAAAATCATTGAGCAAATGCTGATAGCCAGTATTACCATGATACTGGGAGGAATCACAGTAGTAAAGAGTGAAAGAATCCATTCAGAGCAATACACACCAACTTTTATATCTATCTCCTGGAATTTCTCATAGAGATCAGGATAATGAATCGACAGCAGAATATCGATTATTTTCGAGTGCTTTGAAAGTCCTGGCAGCTCTGAAGCCGATATTCAGTCAGTTCAAAATAAAAACTATCAAGATCTTACCTGGTAAGAACACGTCCCTCATCTCTAACTTCTCGAACAGGAGCGCAAGCAGCCAAAATGCGATATATTCCTCCGAGTGCATTAGTAAAGCAGCCGCCAGGAAATTCATGCCTTGAACATACCCAACCGCAGGATCATATTTTGCAAACACATTCAACACACGCTCAAGGATCGGTAGCCTGCGACATAAGAGTTAAATAAAGAAAACCAGGCCTATTTACCCTTCTCCTTCTTTCGAAAAATATGGGTTATCTGGAAACGTCCTCTGTAGATCCTTCTCGATTTGTTTTACGCAGTCTTCGTCGAGGTTTTCGTCTTTTAATATCTCGTCATATACGCTTTTAAGGTATTCCAGTTCGGAAGGCTGGTATTTAGCTAAGAGCCATTTCTCGGCTCTTCTGCAGGTTGGATTTGCAACATCCTCGAGATTTTCAGCATCGCATTGGCATTTTTCATATTTGTACTTGCTTGACAAAAAGAAATTTTTAATAAATTGGAGAGGTTTTCTAGTCTCTCTCAAATTGCTGGTGCTCCGAGTTGATAGAGTTGCTTCAGATTTCAGCTGAGGCTTCTTCAACGTTTCACGGTTTTCCTTTTCGAGGCTTCCAGCTGTTAAGTTGAGCAAATCGACGTTTTGAGCCTGGAATGAAGTCAAATTCTCGCAAGTCGCAACTCGTTCATGTGTCAGTCTATGCTGCTCAAGCGGATTCGTCGCTGTCTCTTCAAACCGATTGTCGACAGAACGCACATGCCTAAGCAAGCTGATCGAACTAGCTTTCTCAAAATTAGTCGTTTCCAAGAAAGACGTTTGCTCTCTCGTGGTAGGGGACAGCCCGTTGCTTAACAGTATATTAAAAATCTTCTCTTGCAAGGGCATTTGCTGTTGTTGAAGCGGAGTTACGTATCTTTTAATCGTTACAGCATTCGGGAACTGATCAAATGATTTATTTTTCCTGGCTTGGCTCGCGTTGTGAGTTGAAGTCATCCTTAAGTTATTGTTTGTTGGACCAGGCTGCGCGGTTTTCTGCTTCAAGAGTCTATTAGTCGGTGAGATCAATCCATAAATCTGCTTGAAATTTTTAGGGCTCGTCGCCTTGCTTTGAGTCATATTCGATAGACTTAACGACGTATTAACTGACTTCAGCGATGCGGTTGTTGTATGGCGTTGTTCTGCTTTATGATGTGTGAGCGTTGCGGGCTTACCCCCGACAGTTTCTATCCGTCTTTCGTGTCTCTTTTTGGGGATATCCGGTTGATTTGTTTCTGTCCCTAATGGGGATTGAATTGAAACCATTGTTGCAAAATCGCTATTGCTAGGCAGTTGACTTGCAGTGTCAACGTAAAAACGAAATGGACTTGCTAATTTCTTGCCGATAGGACTGCTCGGTATTTTCTGCGCTGACGACGGGTCATTTTGATGCTCATCAATGCTGTGACATCTCGGAGTATCGTTTTGATGCTCTTTCTGTGCAGAGTCTGCGAGTGCTGGTTTTTCATCGTTTCGAATGGTCTGATTAAATATTTCTTTATGGGAAGGAGTGGTCAGCTTAGAGATAGGCAGGGTGACTCGAGCGTCCTCGTGCCCAAGTTCCATGTTAAGGAAAAGATTGACTTTGCACTTGCTTTTGGATGCGCTGCTTTGCCGACTGAAGGCGTCTTTACTACCTGATCTTAAAACTTTGGTTGCACTGCTTGTAGATTCTATCGTAAGTCTCTTTGAGAAGTGATTTGAATTGATGGGAGAATGCCCATGGTATTTGCTTCCACTTCCTTTTGTGCTTTTCGGCTTATCAACTAGAGTCAGTTTCTTTGTGAGAGTGCAAATCTCGTCTGTTTTGCAATTATTTAGCTTAGTGAGCAGAGTAGGTTTTATAGGGGGACCGGCGTTTCTGATCCTATGTAGATGAATAAAATACAGCGATTTGATTGATTATACCCATGCTGCTTTGTGGAATGAGGTTTTGCAGCTTTCATTTCTCCATGTGATATGTTAATTTGGTTTTATTCGTAATTTGAACTGAAATTAAAGTATCAGTTAGGGCGAAAACATTAATACTTATGTTATTAAAAGTCATAAAACTTACTAAAATATTCTCCAATGTCACTCGGTGAATTAATTTAAGAAGCTGTAATCTCCAGGACGATGTTGAAGAAGAATAGTAATTCGTTAAGAAAGGCGTGAAATTATTTATTTCATCATCATGATAAACATTTTAACAAAATTGGTTATAGTTTTCTGCTGACTCTTATCTTGGCTCAATTAACATATACCGAGTCTTGAAAAGACTGATTATATAGAACCGTGTAAAAAGAACCAAATTAATATAATTCCTTTAAATTTGCTGTTGTCGTTCGTCGGCTGAGCATCGGGGCTCGTTGAGCTCTTTGGTTCATCTTCGAGAAAGTGTCAAAGATCTTGAGCTGTTTGCTGGCAGTTATCTGAGGAGGTCTAAGGATCGAACGATGTGGTCCGGATATATTCATCTCCTCTGCTGTATACTTTGTTTCATGACTCTGATTTTTCGTCGAAAGGAATTCCTGAGGCGCCTTTTGTAATTGAGAAGGAAACAATCGACTTATCGACTCTGAGATCAAAGTTGAGACGTTTTGAGCTGGTACTCCCTCCATGGACTGATCCTGCTGTTTAGTACTTCTTATTTGATCGGGAAAATGGATGCTGCTCACGTCTAAGTTTACGATAACAGGTCTTACTCTCACTCCAGAAAACCGAAAGTTTTTCTCAGAAACTTTCGGAACTTCATTTAATTTCCTTAAAACCTGTTTACTTCGGATCGATCTGAATTCTGCAGGAGATGCCGGTTGAGATATGCTGCTGTACTGGATGGTTGCGCTGTTTGTCTGCGGAATGTTGAGCTCTTGACACTTATTTGACACCTTAATTTGTAAAGCAGAAGGTCTTGATCTCGCAAAGCCCATTGAATTTGCCAGTATAGGCCCTTGGTTAATGTCTTTCTTATATGCTTCACTTGCTTTAGTGCCTTCAAATGACTTTTGGCCGACGGCCAAGAGAGGTTTCTTTTCGAGCCCGTTTATAGAGTCTACACCAAAATCGCTTTGACGAGAGCCCTTTGCATTTATCACCTTACTTGGAAACTTAGTGTTATATGCCTGATAGTATGAGTTTCTGCTTCTTTGAATTGAGGAGTTGCTCTCGAGCAGTTCCTCAAATATTTTCTTCATGAAATTCTTCTTCACTTCAGGTTTTTCTGACGTAAGTGCAGGTTTCTTTTCCAGCTGTAGCAGGCTTGAAAGTTTTAACAAACGTGCTGGTGAAGGAAACTCCGCTATGGATTGCTTCACTGGAGTAATGCTTCTGCTATTGATGGGAGTACATTGAGAACTTCTGAACTTTCTATTGGGTATAATATCTACAGACAGCTTGCTGCGTACTCGCCTCAGATTATCTTTCATTGGAACAATTGCGCTCACCGAGGCTGATGTTCTTAGTCTCTGTGATTCACCAATCGTTAGACACTGTTCGCCAGCTTTGTCTCCATTGAAAAATTGTGACTTTTCTTTCCTATCCGGTGAAAAAGCTTCTGTACATTCTGTCGTAGCTTTTAGTGGTTTTTCTCCAGAGGGCTGATCGAACAAGTTCATCGTTTTATTAAGCTCGACTGCATCGTTTTCATCAAATTGAATCGTGCCTTCCTCCATACTTGTGTCTTTCGGGGTAACCTCCATCTCAGTTTTCAGCTTTGGAACAAGTAAAAGATTAGAAATAGAATTAAAAATTTCGGGTTTAGTCAGTCGACGAGCTTTCAAACTCGGACTAGTAAGTTTATTGACGGAGTTCAAATCGCTTTCAAAGTCCTCAGGATTTGCTGTACTTTGCTCATCAGGCTTAACCACCAAACTCGGTTTGCTACTACTCCGGATGATTTCTTTCTTTTTGCCTACGCATGGGCTATGTGACGCTCCTTTTCTCGCATGAAGCTTGAAAGAATCGAATCCGCTTGTAATACTTAAATTCGAAATATGTTTTGTTGAAGGTGTGACTTTCTTTTGCAATTGAGAGAGTTTCTCTAAGTTCGTTTGATGTCTAAACTGAGACGCTTTGACGAAGGAGCTAAGGATTGAAGACAACCGAAGCGGGCGATTCACTCCAACTGATTTAACGGCTTCTTGGACACTCACATAGCTATTAAAGATTTCTTGGGTTTCTTTTTTTAAGGTCGGATCATCGCACTTTTTCTTCAATAACTCAGTCATTTGAATAACTCGTTCACAGAACATCGCGATGAATCTAATGAAAATCTCTTATTTTTAGACGATATTGGAGTGATACTTAGTTGCATCTTCGTTCTGGGCTGTATAGTGTCCAGCCTGAGACAGGATTCTTTCCTCTTTTATTCGTCGGACCTGTTCTCGGGTTGTAAGCAGGTCGCGGATTCTTAAAATTGACTCGTAATTGGTTCTTACAGCCGTGTTGCGAGGGTGGTGGTAAAAATCGATAATGAAAATATTGTCGTCTTCTCTTGCTTTGAGCAGGGCGATGATACTGGAAGGCTCGTAGGGGTTGAACTCAACTGTTTCCTTTTGTTTGATCAACATATTTAAAGCTTTAATGTGAATCAACCTACAATTTTAACCTAGTTGTTTTATCCACGTCTCGAAATTAATCTCAGATCATCTCTTATTTTAATAGAGAAGGTTAATTCACAGATTTCTCAGACCTCAGATCAAAAATTAAAGTTTATTTTTTCAGTTAGCAAACCTTAGCGCTCAGAAATTTTTCTTGGGAAATTCTCCTGATGGCGGTTAAGATGATATCTTTCGATTTAACTTCCAGAATAAGCTTGCTTTTTGGCGTAATAATTTCCTTATGAGCGGGCTAATATATTTTATATCGCCCTAAAAATTTTAATCCAGCAGTCTTAAACTACAAAAGAAACTCATATCGAAAATTATTTATCTAATGTGAAAAACCTTGAAAAAATTGCAGTGACTTGATTTTCGAGATTTGAGGACCGGTTTTCCAGAGCGATTTATCATGGTGAAAAGGTAGTTAGCAGTCGATTAATTGTTTGATGATCTACAATTCATACCGATGAATTTCCAAACAAGCTTTGAGCTTGGGTTGTTTAGAGTTGTCAAAGCACTTGCTGACTTACTGTTCGTTCATGATTTATGCAAGCAGCAGAAGTAATTCTTAATCGATATTCATAAATATTAAGCTTTAGAATTCCGATTTTAAGGCCATAGCATAACTTTGCCTTCTTTCAATATTTTGAAGCAATTCGTTGCTTTTCCTAATATATTCTAAACATTCAGTTTGAAAATACGGGGTTTGAATAAAAGATTCTCAAACAATTTTTCATTTTTCAGTTACCTTAAAAGGCCAATTAATTTCAATTTTAACTAATTATTCAAATTTTTCTTCGTACAAGAACAACAACTTTCAAGTCAAATGGTTAACACAGGACTTTGGACAAGAAACTTGTTTTTGGTATCTGCGGTTATTGCCGCTTTTACCAGTTTTTCAAGAGCAGATTACAACCTCCCGCTCTTTGTTTTCGCTTATATGGCATGGGGATTGCAGAAAGTACATTTCCTTTTTTGTTCTCTCTCTAATGACTCAAAATTCCCTTCCAGAGTCAAAAACTCGTGATCGGCTGGCTCATCGCGTTTACCCTTCTTACTGATCTCATTTGGTTGCTATACTGGGGACCCTTCTGGGACAGCGAAGCATTTGTTCAAGGATATTGGGAGAACGGCATTCACACTCTCGTTATCTCGCTCAGCAGCATCAATTTCGCTCTTAAAGTATACCCTTCTCCTATTTCTCCTCACTCTTATCATTTCTCCTTAGATTGCGATCCTTATCATCCTCATTCTTAACGAGCCTGATATCAAAGAAAGCTTCAAGCCTGCTCGTGTCGTACATGCCCTCAAAACCTTCCACAAAGCTGATTACTGAGCCAATATAGCACTCCTTGCATGCATTTATTTTATATTATTGTAATGCAAAATCCATTTTATTTGCCTTTGAATTAGAGGACAGAATCTATGAATTCTTTATATCGCTTATTGCTCTTAACAAAATGAAACACCTTTAATTTCTACCCTGGTCACCGACAAATCCAAGCGAATCCCATGCCCTAAACTTTTTGAAAATATTGCCATTTATCAATGTAAAGTTTTAAGTGTCATTTGGTATCCTTAAGTTCAAGTTAGGAATTACAGAATTAATCATATAGAGCGGTATTTGAAAACAGTAATTGTATGTTGTACGAAACAATCCTCGCCTCCATCAACTAGACCTTGTTCTTTCCGAATTGTTGTCTGAACTCTTGCAACACTCTGCTCAATGCATCGTACCATTTTTTGCAGTCCATCTCGTTGTTCGCTTGTACATATAAAGCTCTAAGACCCTCAGACTCCATTGGGCCAATAATCGATAGGCAAGTCTTTGGATCAGGTTCTATTCATTGAAAGGTCATTAAAACCATAACTACATTAGAAGAGCGTTACTTTTCTTGAACATGCCACCAGCTTTAGCAAAACCAGATTTATCATCATAACCCAGAGTCATCGTTTTGATTTGATGCACTGCAATTCTCCACTGAGGCTTGATTTCGTTTCCTCTGATCTTTTTCGCGATAATCTCCTTCAGATCGTTTGAAAGGAACATATGCATCTCTTTGCAAGTTCCATCCTTCTTATATAGTTTAATGATCTTTCCGGACGTGAGGAAGTTTTTAATCTCCTTTGTAACTAACGGACCAGAATCCTTCTTGCCAATGTTGATGTTGACCTCTTCTGGGAGGGTTGATTTATGCGGAGTGATGATATTGTGATAGGTGATGTCTCCCTCAGTTTTAATTTTTGTATTGCCCTCGTTTCCGAAGTCATCCATCGCCCTTTTCACAACTTTATCGCAGGTATTCTGAAGAAGGAGCTGACGGTGCTCCTCGCTATGAAGCGCGATCGAGGATAAACCTCTAAATCCCTGCAATATCATTAAGAAGCTGCTCTATGAGGTTACAATTTACGTTGAGGACGATCTTCTCTTCAGTGGGATACGTGCTTACGAGGTCATTCAATATTTCAATACCTTTATCTCGAATTACAGCGTCCACGCTGCTTTGGAGGTTAAGCAGATAGACCAAGAGGACCTAAGAAGCAAAATTCATTTAGTAAGTTGGATATATCGTATTTAGCTTACTCCTGTGTAATAGCAGAGCTTTTCTTCCTCCAGATTTTTCTTAACAGTTTCTAATATCAGAGAAATTCCCTTCTCGCAGATAAAGTTAGCTCCTTCTTCAATTTGACTCAGTTTGCTGATAACACTCATCATTTCTCTTATACAGTCCATGCTATTAGTGAAATGAATGAGCCAGTGGCTTTGAATGGTATGCTTACTCCCAAGAAGAGGCTTCGAATGCTGATAGGATCGTATCTAAGATGCCGGAGGCGACGACAATTTTGCATCGGTTTTTCTCCGAGGAAATGCGGGATAGGATTTTAAAGCTTGAGAATATGATCTCATTTTCGTCCTTTTGGGACGAGATGATCTGATTGATCATTTCATGTCCTTTAATTTCAACGAATTTTTCAGCGTTTTCTGGAGCGCTCACTAGATCTGACAATACGGTCGTGCATTTTTCCATCAAACCCTTAGGTGGAGGTTTAGATGTTGAGCAGAAGATAAGTTTACTATTGAAAAATCTTGAGACTTAATGACTTGTAAAACTTGCTCCATTGCGTGTTTCTCAGTGACTCTAATCGCGATTTCTTTGGTCTTCACAAGGTTTCCGAGAGATTCTATCGCGTTGATCAATAAATCAGTGTTTAGTTCGTGAGCTTGGCAGCATCTACAAAACGAAATCAGTTTCAATTCCAGCAAAAACATTCATTAATTAATTACTCTAATATAGTTTCAACGATTCCTTGATCGATCATTTTATTCACTGATCCATCGATATCTTCAATAGCCAGATTACCAACCACAGCCAAAGCAAGTTTAACAATATCACTGTCCTGAGTATGACGATGTAAAAAGTCGCATATAGGAGGAGTGAAGTCTTCCTGGACGAAACCACCAGCACACGGAGCGTGCAAAGCAAGATTACCCACAGCCCTAATTAGAATAATGAGCAAAAATTATCAAGATCTACTTCATTACTTAAGGCATTGCTTGATCACATTTTTGTCATAATTTTGTGCGAATTCCTTCAATATTTTGGTCAACGTTACGTGTATTCCAAGCGAAAACAGCGTTTTTCTATTTTCAGGGTTCTTGAAAGCCAAGCTGTTACACATCGTGGATAGATGCTCCATGAACTTCCCTTCTTTGATGTTTTTCTCAGCTTCCTTTCTCATGTGCTGAATGGTGTTACTCTTCACGACCTTCGCACCGTTCTCTGGATTATTCAACACCAAACTGGAGAAAGCAAAGCAGATATTCGTATTAAGTCTCAAGACGTCTGGATACTTTGCACTTCCTCTGAAAATCGTTTCGAAAACCCCTCTTTCAGCGTACTGCTTTTGCATTTGAGGACTTTGGCCTGTTCTTCCAACTAACTCTGTCAGCGCAATAAGCATTTCAAGGTCGTTTTCACATTTTTCTAGGCTTTTGACGATAGCTGCGGCACCGCCGGCTTTGGCGAAGTCATTAATGTCTTGGTTATTGTTGACCATCTTCGACAGCACCGAGTTTAGACACATCATCATCTGGTCATCATCTTCGTACTCATTCATCAAATCGATACAGTCGCCAATACCTCCTCTCTTTTTGAACTTCTCTGAGGCTTTATCGTTTCCGCAGATGCCATTAACTACTCCAAGGGCTGCCAATAAATGCACCTTGTTTCTCATAGCGCTGTCTCTATCATCGCCTTTCTCTTTCAGGCAGTCCCATATCATATCCATAGCGTTATCATCGTTGATAAGCTTATCTTGGGTGTTTGGATTATCGGCGATTTTCTTAATAACTGAGATACAGCCCATTTTTACGGCAGGGCTAGCCTTTTTCGAGCCCAGAAGGGTTACAGCTGAGTTCATCATACCATATTGCATGACCTTCGTGGCAGCGTCCTCATTTTCAGCAGACTTGTCGATTTCCTCAATGATTTTTTCAATTATTGTCTCTTCTTTCGCGCTTGCTTCTCCGTTTTGAAGTTTTAACGTTAATTCTTCTAATGTGTCTGCTGCTTCATCCAATTCGATTGGACCGTCGAACTTGAACTCTTCCTCTTCCTCCTCTGGTTGGACTTCCTCTTGTTGTGTTTCCTCTCCTCCTTTCTCTTCTTCCGCATTGTCATCGTCCTGGCGCTTAATCATAATAATCTCTTTCGTTTCTTCAATGACTTCTTTGCCTTGGTTGCTGGAATCACCCCCATTCACTCCAGAAACTCCATCCGACTGCGTTATTTCTTTGAGTTTGTGAATAAGAGCCGTTTTTTTCATCAAACTCGCGTTCTTTGCAGGGTCCACGACCAACGGACCTTGCGTGACCACCACGACTCTATCATCGGGGAGACTCAGCAGCTCAGACGAGTCTGGCACGATAATAGGCTCATCCTTATGAAGAATCGGCTCGCCGTCTGGATTTGCAATCATTTTCATGGCGTTGCCGATTGGGACCGCTATAGTACCCTGCTTAAATGTCAAAGGCATGCGGTCAACTCCTCGAAGTAGATCTGCGTTGTGGGATACAAGGATTTCGAGATCGGGTTCAACAGCCACGATTTTCGTGGCTGGATTCACAATGATTGGCTCTCCAGAGTCAGAATTGACTGGCTGCCCTTCCGCATCGACTACCAACCGCTCGCCAGTTTCAGCCTTCACGATCGTTGAGTTGCTAGGCACAACAATCGCTTTACCAGATTTGGATTTCAGCACGTCAACACCAGGCATCAAAACGATTGAAAAGCTACTGTTAGGCAATTCACAGATCTGGGACTCCGCGGGAAGTGGCAACGTCTGAGTCGAGTCAGCCGGATCTTGCAGAAGGTTTCCATCTGGCAGCAATACGACACCTACGCCGTTTTGCTTTTTGAGAATTCTAGATGAGTTGGCAACTTTGACGGGTTTTCCTTCAGCGGCTAAAAGCTTGCATCCTTCCGAGACGACGATAACCTGGTTGTCCACCTCAAGCAGTTTGGAGCCAGGTCCAACGATCAGTGGATTGCCATCATCATCTTTAATTTCATTGTCTTTTTCATCGACGACTTTCTGCTCACCTGCAGCTCCCGTGATGATCTTGCTGCCAACAGGGAGAGTAAGCAAGGCGTTTCCTTTGCCTTTCAACGCGCTGACGCTCTTTGTCGTTGCATGTAATGGCATTTCTCCAAGAGTCAATAAAACACTTTTTTGATCAGGAAGCGTGAATATTTTTGAGCCGGCAGGCACGAATAACGGCTGTCCGTCAACTGCCATGACAGGCGTTCCATCTTCTTCAACGACGACAGGAAGCCCATTCAATGGGTGGTTCGTAATACCTGCTTTGTTGGGGATGAAAAACGGCTTGCGGTCGGTTCCTCGGAGGAGTTCGCTACCTTGCGAAGCGATTACATGGCAGTGTTCAGGAATTTCAATCAGTTTCGAGTTACTCGAGAGGAAAATATCAGAGCCGTCAGCGTCTTTGATTTCTGCGCCATCTGCGTCAACAACTAATTGCCCTCCGTTTTGTCCCTTCACGATATGTGCAGTCAGTGGCACTGTAATAGCTTTTCCGTTCTTTGTTGTGGCCACATCCACAGTCAGAGATAACACAACTACTTCTCCAGTGTCGGTTTTCATTACCTTGCAGCCAGGAGGCAACACTACTGGAGTTTCTCCGTCTGAGCTGGTCACGATAGTTTCAGCTGGAGTCACCAATATATTGTTTCCTTCGGCATCCCTCAGGATTTGGGTTCCTTCTTCAACTACAAGAGGTTTTTCTTCATCGTTATAAATAATGTCAGTGCCTTGGAAAACGACTAAATCTCGGTTATTAGGTCCTTCGATAATTTTTATTCCTCCTGGGAACTCCATGGCTTCACCGTCCGGGCCTTTGATAGTCTGCCCGGATGGATCTTTGATATTGGCTCGACCGTTGTCAAGCTTTACGACCTTCGAATTCTTTGGTACGGTCATCGCAGTGTTCTTGACTTGATACACTTCCGGGCTTAACCCAACGACGATATTAGCTTTACCTGACTGGCCCTTAACAATTTTGGATGCAGGAGGTAGCGATATCGGCATTCCGTCAGATGCTATAACAGCTCTTCCATCAGCTTCGACTAAAAAGCTCTTGCATTCCAAGTCCGTAACGATATTTGCGCCATCCTTGACTTGAACTACTGATCCATCAAGGTCTCTAAGAATATCCGTTCCTTCAGGGATTACAATCGGAATATCGTCAGTACTAACAACGATCTTAGATCCTTCGGGAAGAATAATGGGTAGACCATCAGACCCGAGCATATCCTCGCCGTTTTGGTTCACCACTTTCTTGGAGCCATTTGCAAGTTCTACGAGCTTTGCGCCTTTTTTCAAAGCAATGGGTTTTCCTTTATTGGCTCTCAGTAATTCATTGGCAGTCAGTGCTGCTGACTGAACACCAGGCGCTCTCTGCTGCAAGAGATTTGGAATGATCACGATGTTCTGCTCCTCGTCAATCGGAATTATCTTCGATCCATGAGGCACAGCTATCTTGCCTCCCTGAGCGTTTGGCAGAAGCTCTCCTTCTTCAGGGTTGACAATCACAAGGTCTCCCTCTTCATCTTCAAGGAGATCGTAACCGACGGGAATAACCAAAGGCTCGTCAGCGTAACCAGCTGCTGCTCCTGAAAGCACTGTGGTGCCTTCAGATAAAACAACCCCTTCCTCATCAGGAAGGTACTCAATGTGCGAATTCGCTGAGACGATAATTGGATTTTGCTCCTCGTCCATGATGGGAGCTCCAGAGCCATCAGTGACGGTCTGCTCTCCCTTTGAGCCTGTTACAATTCGCGAGCCTTGAGGGACTCGCACTGCTCTACCCTGAGCATTAGTGAGAACATCAGCCGATTTCGTAAGGAATAATGCTTTTGGTTCATTGCTGATCGAAACCACCTTGCATGGCTCTGTTACTTGATAAGGAAGCTCGCTATCGTTTAAGATTGCTTTTCCTTGAGAATCCGTCAAAAGTGTTTTTCCGCTCGTGTTTGTAATGGCCTGGGATTGCTGGTCGACTTTCACGGGTTCTCCTTCAGAATTGCGCACTAGGTCGTATCCTTGCTGCGTTATGTAAGCCTTGTCTCCTAGTCCTGAGATAACTTTGGAGTTCGCGGAGACGAGAAGTGGCACGCCGTCTTCAGTCTTTACTTGCTTTCCTTCAGGGCTTAGAATCACCTTGTTCCCGCTTGAGTGATACGCGAGTTGGGACTTTTTAGGCACAGCGATAGGTTTACCTGGTGCTGATTCCAGAAGCGATGGGCTTTCAATCAAGACGAGTCCTCTTTGGTTGGTATCTTGAGTGATTCTGCTGATTGGAGGGAGGACATAGGGTTCATTGTCCCTATCTGTCACGACTTTTTTGTCAGGAGTAACGATGATCCTTGCGCCCTTGCTGTTCTGTACGATCTGAGAATTCACAGGGACAACTACCGGTTTACCATCCTCGTCTCGTAAAAAATCAGTTCCTCCTGTCGCTACGAACAGTTCACCGTCAACGCCTTCGACCAGCTTCGATGAGATAGGCAGAATTAAAGGTTCATCAGAATTTTCAGGATTTCGATGCTCCTTTCCGTCCTTATCCAAGAGTAGTTTTCCGCCTGTGGGGAGGAGTTTCAAGACGCTGCCTTTAGATGCTTTGATAGGGATTCCGGTTCTTGCTGTCATGAGACTAGCAGGACAGTTAATTATAACGCAGTTTTGTTCATCAACAGGAACGATCTTCGATCCTAGTGGCACGATGAGCTCTTGCTGAGAATCTCCAAGGACAGTCTTTCCATTACCATCGACGACAGCGAGGTCTCCGTTGTTTCTAATGACAATTGTGGATTTCTTTGGGACAATAATCGGTTTGCCAGACTGTCCCTTGAGGACTTCCGCTCCAGGGCCAACTACAATGTTAGTTTGGTTCACCTCGACAATCTTGCTTTCAGCTGGCAAAGTTATAGAGTTGCCTGCTGAGTCCTTCAAAGCCTTTCCGCCGGATTCAATCACGCACTTTCCGTTCATTGCTGGAATTATTTTACTGCCCTTAGGTACAGCCATTGGACGTGCGATGCCCTTATCATGGAGGTAATTATCCACTTCGAAAACTTGAGCTTCAATCACCTTGTCTAAGCTCGGGTCTATTTCACTGAGATTCACAAGGGTTGGTTCATCTGCAGGGTTAATGATAAGCTCATCGCATCTTTGTTTTTGGAGAGCTTCAGCAGCGGCGACATCTTCTGCGCCTAGCTTTGAGATGACTTCTGTTGTTGGAAGTAGCTCGGATTTATTCAAGGAAGCTGTATCCACGGCAGCTTTCTTCGGCTTGACTGTGGCTGCGGTGGCTTTGGTGGCTGCTTGCTTCACTGTAGGGGATTGTCCAGCCTGATCGACTTGAGCCTGCACCACATTCGCGAGCAGCATTGCCTTTGCCAGAGCACCACCTTTCTTTTCCTCAGCTTGAGCCTTCTTGATTTCTCCTTCAGCCACAATCTGCTTTACCTCTTCAGCGATAGTCTGAATTGATGGAATATTTGCGTAGAGGTCAGATATCGCCTGGGCGCAGTCGCTTACGGGTTCTAAAATCTCTTTGTTTTCAAGAACTTTGTCTTTAGGAGTCACTTTGAGGGAATTATGAGATATTTTGAGCACTTCGGCGCTAACTATTGCGTTGTCCATCTTCTGACCAGCTATCGTCAGCAGATCCTGGTAAGCTTGTGATTCGCCGTTCAACAGATCAAGCTCTTTTGCAAACTTCTGCTGCCTGGTCAGCTCGTCCAATAACATCAGAGTGCTCTCAATGGCTCTGTCTAGAGCAGCTTCACTGCCGACGATCTCTTTCATTTTACCAAGCTCCTCATCGTCAACCTGAGCTTCGATTTCGGAAACAGCGGCAGAAAGGTTAGTCAATGTCTGCAGGATGTCTGTCTGTCCTTTGCCTCTAAACAGACTTCGAACGAGAGCTGGGTCCTTGGAGATACTCTTCAGCGCCCTCATTGTAGCATCTATTTTCTGAGGGAATTCAGCTTCAGTATTTAATAGACTTGGCTCAATAGTATTTAATTTTTTCAATGGCTCGATAAGAGAGCTTGTGGTGCTCGCATCAATCAAGGGTCCTTTATCGGCAGAGCTTTCAGCTAGGGCTGATGCCAAATCGGTGATTGAAAGAAAAGCGTCAGTTTGCGCTTGAGCTAGCTCGAACTGCTCCTTATTATGGGCTTTTTCAGGATGCGTGGAGTTTTCTTGCACGTCTAAATACTTCAATACCTCAAGGCTTGTCCTCACGAACTCAGATTTCATCGCATTGGTAGCGCTTTCGCCGCCTACCCGAGCTTGCGCGGCCATGAAATCAGCAGTTTCTTTCAAGTGTTTCAAAGTTTTAGGGTCTCTTGCGAACTTTTGCGCATTTTTATCTTTATTAGCCAATGATTCGAACAAATCAATCATATTCTTCAGCCCTCCCTTTCTCGAGACTTCCTTCGCAAAAGGTTCAGAAGTCTTGTTCATTTGATTAAACGCGCGGATGGCCTTCTTAACAGTATCAGAATTGTAATTCTGGCCGTTCTGGTCGGGTTTTGGATCCATTATCTTCAGCATTGTATCGATCGCTTTCCCATTATTAGCAAGGAATTTATTTCCGAGCTTTTCTTGATCTTTCAAAGAAACCACTTTCGCCACTTGCCCTGTAGCTATATCGAGCTGGCGGGCCCGATTTACTTTTGTTTCAGTCACCGCAGTTATTGTATCAAGCACGATGTCAACGGTTTGTCCAGCCTCCACCGACATGACCTCATTGGCATTTTCACCAAGGAATTTTTCAGCAATCGCGCCAATAATGTCAGAATTACGCAATTCATCCTGAGTTTTCTCGTCGGCTCTCTGAGCGATCCTCTGAACGAGGAGACACTGTGCGACAAGCAGCTGTGGGTCCTTCCCCGCCTTG
>ENA-UOTZ01000185-UOTZ01000185.1-compost-metagenome-genome-assembly--contig:-NODE-185-length-51670-cov-11.077511_pt1 | contig 51670 bp, 26 predicted proteins | sample MGYA00238144_ERZ746983 | MGnify/ENA primary metagenome ERZ746983 (study PRJEB28759, sample SAMN06268863) | compost metagenome | isolation source: single cell | place: USA: California, Emeryville, Joint...
CAAAAATGAAAGAATGCGTTGAGGAGGAGTTAACTGGTAAATCATCGATCTTTTGAAGGTAGTCTTCCAGCTGTTGATGAGTGAGTTTGATCGGTTCTGGAAAAATTTTTGCGAATCCAATCGGCAGAATTTCGTACTCCAATTGGCTGAAGGATCTGAGAGCAGGAGTATCTGATCGGCATTTCAGTATAAATTCCAATAAAAACGAGACGTTTCCTTCCAATGTTGTAAAACTGAGCGATTTTCTGAACTTGACCACGATTGTTTCTGCCTCGTACTTAAAAACGGTCTCATGGGAAATACACTCTTGTTTGATGGCGTTTATCAAGAGTAAATTTTTGATGGTTTTGATGAAATCGATGGGATGGTGCACGAATAATTTGTTACTGTTCTAAAGCAAAGATTTAGACTCGATGAAAATGGTGAGAGAAAGACATACTTGTCGGAGGTTTCCAATAAAATAGTTATTAAAGATCGAATCGGAGCGATCTAATCTGACTTCAAAGTCACCCGTTTGGCTGTTGATTGAGAGAGCAAGACGCTTGTCTTTGAGATGAAAGAAGATGAATGATTCTAAATCAGCACCGTTTGAAAGAAGATTCAGAGACACCTTAACAGCTAACATAGTTATTAATTCAAGATTCTGGTTGAAGAGGTAGAAGGCATACATTCTTTGTCAAATTCGCCTCTCGTCAAGTGGAGCGATCTCAAAAAAAGGAATTGCAGCATGAATTTTCCAAGAAATTGAACGAACGTAACTATGTTGTCTATATCAAATTCGGCTGTTTCTTCCCGAATGTCAATTGTTTTATTGGCGATCAAGAAGTATGAATTGATATCGTCCAGTCTGATCCGAGCTGTTTGTTGCAATTTGTTTTTTATTGTTCTCATCGGAATGAGTCCTGGCTCGACATTTATTCTAATTACATCGAAACTGCCTATTCCATCAAAGATAGTTGAAGAAGGCCGCTGAGAAAACTGCTCGATGGTTAAATCCTCAATTTTCAGAATTATATAAATCGCCTTTTGCTTTTGCTTGAGAATGTGAGAAACTGTCGCTCCATCTTGCCAGAGCAGCAATGTGAGAGTAGTATCACTGTGACTGCCTTCTAAGATTTTCACCTCTTCAGGTGGATATATTTTAACCTGTTTGACAACAGTAATAAAACTTCAATCCCAAAAAAAAAATGCTTCTTACTTGCTTTGCCCAGTGCTTCAGCAGTCTTTTCGAAAAAACCCTTTTTATTTCATAGATAGCATAGTGAATGAAGTAATGCTCGTTTTCTTTATGTTTATACGCGTCTTCCAACACTGAGTTAATGTGAAACCTGAGCTATACACACCAAGAGAGATAAATCAGATATGATTAAGGAAGTTGACCTCTCTTTGCTCTCGTTCGGTGAAAAGGTTCGACCCGATCAAGTCTAATGTAATGAGAACGAGTCTCTCGACCTTAAGGCTATCGTCGTACATAATCGTAAACTCTAGCTTAATGTCTTTGCTTTGCATTACTAGAATACCATCTTCGACTCTATTCAATTTTCAATGTAATTGCGATTATAGCTCATTAATATACCTCACAGAGGAGAATAGTTTGTCGAGGTTCAAGCTAGCAGGCATTTTTGAAAAAATTGTATTGTTTATCTTTTCAATGATCTGTTTTTCGTCGTCAAGTTCATTGCGTCTCAGCACAAATGGGAGATAATTATAGCTTTTTGTATTTAGAATCTGCGAGGCGACAGATGGATTCAATGCTGGGAACCTTGCCATTTTTTTCAAAAAAGGCGGTCGCTGAATTTTACTTGAAATGCTTGTATTCTTCGAGGAGAGTCTGAACCTGAGTATAGAATCCATCAAAGTCTACCACTTGGTTTTTGCTTTCTTGCTCTAGTTCATCGGCTGCTCTCTTTTGGAAGCTGAATGCAACATTGATAAAGCAATTTACTTGTATTTCTTTCAGCACAGCTTGATCCTCAGAAATGAACTTGAGAATCTTCCGTAATTGCTTAAAATTGTACAAGGAATTCTTTACGAAACTCGTAAGATCTTTTGAGATGTGTTTTAGAATGTGGAAAGAACTTTCGATGATGTACTTTTTGGTCTATTATCTGTAGAACCCCTTCTGTCAGTTAGGGTCGTAGTCAAAAGGTTGAGGTAGTCTGAAGGTATTGAGGATGCAATGGTCTTGAGAGTTAATTGCTCAGGCATCTGATGATTCTCAAATCCATTCATGCCATACTCCGCCATTTAAAATTTCCTCGTGTTTTGAACTCAAATTATTACAATAATGAACGAACTTTCGAGTGTAATCACGAATTATTGCTAAAAGATTTTTTTAATTAAAAGCCTACTAACTAAAATTTGTCTGATTCTATACTAGCCAAAGTTATGGCTCTTATGAGGTATGGATCATTGCTTCATTTTGATGGATTAAAATTGGCCTGGTGAGGAAATTTTCTAACACGCCATCTTCAATGAACTAAAACCAGAGGTTGTGGCACCTTCATATCGGTAAGCCTGGGAAGAAAAAGAAATACATAAATCATCCTTGTAGTTGTAACGCAAAAATCTTCTCTAAATTTTTGAATGAAATCACCATATTAGTGTAATTACGTTTTTTAAAAAGAAAAAAAAAACCAAAAAAACTGCAGAAATTATCTTGAAAAATGTTCTGCCTACAATTGTACTCCAAGAAGTTATTAATCCTCATCTTTCTATGCAACCAATGCCGATTGATAGATTAGTTCAGATAGCATATTAATGAAATAGCCTATCCTAAAATTTTGTAAATCCGACAATCAGCGATTTACTCTCTCACTAAGCTACTCTAGGAAACAATAAGTGATGAAATTTCATATTTTAGTGAGCCTTAGGTAGAAAAGCTGATCTCTCCTGAGTCAATCTCTCTGGAACACATGGAATTTAGCTAAGTAAGGTTCCTTGAAGGTCGCTCTATCACAAGTCAACCTAAATAGCTTCATGTGTTTCTTTTGGATCAATCGATCTGAAGAGGTTGACTTGAAGTTGATGCTCCTTTTGGAGTTTGTCATAATAAGAAGAATATCGATTTCTGAAGTTGCACAAACGATGAACTGCAGGAATAAATGGTTTGAAAAGAAAAATTATCCCTTTATTCGTTCTCGTTAACACTGAGCTTAATTCAACCAATATTTGTTTTTTAAAATAGCTACAGAAAGAAAGAATCTTTTAATAGATAAGATAGAAGAGAGAAATGACTGTTAGTGCACTTTTAGAGCAGCTTTACTGAAAACTGCTAATGTTGTGTATAATCCTGTTTGAGAAAACATACATTCTTGAATCGTTAATCACTCCAAAACTAAATAGGCCTCTCTATTTAGCTAAACTATTTTTCTTTTTGATCCTCAGCGAAAAGCTGAAGCACTGGAAATAAGCTCCTGAGAGGATTATCTGGGGTCAGCCATAGTCTCTCTCTTGGTTTCCACATGTCCAATGCACATCTCCCTTTCAGATCCTTTTGAATATTCATCGTAAATGCCAGTGATTAGAACACTTTCTTGGCTGTAATTTTTGGTTCCAGAGAATGACGGCTTTTAGCAGCAGTCTCATGAAAAGAAATCAATAAACCAACCAAAATATTTTCCATAATGATTGCGCCAGAGGGCAGTAAACAAATTACCAAGACATCAAGTATAGTGAGCTTTCATTTGGTTTCTGGAAGAGCAGAGAGGTCATATAACTATTCTTTAGATCGTTCGTTATACTGGATCTTAGATCAATCATCATAACAAAATCTAGTACTTCGTTCTATTATTATTTTTTTCCTCTCTCTCTTTCAAGGTTCTCTCTAGCGTCATCACAGAAATGGATAAGGGTTAGAAAAGCTCATTGAGACTTTTAAAATGCAAATAAAGTTTGAAGAGTGAATTAGGTTCGACAAGAATCTCATATGTCAATCGAATTATCTCTACCAATTATTCATCATCTTGCTGTAGCCACCTACATACCAGAGAAATTATGGAACGACGTTGATTTTTGATTTAACAAACTATCGTTCCTAAAAAGAAGCTAATAGAAGAACTATAAATGCCAAAAAACTCTAAATTAAATTTATGATCATTTAAATTGCAATTTTAAGCAATTACCATTCGCATTATTTAATAAACAATTTTCAAAATTTTATTTTACTGACTATGCTCACATGTAGTTCTTCTCGACACCAGCAGGGCTCAGAGAAAGAACTGGGGATTTAAGATGTGAACACATACCCCTCGATCAGAAGGGAGGACGCAATTTACTTGGTTTTCTTGCAGGTGAGACGTTGGTGCTTATCGATAGGATACCAACAAACTCTCTGTTCAACATTATTTAACACTTTGTTAGAGGTTATTGCTCTTGATGAGCTTGACAGAAGATCCCTGACCTCAAGACAACTGCAGCGCTCTGGCCCACCCCATTATTGAAGTAATTGGTACTTTCGTCCCCGTTTGCTTATGCAGGAGATCATGGACTCCTAAATAGCTGTTCTCTGTTTTGAATGAGTTTGAATTCCAAGCACGTGTCTGACAGTTTGCTGAGATGTACAATCATAGGGAAACCAATAACGCTGAATTGTTACTTCAGTTCAGCCGTTCAAAGAAATGATTAGTACATAACTGCTGCATGTCTAGCACGAGCTTAGGAGATTCAATTATTCCTGGAGGCCAAGAGATTGGTATTCAGATCGATTTCGGAATATCTATCTAGCCTAAACCATTCTGTTAGATTAGACATTTGTATTTCAGTGCTAACTCAGCACCCGAGCTCACATCAACTACTACTAGCAATTTTCAACGTAGAGAACTTGTAGGTCCATTGTTAGAGCAGAGACTCTTACAATGCTTTTTTTAGCTTTTCATCGGAATCAAGAGTCCTCAGTTAATTAGTGAAAACTCAATAATGGAAATTTATTCTCGAGTGTGTCTTCTTAGACTCTCTCTCTAACAACGTAGTCATGATGAGTGATTAGAAAATTAAGAGTGTAAGTGAAAATTTGTGTTCTATCCTTTATATCTAAGTAGTGGGTATTTGTGCAAATCGTTTCTGCGAGCTCGAGGCTTGAATTGAGTATCTGAGTGCTGTATAGGCTATTTAGGTTTGGGTTAAGACACCATGGCAAGAACAACCAAACCAAAACGAGAGATCAAACTTCCACACAAACTTTATAGATGAACTATAATGGAATTGAAAGCCAGACTCGAGAAAACGCATGTTTTAATGTTATTATTAATCTCATCTTAATCAATCTTTTTTTTCTACTTATGAAGAGCTCGTCGTCGACATCGAGTTTATATTATGCTTTTCCAGATTCTATTGCATTAATTTCCTTTTGCGAAAGTAGAATCTACACACAGAGAGAGTTTTCAATAAAGGGAACACACAAAAAGTAGTCTGTTTTTTGAAACCTAATCATGCGGATTCTGCATTGTGTTGTCTCAAGTTATCGAGTTCTTACGTTTAGTTGCGAAAAACTAAATTAGGCTTTTCCAACAAATTTCAATTTGAAATTAAAATAATTTTTTCAAAATTAGATCCGAAACAAAAATTTAAATAAGAGTCAATCTTTTTGAAAAGAAACAACGATTGATTCCTCTTTTTTCTGTTCTGTGAGTGTTCTTAATGAAAAGAAACTAATTTTATGTTGTATCAGCTCGCTGCTTCCAGGTGTTAATTTTTATTAGAAATAAAGTTATTACGCAATCGAGACAGAATAACAACTATTCTTTAATGAGAGCGAGATGTGAATATCTATAAACTGGTTGCAGCAGTGTGACTTGGATTTGATGAAATCAATAGAATATCAGATGATGATTGAACCAATTTTGAGATATATTTCACAGAACATTTAAAACAAACAAAAACAAACAAAAAACACACACCTTAGGGGTGAGACATAACACGTATCTGTCAGCTATGTCCTTCATCTTGCTTTTGAAAAGTCTTCATCATTACTGCTTCCTTCTGCCAATGATTTCATTGCTCTAACTAGTCAGCATATTCTTAAATGTCACATTAATATAGACTAATTCTCAAATCTTGTTCAAAGAATCGGGAGAGACTTCAGTGATATATCAATTGCCAGAACAAAGGCTATCTATCCAAAATAACTATCGCTGGGGTGACCGGTAACAACCTTTATCAAAACATTTATTGCATTTGGTAGTGTTACAATCAACTTTATCGAGGTGACTTTAGGTGTTTCAATGTGAAGATATGGATTGCATACAATTCATATCTATCTGTATACTATAAATTATGAATGAGTTAAGGCAATGGATTAGTAACCTAAACACAATAAAACCCGGCAGACAGAATTCACAGTTGTTCTCAAAATAATTTGCCTTATTGCCGTAAATAAAGCTGAATCTTGGTCCACGATTTTAAGCGAAACTACTATGAGCAGGATCAGCATTGACAGTTAACAGCAGAATATCCGTGCTGTTGCAATAGCATATGACTGCCAAATACGCAACCAGCGGGGGCACCAAAAACGACATTTGAGGAATCGCAGATAAGAACCCAAAGCGGACTGCATCTATCATGAACGTCACCATATAAATAAATTCAAATAGAGCCAAGAGAATAAATATCTTTTGGCAGACTCCAAAATGTTTGTGAATATTCTTTTGGAAACATACTATCATGGCAACCGCGGTTACTCCAGCAATAAAGATACTGAAGATTTGCATAAAATCTAATACCTTTTCGGCTGTGTTTGCTACTTGGATATCTTTCAAGGTATCAATAATCCAATATGCAAGCCCAAATGGTGCCCAGACAGCGAGAATCCAGAACAGAAAGTATAAACTTTTGAATTTGACCTTGAGCTCTATTCTTGAAAGAGAAACGCCAGAAGAATAGCTAGTTGAAGGTTGATGATAGATTGATTCGTTATTTTGAATCCGATTTTCACTGGAGATAACGTGATCATTGGCGCTAGGAATTTGCTGGTAATGACCTTGGTCTTGGGGGCTGCCAGTTCGGTTTAATGACATAGTATTGCGGTTCTATTGTTAGTTAGGATGTCTGCTTTTGTATTTGAGAGAACGGGAAATTTAATTTCGTGCTTTATGAGTGTAATAAAGTGTTTTGCTGAGTACTCTGAGCATGGACTCTCTAGCCAACTGAAAAAGTTTTAAGATATAAAAAATTCAGGCTATTGACAAAAGAACTGCACTCTGAGGCTACTAACATCACACCGACCTCGAACTTGCCGTGAATCGCCAAATCTGTCTGAGGTGAGGAGATAAAGAAAGAAAGGCAGTTTAATACGCACTATTCTTTGAAATCCCGAACCGGAGTATTATCTTGAGTCGATTATTGATTATTATATAATCTCTGAATCAATCGGAAAATTCAAAGGTATGAAAGTTCTTGCCTTGACTATTCTCGCCACAGCTATCCTCTTCGCTTCAGCTGGAGATAGCATCTTCCCAAATGACGATTGGGCAAGCGGATTCGTCACCATCAACGATAAAGGTGACGACCTCTTCTATATCCTCTTCAAATCCCGCCGAACTGAAACTGCCTCAACTGACCCACTCGTTTTCTGGCTCACTGGTGGCCCAGGCTGCTCCTCTGAGATCGCTCTCTTCTTCGAGAACGGTCCTTACACTTTGAACGAAGATCTCTCCGTCAAGAATAACCCATTCTCATGGAATGCCCGCGCTAACTTCATCTTCATCGATCAACCAGTCGGAACCGGCTACAGCAAGGCTGCCTCCATCATTGACTACGATATGACTGAGGACCAAGTCGCTGCTGATTTCATGTCCTTCCTTAAAGGTTTCTTCGATGTCCATCCTGAATTCAAGGGAAGAGACATCTATGTTACTGGTGAATCTTATGCCGGACACTACATCCCAGCTATTGCCACCGCCCTCCACAAGGCAAACAACCCAGATATTGTCCTTAAGGGAGTCGCCATCGGAAACGGTTGGGTTGACCCATTCCACCAATACCCTGCTTACAACGATTTCGCTTATGAGAACAACCTCATCAGCACCACCTGGCACTATGTCCTCAAGCCAACCTTCCTTGCCTGCCAAGGACTCATCAGAACTGGTATCTGGCCTATTGCTCTTGAAGCTTGCCAACTTGCTGTTACCACCATTTTGGGTATCCCACTCTCCCCAAGATTCAACGTCTACGATATCAGAGAAGGCTGCGCCGTCCCTCCACTCTGCTACGATTTCTCCAGAGCCGAGAGCTTCTTGAAGCAACCAAAGGTTCAACAAGCTTTGAACACTGCTGGAAGAGACTGGAGCGACTGCAACATGGTTGTTCACACCTTCATGCTCGGTGACTGGCTTGAAAACCTCTCAGACAAGGTTGCCTATTTGGCTGATAGCGGAGTCAAGGTTCTCGTCTACAGCGGTGACAAGGACTTCATTTGCAACTGGAGAGGAGGTGAAGCCTGGACTAACGAAGTCAAATGGTCCAAGCAAGCCCAATTCCAAACGGCTAACTACACCGTCTACAAGGACTCTGAAGGAGCTGCTATTGGAGAGTACAAGAAAGTTGACAACTTCGTCTTCTTGAGAGTCTACGAAGCTGGACACATGGTGCCAATGGATCAACCTAAGAACGCTCAAACCATGCTCCATGATCACTTCGATGACCAGAGCGAACTTAACAGAAAGAACTAAATAATTATCAAACAGGTTAATGGGTTTCTCAGGCAATAAATATCTAAAATTCCGTATTAAGTCGTTGTTCTCCTTCCCTCTCTAAATAAATTGACTGTGAAATCATATGAAATACCTTTTTAAGAGTAACCCAATTCGAAAAGAATTATGCTGAAAAGCAAAATATTAAAGAGCAGTTTCAACACTCATCAGCCAAATAATCAACCAAAAATTCAGCTCGTTATGAGGAGCTTTATGTAATGAGTTCTAAATAGATGAGCACTCGTTCAGTTGAAAGTAATGAAAACGTTTTGTGATGTTGAAGTATGAAATTTATAAATGAAATTTTATAATAAATATCCATAACTTAAATGAATACATCCATGCATCATATAGTGATAAAACTCAAAAAACATGAAACACAACAAAATGATACACCTTAGTTTTATATATCGTTTAACTGCTCCAGGGCATTCGTGGAATTCGCCCCAGATTTAAAACCGAACCTTAAAAAAAACAACAAAAAAGCATGCTTTATATTCCAAACTTTGCAAGTTTCTGCTTAATAATCATATGACTTATAGGTTTTATACAGTAGTCATCCATACCAGCTGCAATAGCCTGGTCGAGTTCTGACGCCTGCACAAATGCTGTGCAAGCAATTATTTTCAGAGGACTGATTTCTTTTTGAGCAATCATTTGACGGAGCATTCTCGAAGTTTGAAAGCCATCCATCACAGGCATGTTACAGTCGAGGAACACGACTTTGTATTGCTCACAGCAAACTGAGCAAGGGTGGCTCTGTCTTCGTTTTATCTTCTCGATAGCTTGCAATCCATTAAACGCCCACTCACAAGCCATCTTGAGCTTGAGCAGGTGTTGATCCAATGCTGTGAGATTGAATGAGTCATCATCAACGATCAAGATCGAAGGACATGAGCACTTCACCTGCGATTGCGGTGCAGTGGTTAACTCTTGGCTTCTGTAGGTCCCGCCTCTTCTTAATTTGAGCGGAATTGACGTCAAGCTCGAATCCGGGGTTTTGACCCTGTCTAAGGACCGCTTTCGTTTCGTGGATAAATTATGATCACATCTAAGCTCAGTCTCATCGTGGTGTTTTTCAGTCAAGTCTTTTTCTGAGAATCTATCGCTATTCAAAGAGTGTAGTGGTCTATTTTCAAGCATTTCTCTATCGATGATGTCAACCCAGAAATTAGAGCCTTTCGACGGGATCGATACGAACTGTATGGATCTATTATCGCTGGCTGGAGCCCCTTGGTTCAGGAGCTCAGCCAAATTATTGGATATTACCAGGCCTAATCCGACGCCTGTAGCATTAATTTTGGAGTTCGAGCCCAGCTCTATTTTCTCGAATGCTTTGAATAATTTAGCTTGATTCTCTTCATCGATGCCTATTCCAGTATCAGAGCATTTTATGCGAATTCCATGGTACTCAGAAATCGCAATTTCTTCAAGACTTAGCACCACTGAGCCTTCGAAAGTGAACTTAACAGCGTTACTCAAAAAATTCAGGATAATTTGTTTGAGTCGATTGTGGTCTGATAGGATTATCTCCCTATTAGGAGAGATTAAAGACTCAAGCTTGAGCCCAATTCCTCTTTTAGAAGCTTGGATTTCAAGTAATTCGATGCACTCCTTTGCCGTTTCGATGATATTTTTAGGTTCAAACACCAACCTGAGTTTATTGGCCTGCATTTGCGAAAAATCGAGAAAATCGTTGATCAACGAGAGCAGCATCCTATTGCTTCGAAGAGCTGGGAGAATGAAGTTGTTTTTCGCGGATTGCGGGATATCGGGGTCATTGAGTGCTTGTTCTGTGAAGTTGATACTGCCGTTGAGTGGAGTTCGAAGCTCGTGTGAGACGGAGGCGAAGAGACGGGTTTTGTAGTTATTATCGTCTTGGAGAGTCCTCAGTGCTTCTCGCTCGGTGGTGTCGTTGATATTAGCCACAATGACTTTCTTCTCATTGTATATGGATAGAGCGAATTTCAGTGTATAGTGTCTCCAGCTATCATTCTCATCTTTTTTGGAGCATTCCACCGTGACGAAAGGCGTTTGCTGGGAACTCCTGCTTTCTTGAATGAGAAGTCGAGACCTGATCTCCTCGAACACGTCATTTAAGGTTTCATCCTATATCATAGAGTCAGCTTAGTTAATAAAATTAGAGCTATTTTACCTCCTCTTTCAGCAAATCGTTTCTTTTCGAAGAAGGCGGAGCCATCGCCTTGATTTTGAAGTCGCTGAATAAATCTTCTAAACTCGAGATTTTTCTCTGAAACATCTTTTCAGCTGATTCATTCAAATACAAGATCTTCTTCTTCGCGTCAATGACCACTATCCCTTCTAAGACATCATCTAACACCTTCTTAATAGACTCAGTTTCCTGGTATAATTTGATTTTTTGCAGTGATTCTATTCTCCAGTATCTCTCTCGGATGTATGAAGAGATAGCATAGATTAAGAACACTTGAATGAGGTAATAGATCATTATTTTTGGCAGTTCAATGTTCATGCACACGATCGAGATATACATTATCACCTGTATTAAACAGGACGCGATTCGCAGTTCCCATAATCCGATCAAGAAGATGCTGCATACGAAAGAGACTCCCATGTACCATCCCAGGATAGCCATTTGCAGCCCTTGAAAAGCATTGGTTTGATCGGCTGAGAGCGCGAGCATATCAGCGGTAGATATAAGAGCCAGCACGTCTAGAAATAGCAGGATCCTCCCCGCTCTTTTGATGAACCTGTTGCAGCGCCTCTCAACCCAAAACACTCCAAATAGCCAGAGAAGTGACACTACGATCCTCACAAAACTCCATGCAATGACGGAAGGGTTTTTCATTGTGAAATTCATGCTATAGTCAAGAATCGTTGATAAGTAGCGCATGCCAAAGATCAGCAACCCAAGCCTGAACCTTTTCTTGAGTTGCAAGGAGAAATTACTCTTAAAGGCTTCAGCGTGGGCTTGTGATTTAAATTTGAGGCAGAAATCCATCTTTTTAAAATTTGGCTAAATAAAAGGCTTTATATAGAAAACGTCTAAAACTCAGTTATTTGAAAGAATAAAATACCCGGAAATTAGTATCCGTGATTAATGAAAATCAGTAATTGATAAGAAAGCAACTTTGCTATTCGAAAATGCAAACAAAACTATTATCCGGCAAATACATAAGTGGTTTTGATCATATATAAGTCTCCTTCAGAAATAACTATGAATTCTGGGTGTTATGAGTATTATTGTTTTGCAATATTTAGTTCTTTTGGATTAAAAAAAATCGCATGACTTTCTATAAGGGAGAATTTTTTTCCATTGGCTTGCATATATTGTTACGCCTCATTTTCTATGGTAAACCCACCTCGTTTCTCTGAAAAAACCGCTTTGAGGGAATTCCGAGCGTTTTTTTAAAATACTGCTCATGCGTGCAATTAAAATTATTTGGTTTTAATATTTTTGGCTGAGTCTAATAGAATTGGTTTTTGCTTATGCAACAATACTATTTTTCAAATTAAGACATTGAATATTTTGATGGCAAGTATTGATGTAGAGGCATATCATTGGAGGACTCCACAAGTAGTTAATCTTTGAAATAGTTTAACACTTGTGAGAAGCCTTATACTCTATCAGCAGTGTAAAGCACGAACTTTGCTGGAAAAACTTTTTTGAGATTTTTTCTTTCTAATTAATGGGTTTACTCAGGCAGATAAAATATCACCGGATATTGAAGTTGAATGCTTTCCACTCAGTCGATATACCTACTGAATAGAAATCTAAATAAATTTGAACATTTCTGGACATTGATGATTGGCAAAATCTAACCTCTCCACGAGGTTATGTGAAATTGTGTCAAAAAGACTATCAAACCTGAGAATATTAGTTAGTTCGATGGAATTATCTCAAGGTTTTAACTTAACTTTGCACGAATAATAATCGAGTATTAGAGCCATATTTTAAATAGAACCTTTCCAGTGAAGACTGCTCTGGCTTTCTCTCAGTCTCAAATTGAGTTTTTTTGTGATCAAATTTTCAACGTAAAGAGCAAATCATTTTTTGCTGCTTCATTTTCGAATTATCATTTTAGCAGGGATATTAGATTGTGCATCCAGCTTGAATTGTGAGAAAAAAACATGGTGAATATATGAAGAGGCCCATCATTTACTTTTAACTAATAGCTTTCAACAACTGAGACATTTAAATAAATTTAAGAGTGTTCCTCACATACGATAAGTGGGTGAGTGAGTGATCGAATCGAATCTTCAAATAAATTTTCGAGAAGGTTTTATAGTATGTCAGAGGAAATACTCGTTGAAGCGATAACCGCAGAGAATGAGCGATTAAAGGCATTAGTCACTCATAAGGATATGCAGTTACAACAATTGAATGCCCAAGTTGCTTCTGTTGTCGCTGAACTCGAGGAATTTAAGAATCGTGCCAACACATTGGACAAACTTCTACAATTAGAGGACGAGAACACGAACTTGAAGAAAGAGATTGACAGTTTACGAGGGATGATCTCTTCCTTACATCAAGAAATGGATCGTCTGAGAAAGAATGCAAAGGACTTCGAAGATAATGCAAGCGATATGCATGAAGCTGAAATCCGAGATCTCAAGGGAAAGATGCTTGACTTATCAGTAGAATTAGAAAGAAAGAGTCAAGTTAAGGATTCCACCATCAATACCGCCCATGATGTTCACGATGTATCACAGCAAACTATTGAGACAAATTCTACAATGATGGAATTAGAAGGGATGATCAATGACCTTCGAAGCAGCAATGAAGCTTTTCAGATGCAACATAATGAACTCCAGAAAAAATACGAGAGCCAGCATGAAGAGATGAAGAACAAAATTTCATCACTCATTCTTGAAAATAATAGGTTAAAAGAGCGATTAAATGATACGAATAAATAGCTCTCAGTGTTCGTTATTAAGAATAAGAGCTGTATATCAATAATTTTGAAGAATAATCATACTAATGTTTAATTAATTGGCATTTGATAGGACATGTTCAATTTATTGATTTTTTTTCTCTCCCTTCACTCTATGATACTGTCCATTGAATGAATGAATATAGTGATGAAACGTTCAAACTGATTTGAGTTAGAACACTAATCGATAAAAAATAAAAAATAAAAAATAAAAATCAGCTATTTAAAAGGCCAAGATTCTTTTGTTTCAACAGAGATTTTTTTTTTGGGAATTGGAAATCGTTCGTAAAATACTTAATACACAATAGATTTTCCACAAAAGCAAGAGATTGAGGCGCTTTACTTGAATTGAAATACAAAGCTATTAAAATTAGCAATAATAAGTACAATTCATTGATGTTACCACACAATAAAATGAACTTGAAGATACTATAAACAAATGCAATCTAAGCAATGCCAAGTTTAATCGAGGTCAATATTTCGAATGTCGGTTGACAATCTACGACAATCAAGTTTGCTTACAGGTTGAGAAGACATTAAGCTCTTTTTCAAATAAAAGCTTTTACTCACGCCTTGAGGTTCTTCAACATCTTCCGGCTGAAGATGGAGAGGAGAGATATAGCCTCTCTCCTGAGAAAACTCGCCTACATTGCGGTTGAAAGCCAGAATCTTCACTCTATCAGTGGCAACAAGGGTGCCATGAGATTTTGGAATATAGGAAATCGGATTGTAGAATTTCCGAGAAAATGTATCTCCAGGCTCATTGATCAATTCAGTCACTGTTCCACGGAAAAGCACTCCACCAAACTTCAAAGTTATATGCTTTCCAGCAATCGCTGAAAGCACTTTCGCATCCTTCGCATATTCTAAAAGGGTTTGATCATCGAGAGTAGTCAACTCTTCACATTGAGTATCAGGGCTTTTAACTGCTGCAGGCAGCGCGTTCCTATAACAAAACTCTTCGAACTCTCGATTCTCTTTGAGCAGTTTGTCCAGAAAGTCCATAGGTAGCCTCTTCGCTATGACGGCACTCTCAGCGACGCAGGTATATAAAGGACAGTGTCTTTGTTCGACAATATTCAATAAAGATAACAATCCCCCAATTCCTCTCAGCATGTAGATTTCGTCATTTTCGCCTACTTCCCTTTCTTCATTGTGTTCACGCGGCCTGAATGCTTTGGTGGTTCCCTTAGTCAGAATATAGAACGAATCAGTGACTTTTCCTCTGGTATATAACTCCTCTCCTTTAGCGAAATATTGATTCTGAGCAAGAGTCTGAAATTCTTTCATCTGTTCCCGTGTAAGCACAGAGAATGCAGGAAACCGTACGACAAATTGATCAAACATTGGAACAGTCTCGTGAACTTTGATCTTTTCAATCTTCATTGTTTTCTTATCTAGCTGCCTCTGGATCTCTAGACCATCAATTTTATCAATTTGTTCTTCTTCCATTGCTTTTTCAACAGAGGCCAGTTGAAAATGCAATAGATGACCCGCTGTTCTTCTCACTTGTACTGTCCGGATAATGTCGGTGAATTCATCTTGTATCGATATCAGGTAATTATTCGCTTCATAGATATTCATTTTTAATTCACTTTTAATCTTCTTGAAATGGCTTGGAATTAGTACAAAATTGGGCTTATAATCAATTAGACTCTCAAACACCATTATCAGGGTAGTTGTTGTTTGATATATTAATGAAAGATATCCAGAAGTATAACTTTCGGCCAATTTCCCAATCAAAGGCCACTTTGTAAGCTTGAACATGATACGCCGTCCTCTCCTTTTAAGGAAATAGCTATAGAGAAACTCCCAAATCCTAATTGGAGTCGAATATTTGTCGAGTCCACGGGCACACGAGTCGAGTAAGAGAGCAATTGCGTTCTTTGAGAGCTGACCCTGCTCATACTTCTCCCAAAACATCTTTCTGATGACTCTGAGAAATCTGAAACGAGCTTCTGCCAGCATGTCATGATCAATCGTGAGTACTTTCTCAGTTTCCTTGCAAATTTTTTTCTCGAATTCAGCTGATTCCTTGTCTCCAAGCCCGACAAAGGTGACTACTCGCTCCCAATCACAAAGCTCGTGATATTTGTATTGACGAATCTCTTCCAGCTTCTTTTTCGTATCATTACGGAGTTCAACCAAAAAGTTTCTCTTAATTTCAGTTTTTGCTGCAGAAACATGAACCATCTTGAGCGCTTTTATTAGAAATTTGCAGGTCGTGGCATTGATGAGCATTGTTAGGGTAGCCATGCCGACTGTGTTGAAAATGATTAATTCTCTGGCCCTTATTGGGATTTTCTCTTCCGACCGGAGTAAGAGTGCAAGGGCCAGACTCACTGCTCCTCTGAACCCTCCGTAGCAAAGAACGATAGCTTCTCTCCAATTGAGTTTATACCCTATTCGTGAAAGACATGGATAAAAGATTATGATCATAATCAGGCGGACGAAGTTGATGCAGACGTACAGTGCAATCATTCGGAACCAATCTCCCACTCCAATCGTAGTGTCCGAAGAGAAAAATTGATAATACCCAATTTCTACTCCAGCTATTAGAAATATCATAGTTTCGGCTGCATATTGTGCAAATCTCCAGACAGCATGCAAAAACTCTTCAGTCCTGTAATCAATTCTTATCTTCCCAAACACCGCCATAAAGATTCCTAGGGCTACTGTTGCAAGGATTCCCGAGAGATGAAGGCCTGCATATTCTGCCGTAAAGTAACAGAGATAGCACATACAGAATGTCAGACTTGTAATCATGATACTATCTCTGATGATTCGACGGAGCCACAGACATCCAACAACTCCGAAGGCAAGGCCAAGTATTGGGGACCCACATGCCAGACTGATGAACCTTAAGACAATACTTCCTGCGCTGGAATGTTCTCCTTTTGTCATTGAAACGAACAACTCATAGAATACAATCGCACTCCCATCATTAAAGAGTGATTCACCTTCGATCAATGTGCTGAAATGTATTGGAGCCCCAATACTCTTTAAAAGGGCGACTACAGCAACAGGGTCCGTCGTGGAGATGATAGATCCCAGTGTGAAAGCTGCAACCCAGCTCACATCTTCATCACCGTATCGAATAATTACTTTCAGGCATACGCCTATCAACATAATAGAAACGAATACACCAGGACCTGCAAGTAGCAGAATGTTTGGAAAAGATTTTTTAAAGACATACCAGTCTACACTCATCGCTGATTCGAAAAGAAGCGTCGGCAAGAAGACCATTAAAATTCCATGAGGGTCGATATGGGTCGAGAGAATGAGAGATTCTCCAAAAATGCCGAGACGAGTCGCAAGTACACCCAAAATAATTCCGAAAATCATAAGAGCCGGCGTATAAGGTATGCTTAGAGTTTTATAGAGTTGGCGGAAAACAGACCCGATCAGAATTGCGATGAAAACGAACAAGCAGATGATGGCTTCAATCGGGATGCCATTCGTCGTGTTATTTTCAGAAGTCATGATACTTCTAATAAAATGTCGCGGGAATAGATATTGATTTTTATTTTTTCTATTCGTTGGAAGGAATTCATTTCTTCGATTTTTGGAAATGATTTACTGATATTTGTGAAAGCGTAGCCCTAAAAATTAAATCAACGACAGCCAAGAAAAGCAATGGAATTCCATTGATCCATTGAATCCCTGAATGAACGATGCTTTAATACTACATTACTAATAATTATTAGAATGGCTATGACTATCGAAAACAGAACTCTCCAGAAAATTAACACAGAAGACATTTAAAATCCAAAGCGTTCGATTCGAAAAAGACGATTTTAGTGCGAAGGCATTTTCCCAGTTGATTCATGTTGGCTGCAAACTTTTGGATAGCGGTTTGTGAAATTTATGGGGCTTGATGATTCATTCAGCAAGGATGTGACAGTTTGCTTGATATATTCTGATGATATGAGTAACTGAAAGAAAAGCAAATGTTATATTGTTTGAGATGCAAGCCCAACAAGAACTCTCTGATCCCCCCCAAAGAAGTCAGGATCATGAATATTTTTTTTTTCTCCAGTCGATGCCCAGCAAAAAAAAGAAGATCAGAAAATGTTTTTCTCTATTGTGAAAGTGTTAATTTTTTCCACACTCTCAGTTAAAGTATCAAAGATTTGAAAACATAATTTCGCCCAACATTCATCTCATTTTCAAGTACTATGATTATGGCATGTCATAGATAGCTACTTGCTGTTTATTTTACAGAATGCTTTATATAAGGGTTCTCTTTGTTTTCTCACCATAGAGAAAAAAACCATTTAGTATATTTCTAAAATTGAGAAATTAGAAGCCCTTTTTTTCAAAAGTTAGCGAAATAACCTTCCTTGTGTTCCATCAGCCCTGGAAAAATTTACGCCGAGGAAATTAAAATTATCATGTATTCCTCGAATAATTCACAGAGAGCAACTCCATCTTCACTTTCTGCTCTCAATTTCTGTATTTCTTTTCAAGATATCCTGCAGCATGTGAAATTTATCAATAAACTTAGAAAGAAGTCAGCGAAACATGTAAATTATTTTAGTAAGATTATAGTATCTTTGAGATAGTTAGGAGAGGATCTTTGTAATAGTATTACGGATAATTTTCAGCAAAATAATTTTGAAATAAAGAGGGAGAAAACAATCAAATGGGTATATTTTTTGAAGTTTCGCTAACTGAATTTACCAGCAACCGAAGACAGAATGCAGATTGAAAAATCAGCAGAAGAACCAAGCGAACAAATCGAGCAGACTCTCAATGGATCGTTCATCAAGGGAGAAAACCACGAGGACAGCAAGGGTGAATTATTACAATTAAATTTCAGTATCCGTAACAACTTGATGGAACTCAAATCCATTAAGAAAAACCTCGTGAGGTAAATCGCCATCCCCTCGCAAGGCTAATCACGTCTCTGCTTGCTTAGAACTTTTGAACTCGAAAATTCAACAAAACCGCCGAATCTGTATTGAAACATTCTTTCATTTTTGTTGGTCTAACTCGAGTGAAGTAAGCTGGAGGACAACCCTGAAGGCAGGTTCAAGGACTTGAAAGAGCAACTTGAGCTGAGATTTGAGTATATGGATGAGATTTATGAAGCAAGGATCAATGAAGCATATAAAGCTGTAAAAACCAAGCATGAGAATACGAATTATTGACTAATCACCTCACTCTTCAGTTGCAGGAACAGAAGTTGAATTATGAGAGACGACTAGAAGGTTTCCAAAAGCGGTTCACAGAAAATGAAACGACAATTCAAAACCTGCATAGCAACATCTCACTCTTAAATCAAACCGTATTTTTGTTGAGCAGACGAGATCAATCTAATGCAATCTATTGCTTTGATGCAGATTTTTGAGTATCAAAAAATTAAAGAAAACTTAGAAGATAAAGTAAAAACGCTGTCCTTGAGCCTACAAGGTACTCGCTACTCAGTCATCCATTACTGATTGTTTAAATAAGAATATGAGAAAGCAACTGAACTGCTGAGTGTTATTGAAGAGGGTATTAAAGCGGGAAAAGTAAAAAATTTGAAATCTATCTGAATGTTAATTGTTATCATTTTTATAGACTTCAATATCCCAAGCTGTCCTGGATAAGATTAAAATGTTAAAGGAGGAGTGCCAGAAACTCAAGCAAGACAACGCAGGAAACATACAACAAATTGACTCCCAAAAAAACAAAATTAAGACTTTGGAGTTGCAAAATGATCAATTGAGAATGGAGATTCAACAACTAAAATATGGCCTCGAGGATTCAAATAAGCAACTCAAGCAAAAGGGAGGAGACATCTTAGACGCAGGTTCTGAAGGAGTTGGGCAATTTTTCCAAAAATATGACGGAACTTTGAGAAATATCGAATCTTTTTACTTGGATTATCAGAATGGTAACACTTGTTTTGCTAAAACAAAAATTAAATTGGTTTTTCTGACAGTCATTGACCCTTTGAAGGAGAGGCTAGATCAATATTACAGTGACATGCATAAGGTATCTTCAGCCTGATGATATGATGAACGATATAATCCGTTAGTTAAATGACGAGAATTTAGAGCTAAGAAAAGAAAACGCTGAGCTTCGTCAGCAAGGTACCTTGAAACTCTTCTCTAAAGCTAATCATGAAAAATTATAGTAACTGAGTTACAGAGCAAATTAGAAAGTCAAAATCGAGATAAATCTGTAGCTATGGAAGAAGAGAAACCTTCGGAACCGCACCAGGAGGGGGAAATGGCTGAGGAGCCACAGGCGGAAGGAGAGGAAGGAGCACATAAAAAGAACGATCAAGAGCTCGCCAAATGGAACTTCTACCAGGAAATGATGACCAAATTTAAAGAAGTCGACAAAATCAAAGAGAGTCATCATGAAGAAATCACTAAACTTACAAAAGACAGCAGTAATAAATCACTGCCTTAGAAGTCTCTCAGCTGTTTCAAACACTATTTCCCTAGATGCCTTAAAATCTGAGCTGAAAGCGATGAAGGACAAATATGAAGAAGCTCTTCAGAAGATTCAAGAACTCGAAAAACCTACCAAGGGAAGAAGGAAGAGAGCTGGAAAGAACAGTGAGACTTCTCAGGAGCAAGAACCAAAAACCCACTCGAGAAAGAGAGATCAAGCGAAAGCTGAGCAGAAGCCTGCACCTGTTGAAGAGGAAATCGAGGAAGAAGAAAAAGAAGAAGAGAACGATAGCATATTAAAATCCTGGAAAGAGCGGCTACCCAAAAAAGACCACAAGCCGAAAGAAGATGCGACGAAAAAACTTTTAGAGATTAGCATCTGTTCTAACTGCAGTTTCTTAATAAGAAAGAATGAGACATCAATAAACTGTGCTACTTGCAATGGTAACTTTTATTTCGTTTTGTTGAATGAAAAAGCTCACGCAATTTTCTCAATTCAAAGGACATATTCATCAGAAATGTGTGAATGAAAGTGACAAGGTTGGAGATAAACAACACTGTAAGCCTTGTGCTGCTAAGTTTTCTGCGAAGAAGAAGCAGGACATAGAGGAAGAGCAATAAATCACAATTAATAATATTGTCGTCGTTAATAGCTCGAACAAAAATTCCTAAAATTGGGTTCGATCTTACATTTTGTTGTAATGTTTGTGGTTCTCTGTATATTATTGCTCTTTCTCATGCAAAACAGAGCAGATCATGCCAACTTGCTGGATAGTACTAATATATTTATTTTAGACATTGCTATCACTGAGATTCTGGATACCTTGAATTCTTTCTTTATAAATCAGGTGGAAGATTAGCTTTCATCTGCGGCCCTGATGTCTGCCTACTTCGTGGATCATTATTAATATATATATGAACAAATATATTCTAAAATAAGCCCGTGATAAATAGGATTGTATTTTGAAATTTTCCTTTCTTACACGCCTCCGTTGTTATATCTATCTCACTATCTGAGCCTCCATTCTATTTAGTTTTTCAAAGGAATCGAATTTGCGACAATCTCACATAGATACCCATTAATTATTATTTTTCATCGAATATAGTCAACTGTACTTTTCGAATAAAAAAATTACATCTAGATTGTCCTCCAAAATTTCGGGATACAGAGCAAACTCCCTTTCCTATGCTTTTATGTTTAGTTCTAACAAATGCTTTTAAAGTTTTCTGGTAAACAAGGTTTGCAATTTATGTATGGATTACAGATGCCGCTTATGGAATTATTTTCAAACCAAGTACGAAATATCAAATTCTCCGTAGAGTTAAACTTTCATTTTAGAGAGATTTACAATTCGTCGATTGAATTCAAAGATGAATACAATATGAATGAATCTTAGCAATCGCTTTTCTCTAAATGGCATCAATCCTGGGCATCTTGCAAGTTTTTATAGGGTTATTTCTGACCGCTCCAAGTCGGGCGTTCCTGCATAGGATTCAACCTCAATGTTGTTTTGTTCCATCTTGAATTTCACATATCCGTTCAGACCCCAACCCTCTCCAAATGAATTAGCAATCATCCAATATTCTACGCCATTCTCGATACCCCAACCAACGATTCTGATCGCATGCTCAGGAGTATAGATATCGAACTTTTGTGTTGAGATATAGAGACCTGTCTTGTAGGCAAAGAAATCATCAAACAGTTTAAAGCTTGCTTGGACTGAGCCATTCTTCATAAGTTCCTCTTTAATTGCTCTCTTAGACCCAAGTGTATAATTCTCACTAGCATAGTATTGGTGTTTTGCAGAACCGTCCGCGCACAATCTGTCTTGTCCACAAGCTCTAAATTTACCTTCGAAAGGAATGCAATCCCAGGTCGGAGTGCCTGTCAATGTGAATGATCTCCAGGCAGCATCAGTGTTACCACCACCGCAGCCAGATGCACCAACAGCGCAATCCAAGATGTATTGAGGCGAGAGATCAACCTTCACTTTTCCTCCAGTGACAATGCAAAATCTATCGTTCATTATTCCAACAGCCGAGAAAGCCCAGCATCCATCGCACTTCAACTGGTTTTTAATTGCAGATTCACAGCCAGGCCAGTTTTCTCCAACACGGAAGTTTGCTGGGAAATTGTCTTTCAAGTCTTCTTCCGTGGTATTAGTTTTTGAGCTGCTGCTGCCTCCTCCTCCAAATGGCCACCATGAAGGCCATTCAAATTGCTCAAGTTCTGGAGTTGGCTCTTTTGGTTTGCGTGGGCCATGAAGTTCTCTGTGGAAATGCGATCCAGCCACTCTTTTGAGTTGCTGTCGGTTCATATCGGCGAATTCTTTGTACAAGCCAGCTGTCCAGGAGGTTTGAATCGTGTTGAGGTAATCAACGTACTCTTGGGTCATAACAGGCTCCTTTTTGGTCAGCTCAAGGTACTCTTGGATGACTGTACCAAGCAAATTTCCAAGGGCTCTTGCCAAATTCACAATGCTCATTTTTGTACCGCCTATATCTTGCAGATAGTCTCTTAAGTAGTCAATGGAATACAGGAGAAACAGCTTATCCTCGATATTCTTAAAGATGTGATTGATGGAGATCGCATCGAAAGCAGAATTATGGCAGCTCGGATGCTTGTTGTCGAACTCTGAGTGAGGCTTTAATTGGACGAAAAGGTGAGCAAGCTCTTTAACAGGATCCTCTTGAAGCGCTTTTAAGAATTCTGGGAAGGTTTCTTCGACGTCGAAGGCGAGATGCACGCATTGACGGAGATGATCATTTTGGATTTGTTTGCCGAGGTTGTTTTTAAATTCGATGACCAAGTTTTCGAGGGTGTCTTCGACATCGTTGGCTGGTTCGTAAAAAGAGATTGCTTCTTCTAGAAGGGATTCTCCACAAGAAACAGCCAAGGGGTCTGGGTCGCAGATGGAGCAGCACATCCGGATCGCATTCTGGCAGAGGGTCGTTCCAGCTGGGCAACTCAAGCTGCGGTTCGCGGAGGCTGACATTACAGCGGCTCCGAGTGACAGAAATACAAATAAGGCGAAGAAAGTAGAATTTTTTTTCATTAACACCACACCTGATGCTCTTGAATCAACTTCTAATTTTAAGTGTTACTGTTTTTAATGAAGTAAAGCTATATAAGAGAAAACGAGAAATAAAAGAACAAGATCGATTTTTTCCTTTTTATTTCAGTCAGTTTCCTTAGAGGCATTTATTCGCGTTAATAAAGAAAAGTCATCTTAAGTTTCGATTCTGATGCTCATTGAGAAAAATTCCCTCTAATTTTATCAATGTAATTAATTAAATTATTGAGAGTTGAATCACGACTTGTTTTGTTCAGTTTATTCCCAAATTTTGTCAGAATGTGCATTAAAGTCATCCCAAAATAAATTTTTTTACGACGTATTCCCTATATTCAAGGATATAAGCAGAGGGAATAGGCAGATAGCAGTTTTTGGCTTAGAAATTAGTCGACAAAAAGATTTCAGTACTGTTAAGTAAGAGTTGAGAAGAGGAACACGCACAGATAATAAAAGAGAAACAAAACATTTTTCCCGAATTGGTGGTTTTTGAGCAGTAATCATCCTTGAGGATTGCTATTTAGTTATTGAATTCTTTAGTTCGAGTAGGAAGTAATTGGCAATATGATAAAATTTATTTGATTTTCGAAATTCCTTTCACTGATGTTGTAAAGTTGTTTTTATTTTGTTGAAGCCTTACTAGCGGCAACCCAGATTATGATGCTGACAAACTAAATTGTTGAAGCCTGTTCGAATGAAAACACTGCAATTTATTTTGGAGAGCTCCTAATGATGGGCAGCAAGGGAAATAAATCACCCTAATTAAATATCTCTCAACAACTAACATGAAAATATCGTGTCTGATGCTAAATCCAAATGAGGATTGCTTCTACATATTGCTGGATGTGAAGTCCAGTTTTCTTGAAGAAATGATAAGAAGGTTGTCTATTTAAAATGATTTGAGAGTGTGTTCAATTTGAAAAATTAGAAGTTCAACTATTCAGGGACAATCTAATATACTCAACAAAATATGGTCCATTTGCTTGCAGAAATATGATGACTAAAAATTATTCAGTCATTTTAATGTTTGCTTTTTAAGTTAAACTAAAGACATCTTAGAGTTCATACATTCAATAGCTAGAATACATTCTCCAAACTTTTAGCCACATTTCGAACGAACTCTTCAACCTAGTGATTTAAGTCTGTTTGATCTTCGGGTTATAAAAAGCAAATCTGAGTAGAATCTCAATTCAAGAAGGAATTACATTCACGATGGATGACATTGGAGATCTGGGCATCAGAGGGTACTGAACATATTAATTGTTCAAGACGTTTCAGCCATTAATTGAATACTTTTTGATGTAAAATTTGCTGTGGATTTAAGACGAGGACAATTTACTTAATGGAAAAATGGATACAGATTCTAATTTCAATAATGCTTAAACTACCTCTTGCAGATTCTGGAAGCTTGGCATCCAATGATATTTTTTTAACTGATTCAGAATTACAAATCTTATTAGACGATCTGGATGAAGATTTTTAAAATTCAGATTTGACCAATTATTATCACAGTAAAATATTTATAAACGACTGATGCAGGGGGAGCAGCAATATTGCCTGTAAATAACTTCGTAAATACTAAATGCTAGTGTACTGAGCAGTGACAAACAGCCTTTGAAGCTATAGAATATCCGGATTCAACCCAGCAAAACACTGCTTGGTCGTAAAGCTAATTTGCTTTCATCGACTCGCGGGTGGGAAGTTTTCAAATAAATCGTCACTCATCCCCAATTCAAATTTCAAATAATAGCAGTTAAACCAAGTTAACTGCGGCGAAACTATAAGAAAATTATTGCAATGCTACCGAAGATGATCCGCACGGATTATTACAATGAAGATTATATCCTAAACGAGCAGGAATTTAAAGGTTCATTTTCTTCATCAAAAATATTTATAGCACATACAGCAAACTAGAATTCAATTTCTTAAGATTTGATCCTTATTGGAAGATCAGAGCCACATGCTATTGCTTGAATTTAAACTGTTTTGGAGATAAAAAGCAGCTTGTCAGAAGCATTGACTTGCGATTGTTCAACAAATCCATGTGCAAACGACCCACAACTTTCGTCGCTAGAGGACTAGCTGAAATTCCATTAGAATCGATGTCAAAAGCACTTAATTGCAGCTCTAGAAAATATGAGAAAATCTCCAAAGATGACCTAGAAAATTATCTCACTTCAGGTAAGAGCAAACACTTTTACCATCAAGCTTTATGAGCTATAGACATGGAATCACAGGCACGGCTAATATATCTGAAGGACCCCATGAAAATTTGGCCTTGGGATGTAGTCCCGTGTCTCCAAAAGAAATTATTTAACCTTTCATATCCTGAAATCTACCGTGCTATGACCCATTTTATGCGATCGAGTATGATTTATTACAACCCTTGTCAGAGCAGTATGTATCTCTTGTTCTCAACTTCACTTAATTGTTTAGTTCCGCCATACATTAATGCAGTTGTTGCTCTCCCTTACACCCCAAAAATGCTCGACCAATTTTCCTCAGTACAATTGTTTTTGATTGCTCGAGAGCTCGGGATGAGCACCAGGTGATTATATCCAGCATAAGATGATTTCCTTTGGGTTCACACTCATTTTCTCTTAGTCCCTCAATACCCAATGTTGTCGACGTAATTAAGCAAAAGTTACTCGATCTCTTCTATTGCGTTGAAGACAGCCGACAATTACATGGAATAACTCTTTGCCAAAGCTGTTTCAAAAAATGCGAGGCGCTCACATCAACTTTTTGCTCGAATCATCTCTGTAAGCAATGCTGTCAGGTACTATTGATTTCTTGAAAAGAAGATATTCAACATACAAATAGGATGCTCAACACAAAGAGCCCTGTATCATTCACGACCGATACGATCAGTTTTTCAGATATAAAATTCAGTCTTTATGCGTCTTCGAACATAAAAACAACTTCGATCACAAGCGAACCCTCAGGATTTTTTGCCGCAGGCTTATTCGGAGGAGCGACCTCGAAAAAATATTTGAAGGCTGTAATGTCAACTGGGAAAAATTAGCAATTTATTATCACCCAACCATGTGTCGCATCCATTGTATTTACCTCGTCTTTTCTTCTTTCGAGGATGCGTTGCGAGTATACCAGCAAGACAGAGAAATATACACGAAGAAACTAGGTGATCGACCAATCACGAATAGATTTAATTGCTTATTTGAATAGAAAGCTATGATGCAAGTATTACTACTCTCAACACAGACCTCTTCAAGTTGGCTGAATTAAACACCGAAACTTCAAGAATAATTGTTATCATTCGACCCTTTTCATCAGCTGAGTTCGTTCAGAACCTCCCCAATGAGCCTGAATACCTGCAAGACCTGACTTCCATTGTGAAGGATGTGACTCAGCTAGATACCCATGATTTTTCGATCAAGGAGGACACTAATCCGTTGACTTCCGAACCGGACTGCCAATTTGTTTTTGTTACACTTCCATCGAAGAATCTTGCTGATAAACTCTATCAAGCGCAACCGTTTTTGGGGTGTCTAATCGCACACAAATTAAGCAGTGTTCAAGTTTGCCCATTCCTAAGATATCATTCGGAGCAATGCTTGATGTGTATTAGCAAGAAAACTGAAGAATGCGTTTATGATATGTGTCAGGATTGTTGCTCAAGGCAGAAGTATGCGACTCTCAATTGTCCTTGTTCAAGACAGCTTGCAGGAGAACTTACGTCCAATAGACAACTTAAGGTCATTTCACTCAGCAAATTCCATGAGGAAGACGATCAAACTAGTCATCCCTCACAGGCCCTTTGTGAAAAATGTTCAGATTATCAAGACAAAGGATGCGCCAATAAAATGTGTGCTGCTTGCTGTCCAGTTCAGGCAATCCGGCTCAACTGCTCATACCACGATGAGAGCGTTCACTCGCGATCTCTTCGTTCATTGTAACGACCAAATATTTCTCTGTTATAGCTTACTTTTTCAACAAGGAATCTTTTACACATCCCAAGAAAAATGTTTCAGACAGTCGCTGAAATGCATATCAAATTCAGATATGAAATTGCTAAGCGTCGCTATGATTGGTTTCGACCAATCTCCAATCCTTCCATCGCCAGGAACTTGCTAATTTTTAATAGTGAGCTTCAGACGATGATACAAACCAAAGCTGCTTCTCGGTACGAAAAACTTCATGAAGAGCTTGAAGAAGGACAAATATTTTCGTTAAAAGCTAGTGAACCTATTACAATTCAAATCACGCCAACAGAACTAATTTACGAATCAAACTCTGCTAAAGGAATGCCGTTTGTTGAGTATGATTACGAGTTTTCTGAAAACTCTGAAAATTATCGATCAGAGTGGATTAGATATAAGCCTAAAAAGCAGAGGTATGAAATAATTTCTAAACGCTCTGACATGCTTAACAGGAGTTATACTAAACATGAACATACAAGATACTTACGACTGCATCGAGATCAAATACCTGCAAGCTTTCATTTAATTCTGATAGGTGAGCAAATCATTTGTTTTGGTATTGCTCTAAATTATTTAGGTCTAGACCGTATGAGCTTCACTGCGTTCCAGATGAGTTCGGAAATTCACTTAACAGTCTCTGGCTCAATAGGCCCGATTGACCCAAGCAATATTATTATCATTGAGACAGAAAGCATTATATGTAAACAAAATAACTCACTAGCTCTCAACTAATGCATCATTAGCGGCAATTTTCAATCATTCAAATGATTACATGAGATGCAAGGGACTAGAAGAGAACTTGAATAGGCTGGGTCGTGTTGCTTGTATCAAGCTCAATAATCCTATTGACGCAATCGCGATGCTGGTTGGAGCATTGAAAGTAGTGTTGCCATTGAATAATGGTTGCTCCGGAGCACCAATTATCTATCCTACAGCATCCTTTCTTAAATTTATTGAGGACTTTGACTCGCTGAGCTTCAACATTGAACCAAAGAATTTAGGTAAAAATTATAACAAGAAGCCTATATAAATTGTGGTTATTATCCATCCAGGTGAATATTTCTCCAAAGAGCGCTTCGACCTTGATTACTATCAAACACAATTGAGAAATCTTGAAAATTCACAAATAAATACTGCAGTTGGGAAATGCGGAAAAAAACATAATACACGAAAAGGTCAAAGAAAGCGACGAATAAGATCAGAAAAAAATGTCGATTGTCAGGTCAAAAAGAAAGTCAAAAAATAATCTGAGTTACAAACACCATCACCTCCTTAGTCAATTGCTCTCTTTCTGCAAATCTATATTACCTTATTGTTGTTGATTATTCCTCTCTGACAAAATTTGTTCAAGTAAGTCATTATCACCAAGATTTATAGTAATGAAGAACATATATATTTATTAGCTTAGCATTGCAACAGATTAATAAAGACAATTGCTTTACATTCATTTTCAATTTTTTTCAGTTTTAGAATTTTACATATTAGCTCAAGAAAAATATCTTCTGTACACACACTCAAATTTTTCCGTGTAACAGAGCTAAAATATTTTTCTCTTTGACAAACATTACTTCCTTGCTATTCCTCAGTTGCGAATCGTAATTTAATATAAATCTGAGCTCATAGTAAAGATACTGAAATTTCATTCACTTAATCTTTGTGAAGCTAGCTTATAAGCTCTATAAGCTGAGTTTAATTTGAGCGGTTAGTGTCAAACAGCAGGATACATCTATCTCTATGAAGAGGTGTGCAAAATACACGTTAAAGCTTTACAGATAACAATGCTATTCTGCTGCTCTATGAAATTTTTAGACCTTCCAGAAGGGCTCTCGATGAAGTGATAGAAAGGTTTAGAAGAACCACAATCTAACGTTGTGCTTTTCTTCTGGGCTGCTCCACAAGTTGTATGGATGAACAACTGGTCTATTTCTAACGTACTCTTTTAATTTTTCCTCAGCACTATAGACAATATAACAGAATTAACATCCATTTTTCGAAGAGTCAAGAGTTACCCTTCCTCGTTGAGCAAATATTTAGCTTTAAGTGTCTCGTATTCAACAATTTCTGGGTCGACTGGTGCTTCAGTCTTCTGGATCAGCCTAATTGTAGCAAAAATGACTCAATTACAGAGCTATTTCGGATTATCTTACTCAAGGTTCTTAAGAACTTGAATAGCATCGTAGCTCTCAATGAGTTGGGCATAGTCACTAAGGGAAGAGCAAATAATTGAGGGAAAAGGCCGTGATTTTGAAATTACACATCCTCAAAGAAAGCAGCATTTTGAATGGCTTTATATAACGCGAGTTCTTTTCTTTCCCAATCGCTTCTCGCGTTTTTGAGCATGAGGTCGAGCACGTTGCCAGCCTTAAGACCAGCGGCTTCGGTATCTTTGATCGACATGTAGCGGTCTGAGAGCTTTTCCAAATCAGCGTCTGGAGAGAAGATTCCTCTCTGGACTTCTGTGCTGACCCTATGAATGAAATTATGAGTGGTCAGTGTTGCTGGAAGCTTAAGTTACACGGCGTTGCTGCTGAAGAATTTCCAGAAGGCGTTGCGGAATCTGTTTAATGCCATTATCTTCCTCTTTTCAATTGATTAATTTTTTTAAGGACTACTTGCTAATGAAAATTAAATCTTAGCTTTTCCACTGTTATTAGATTCTCATTCGCAGTTTAGAATTTCCTTAATTTATCAAATCATCAACAAGCAGAACGAACAATAACTCTGCCAAATCTTAGAGTATCAAACCTCCTTGGAAGAGATTTTCTTACCCATAGGTTTTCAAGAAATGATATCGCTTTTACTGTATCAATCTAACAAATGAATTGTTCATAACAATTACATCCATCCATCAATGAGTTAGTCTTGATGGAAAGCTTTGTATTGAAATCAAACCTAGAGAAAAAACTGGTATGGTTTCATAATATATGTATACAATCCACTTTTATTTTTGAATTCATTTAACACATTATTCTTGCTACATTTAACAAGAGTATCCATAGTTTATATTTTGTAAAAATCAATCGTTTTCTCTAATGTGAGAATTAAGTGTCTACGAATAATCTTTCTGTAAGTGTATGTTTGCTTCCATGACTCAGCGTTACAAATATTTTTAATAGTTGTAACTATCGAGCTGTGGTCTTTTCTAATTACTTTGTTGTTGTTTTTAATTACATGCCAGTCTGATGAATTATCTTAAATAAATGTTGTTGTGGTAGTCGATATGTGAATGAATGAATTTAAGGGTAGAGGTGAGAAAGAGTTCAAAACAAAATTTGAATGTTCTCGGAGATTTCGGGCATCATTCTGGGAAAAAACGACGTGTTAATTAAATGAAAGCAAGATGAGCTGTGGAAGGGGAGCAATTAACCCAAAATGAAAATTTGATAATCAGATATATACCAAAATAACAGGGTAATCAATTTGTTATCAAGAGGCTCAGACAGCTCCACGACTATTGAGCTGGTATTAGGCGTTAAATACTTGATTGACTCTGGCTTTTTTTCTGCAAATGGGACATGTGCCTTTGCATGTTTTGGCGCAAGTGAGACAGCAGGCCATATGACCGCAGGGAATAAAAATCGAGTTCTTTTTAGCTGCCATGCAAATAATGCAGTCAGAGCTAGATACTGCTGATTCGTCAGCCATATCTGTTGCAGAGTTCTTCGATTGGCTGGTTTCCTCCTTTGACTGACTAGTTTGCTTCTTCGATGCTTCAGTCGTCGATTTCTTAGAGACCTTAGTAGGGTTGCCTTTTCTTTTATTAACCTTTGGTTTTCTCGAATTATTTTGATTTGGAGGAGCATTGTAATGATATGGATATTCATCGTCACTGCATAGGCTCACGCTGCTAATCCTGGCGCTGCTCAGACCTTCGCTGCTCAGATGGGCACTGCTAAGGTCGGCACTCCTAATGCTGCTATCTTCCTCCTCCAAGGATAGATGATCTTCCAGGGAGAGGTTACCAAATAAAGGATTCACATTCATAAAATGACTCGTGACTTGTTGACCTCTCGATTTATTCTTACCAGCATTAGCATTTCCTCCTTTGCGGTTATTACTCTTGCCTCCGCCTCTCTTAGAATTGCCTCTTCCTCCTCTGTTTGAGTTATCATTTCCTCGATTTCGATTATTCGCATTGACACCACGAGGTCCTCCTCTTTGCTGCTGGGCTCCAGAATTGAAATCTGGAACTCTATCTGGCAGTGGTAGAGAATCTTCGTTCTCTTCGTCCATTCCCTGCTTTGTTGGCTGATCCAGGCTCTTAATATAGATTTCCAAGAAGGTATTAATTTCAGATTCTTCGACTTCTTTGCTGCACCCAGCTGCCCCGCAACTTTTAATTTGTTTCTTTTCCAAGAGCATACTTTGCACACAGCCTATACAATAGTGATGTTGGCATCTAAAGTTGAGAAATGCATCCTTCTCTGGACACATCCCAGTACATATCGAGCAGGAAATCCGCTCTTCGGGTTTAGGCTGACTTCTCTCTTCCTTCCGTTCTTCTTTCCCTTCTTCTTCAATCATCATCTCGTTTTCTCGTCGAGCACTTACTGGTAAATCTTTCGTTTTTAGTATCCACGTCGAGTTTCTCTCACGTACTTCAATGAAGAGAATATCAGTGTTTTTCAGCTGGAGTTCTTCCAGCTTCGGGTCTTTTTTCCCTTTTTCTAAATAATTTCCAGGAAAATCTATTGAGTAATTTCCGTTTGCGTCGGCCTTACATTTTGACTTTAATAGGTCAAACACCTCGTATATTGACCATTTGGGACTGAGCTTATAGATTCTGAAGTTCACCGATTCGACTGGAGTTCTGAGTTGAGGTTTGAAATCAGCATGGTTTGTAAAAGGATTAAAAGCTAGAGGGTTTGTGTCCTGACCTCCCAAAGCAAAGGCTATTTCTCTCTTGAAATCGCTTAGTTTTTCCTCTGGATTAAACTGCACGAAATTCAATTTAATTTTATGAACTCGATTGTTCTCGACCCAGTTACAAAAGGTTTTGCCCACGAAAGCAATCGTAAACTAAGTCTGATGATTATGAATGTGAAAAGGTATGAAATTTTTACCTTTCCGAGCTCTAAATCCAAAAACAATGGCGTGCCGTACTTATTTCGCCAAACTGGTCTCTCTAATTCCTCACCAATGTATTCAGATGTAAATTCTTCCCAAAGTTCTCTTGTTATCATTAAAATATCGTCTAAGGTCACATTGGCTTTGACAATGCGATTGCAACTCTTGTATTGTTCGGAGGGCATTTTTATGTGATTCACGATATTTTTGGCTATGATGTCTTCATTGATGATACCAGGCCGACTCCTCGTGATTGGATATTTCTCCATATAATCCTTTTCTTTGATGCTGTCGTAGTTGACATAACTTTTCCATAGACCAAGCCACTTCTTGGATATGATAAAGACGGAAAAACTGGAGCGGTAAAACGCATCTTGGTTGTTTTCTAGATTCTCGAGCTGCGCGTGAACTGTTACAGCGTGGAGTTTGATTTCTCTTTCTCGATCCATGAGATGCTTCCTTAGAGATTAGTCAAAGGATAATTTTGAAAGTAGATCAGCCAGTCACCTTTTGGCACTAACTTATGAAATATCAATTACAGATTGTGTACTATTATAAAATTTGAATAGAGGTTTTAAAAAACTCACCAAACGATAGAATTGAACGATAATTGATATTATTAATGGAGGATAGTGGTTGATTTGATGGGTACTAGCGCCATAGAAGTTATGAATATACAGAAAGGCCTAATTTTATGTGGGCAAGACCTAAAATATACATCACCTGTTTGTTTTTTCGGAGGTAATTCAAACCTTTGTAAGAGAAAATTCTTCCAAGAATCAGTCGGTCTAATTGAAAGAATTCAGCTATCAACTATAAAATGGGACATTGATTTTTTGGAACCTGCCCATTAGCGTTGTCTCTCACTCTCACTCTCGAATTATAACTGGATTCTACGATTAATCATGAGCCTGCCCACATCAGCCTTCTTATTCTTGATTGATTAATGGAGCTGGCAAGCAGTGATTCTGAACGACCGACAGAAGTTATCAGTCACCCTAAAATCCAGAAATTCGAAAAATAAAGTGCTATTAAAATGAAAATAAATAATCAAAATTGACATGCATGTTAACACAAAATCTGCAAATCAATATCGAAAAACGGGAGAATTGGAAGGAAATAATACCTTTCTATTTCGTTAACAACTCCTATACTAAATTTCGAAGGTTACCTTTTGTTGGAAGAACCGATGACGGATTTCCTGTAGCGAGCGCAGATGCTTTCAGCCTTAACCTCATTTGTGTTCTCAAACGATGCAGCTCAACGACATTTAAGCTTACCTCTATCTCTTATGTCATCGTGCAATTCCTGAAATCTGTGATAATAGAATTGCCTGACACTTATATCAATCGAAAAGTTATCCTGAAATGTTGTGGAGAAAGAGAGACCAAGCTCTTGTTCTATCATGAATCAAATGGTATTATTGAGCTCAGGAGATCGAATTCTTTCAAGAAAGACAAGACATTTTCATTGGAAAAGATATGCAATTCGTTGGGATTAGCTTCTCAATATGATCAAATTAAAGCATGTATCGATATCGTTTACATCCCGCAATTACTGCAAATTGCTCTTTGTTTGAGTTCTATGATAGTTCTTGTGGATCAAGATGATATAGTAACAATGATTCACAACGATACAGAGCAGAGAAATATGGAAAAGTTTATTGGGTTAAAATATGATATTGAACGGAAATTGTTATTAGCAGAGGGAAGAACTTCAATGAAGCTATTTCAGCTTGAAGATAACAACAACACCTGGAACACCATAATGAACATCGAAAATCCATATTTCAACAGAAATTCGAGGCTGTTTGCTTGGGATCCTTCAGAATGTGTGATCATCACTACTGAAAGAATTTCAATGGAATTTGAAAATATCCATATTCTCTGTTATGGAGAAGGAAGAGGAGGAAGCAAGGTGCATGAATTAGGATTGATAACAAATAAGAATTCTCTTAAATTAAACTATTGTTTGCAGAAGCATGCATTGCTATATGTAGATGCTGATTTTAGTGGTCGACTATTATTGCGATGCGTATGGATGACTCATCTAAAGCAAGATCAAGAAGGTAATAACTCAGACAATTGTGAAGAAACTAATGTGATCGAGGGGGAACATCTCGCACATTTGCCTGATTTTGTTAAAAAGATGGTACCGGTAAAACCAATTTTTGTGCGTAACAACACCCTCGGTATAGTGAATGTTTAATGAATATTATTTCCATTGTTTAAGGTGACGTTGGAATTGTTAAGTTTTTAATTGCATAAAATTCATATTTTTTTCAGTGTTATCAATTCTCATTTTTATATTTTTTGGGACTCTACAAAACTTTTCCCTGAGCTCTCCGATTCTCTATTATGGGTTGTGAAAGACCTGATGAGAAGAACTCTTTGATGATGAGATTTGGAGCAGATCATAATTTCGCATCCACTGGTGACATCTCCGTGCAGGCATGTATGCTATTCACTCATAAGAAATTGAACAGTAGTCAATAAGGCACTAATAACCAAGAAAAGTAGGACTTAAGAATCACTCAATGAGAGATCTGCATTAGAAAGGTAGAAATAATGAAAATAAATACATTATTTATTTTCTTCAGTTTATAGATGAATCCTTTTTCAACCCCCTCTGTTCCACGCGATTTATCCCGGTCGCCGATCAGAGGATTTACAATTGGAACAACTTGTTCTCAAAGCAATGATATCGTTTCTCAAAACAATGATATCGTTTTCAATGTCTAATAGCGGCCAAAAGATTTGTTGGGAATATCGTTATTAAATAAATAAACAAAATTGGCTTGAATGTTCACCCAAAATTTGCAAATCACTATAGAAAAACAAGAGAGCTGGAAAGAAATAGTTCCCTTCTACTTCGTTAACAGCACGTATACTAAAGTGAGAATGTTACCCTCTGTTGGAAGAAACGAAGACGGATTTCCTGTAGCAGCTACAGATGCATTCAACCTTAATCTCTGCTGCTTTCTTCAACGACACAGTTCAACGTCGTTTAAACTAAGCTGTCTTTCTTATATAAACTTACAATTCCTGAAATCTGAGAAGATAGAATTGCCTAATACAGATATCAACCGAAAACTCATTCTGAAATGCTGTGGTGTAAAAAACACAAACCTGTTGTTCTATCATGAATCAAATGGTATTATTGAGCTCAGGAGATCGAATTCTTTCAAGAAAGACAAGACATTTTCATTGGAAAAGATATGCAATTCGTTGGGATTAGCTTCTCAATATGATCAAATTAAAGCATGTATCGATGTCGTCTACATCCCGCAATTACTGCAAATCGCTCTTTTTTTGAGTTCTATGATAGTTCTTGTGGATCAACGTGAAATTGTAACAGTGGCTTACAACGGTACAGAGCAGAGATGTAAGGAAAAGTTTGTTGGGTTAAAATATGATATTGAACGAAAATTGTTACTAGCAGAGGGAAGAGCTTCAATGAAGCTATTTCAGCTTGAAGAAAAAAACAACACCTGGAACACCATAATGAACATCGAAAATCCATATTTCAACAGAAATTCGAGGCTGTTTGCTTGGGATCCTTCAGAATGTGTGATCATCACTACTGAAAGAATTTCAATGGAATTTGAAAATATTCATATTCTCTGTTATGAGAAAGGAGGAGGAGGAAGCAAGGTACATGAATTAGGGTTGATAACAAATAAGAATTCTCTTAAATTAAACTATTGTTTGTGGAAGCATGCATTGCTATATGTAGATGCTGATTTTAGTGGTCGACTATTATTGCGATGCGTATGGATGATTCATCTAAAGCAAGATCAAGAAGGTAATAACTCAGACACTATTGAAGAAACTAATGTGATCGAAGGGGAACATCTCGCATATTTGCCTGATTTTACTAAAAAAGTCGGTCAATTAAGGCCAAGATTTGTTCACAATACCCTTGGTTTTGTGCATTTTGAATATAAGCAATAGTTTTCCATTGCATTGTCCATTATTAATTTGCTCGAAAGTCATGTTCAAACTTGCTGAGCACCATTTTATGCGATTATGTATTTTGAAAGTATTCTAAATTATGATAAAATATTATAGTAAATTTTGATACTATTTGTAAAGAGCTCTCGATATTTATTAGACTCCTGTCATTGCTCTCCTTTTTTGTTGAAGGACTTTTGTGAATATGAAAGAGATTGCTAATTATAGGGATAGGAAACTATTTTTCAGGAGCTCCGAAACCAATACTCTAATTTTTCCAGCAAGCACAATTTCCAATCAAGATAACTTCTTGAAGTCTCTATTTATGACCTTTCATCAAGTCACTTCATCGGCTTCAACACTTTGAAGATGATTTCAAAGGGATTCACTAACGCCTACCATTACTACTACTACCATAAAGTATATTGAGATGAATAAAATTCCTTTCCTAATATACTACCAGTATCTCCATACAAAACTCATACTCTCATACAAATAGATCAAAGAACACAAACATAAACTCTTTCAGAATCGCAAGTATAGTATGGAGTAGTAAAGAGCAGAGAATAACTATGAAATAATTAGTTTACGAAATTTCTATAAGTATAATTTCAAATCAAAATGAAATAAAAAATTCAAATAACGCAAAATATGTATTGAGTAGTTCAATGAGAATTTTCGACATGAGAAAAAAGAGTCCTGAAAGATAAGGTAATCGTAAAGATGTGAAACTAAAAAAGGTAATTTTATATTTATTCAATGGATTTGAAGAAAAGAGTAGAAATTCAAAGTTTAGTATTGAGTATTTACAATTTCGAGCTTTGACAAGCAGAATTATGGGAAAATAGGGATAAGAATCGAAAAAGAAATAAATTAAATAAAAAATATGACATTAGCAGCGTATCAAAATAAACAAAACATATATAAAAAAAAAGCATCCAACTTCAATTGAAAAATTAGAATTTCACTAAATTTGAGAAATATACAATTATTTCCCACGATGTTTGCGAGAACCGGAATTATCAAAAAAGATATCTGTTTCAGATATTTCGAATAATCAGAGAATTGAATATCATAACTTAACAAAATTAGACACATTTAGTTGTGAGAGGCTGCTTTCCTTAATGTTAATCCTATGTAGAATAATCATCTAATGCAAACCACAGGTAATTACGCATTTGAAATTCTGTTTCGGCAGTCTCACTCCTCTCAATGTCACAATCTACCAATTTCTTTTTAGTTCCATATCTCGCTTATTCTTTCAAAAAAATGGTATCCTACTTTTATTATTCAGCTCATTTTTGGAATGTCCATTTCACCACCATACCAGCTCTTTCGTATTACGATTTGCTCAAATTCTGTTTAAGAATTGCTGAGATTCAGTTACGAAGAATTTTTTAAAGGTTAGAAGCTGAGATAAAATTCTTAAATCGAAAGCGTTGGCAGTTTTTTCATTAGTTAGATTGCAGTGTTTTACCTGAAAATGGCAATTTAAGTCGCTAAATCCTGAAACTCTATTTCTAAGTTTTCAACGCTCGAGTATTGGATTTTTTTTTTGATAACGTTCTATTTAAACACCCGCACTCGCGAAGTTATTTAATAATAACGAGCTTTTTTCATAAAGCTAAAATAACTTACTTTACAAAAAATTCATTATGTCAGCTAAAAAGACCGGTCTCTCTGCGGTTTCCGGCTCCTTATTCGTCATTATCACACTTTTTTTATTGCAAGTTTCATTCTCCTGGAGCAACCCAACTGCGACGGAAAATGAGCGAATTGGCAATTCAGATACTACGGGAGTAACACATCGCATGCTCTCTGATAAAGGAAACAAATACAATATTGTCAAGAAGCAAGATCCACAAGAGAAAGGCATTGAACGTTACTTACTTGAATACACTGGAAGCAATTCACACTATCCTGAAGATAACAACGAAAATCCAATCATAAAGAAGCTTCTCATGACAGTCGAGCATCACCACCCAACGCAATTAAGAGTCAAGATCAGTGACGAACTTGAATCACGATGGGAAGTTCCTAACGAGTATCCTTTCCCTCATTTCCGACAGAACCCCTCGGACAGTGGCGACTCAGACTACGAATTCATCGTCCAAGAAGAGCCTTTTGGCTTCGCAGTGATTCGTAAGGCCACTGACGAAGTTATATTTGACACTCGACAGCATAACCTTATCTACTCAGACCTCTCATTGGATTTCAGTTCATCCATTCCAACTGATAATCTGTTTGGGTTAGGTGAGCGTAGTTCCAGATTTAAAATGGGTCCAAGTGGTACCTACACAATCTGGGCTCGAGACAAGCCTGAAGTCATCGATTATGGTGTCACTGGTGGTCATGTCTATGGCCATCATCCTGTTTACCTCATGAAAGAAAAAAAGGGCAACTGGCATGTGGTTTTGTTCAGAAGCTCTAATGCCATGGACGTTACAATGGATCGTGGGCAGTCAGTAAGATTCAGAGTTGCTGGAGGTATTATCGATGTCGTCTTGTTCTTGGGAGGCGACACTCCCGAGTCAGCCATCGAGCAATATCACGATTACATTGGCCATTGGGCGCTTATGCCTTTCTGGTCCCTTGGAAACCATCAGAGTCGCTGGGGATACACGCATTTAACGACTTTAAAGGAGAAAGTCAGGAGATTCCGAGAAATTGACGCGCCAATCGATGTGATTTGGTCAGATCTCGATTATATGATCGATAAGGAAGACTTCACAATTAACTCTCAGAAATTCCCCTACGATGAGTTCAATAGCTGGCTCAAAGACGGCAAAATCAGGTGGGTGCCTATTATTGATGCCGGAGTTTCTCGTAAATACAGACATGAACAAGGCTATGATGAAGGTATTAGACGAGATGTCTTCATCAAGAATAAGGATGGAGGAGTAATGCTCGGAACTGTTTGGCCAGGAGAATCTCATTACGTCGATTGGTTCCATCCGAAAGCTGAGGGATACTGGGCTGATATGCTCGAGAGAACGTATTCCAACGTGAAGTTTGCAGGCATTTGGCTCGATATGAATGAACCAACAAATTTTGCCAATGGAGAAGTCGGCAAAGAATGGGAAATGTCCAAATTTGACAGACTGCCTTATACTCCTGGAGGACAACCATTGAAAACAATGACTATCTCAATGGACGGGCAGCACTATGGAGGAATCCTTGAATTCGATGTCCATGATTTGTTTGGAACCTTGGAAAGCAAAGCTACTTACCAATTTTTGAAGAAAAAGACTCCGCTGCCTTTTATCTTAACAAGAAGTAGCGCATTCGGTGCTGGCCAATTCGCCGCGCATTGGACCGGTGACAATGGAGCTAGCTGGGAGTTTATGAGATACGGAACTACCGGTGTTTTCCAATTCGGTATCTTCGGAATGCCATTCACAGGAGCCGATATTTGTGGCTTTATGCGATCAACTACTCCAGAGCTCTGCGCCAGGTGGTATCAGGCTGGTATGTTGTATCCTTTCGCTCGTAACCACAACCATCTTGAAGCTCGTGACCAAGAGCCTTATGCATTTAATGAGGCCTATACTCAAGAAACCGCAGTCAAGGCTATTCAACTCAGATATTCAATTTTAAAATGGTATTACGCTCAGTTCGTTGAGAAAAAGGGAAGAGGTCTTGTCTTCAAGCCTCTATTCTATGAATTCCCTAATGATGAAGCGCTTTATAAAACGGACACTTACTTCACTGACGAGCAAATTATGCTCGGAAAGAGTCTCATGGCTGTTCCCGTCTATCAGCCAAATAAAGAAACTTATCCTGCACATTTCCCTCCAGCAAGATGGTTCAATTACTTCACAGGAGAGATCATCCATGATAGCTTTGAAACTGGAAAGACCACTGAAATTCCAGCGCCTTTGGGAGACTATGTTCCAATGTTTATCCGAGGAGGCACTATCGTACATAAACAAGAGATAAAGGGAGTGCAATGGACTGAAGATCTGGATAATAAATTCCAATTAGTTGTGGCCTTCAACAGAAGTCAAGATAGCGATGAGAAATTTGATGCCAAAGGATTTATGATGGGGCTGAATAGCTTCTCGGATACTGCTGTCGTCGAGAAATGCGTTGAGAAAAACTGCTTTATTGACATCACTGCGACGGCTGAAAGAATTCCAAAACAGAAATCTATTAAGATTAAGATTGAATTCCATGCTCGAGAACGTGGAAGCAGATTGGATGAGCAGAGAATCACGTCCATCGCGATGTACGGTCTTCCAAACGGAAAGGTTGATAGAGAATTTGCAGGATTTTATAGAATCACGGGTATGGGACTAAGAGAGAGCCCAAGAATTGCTAATTTGGATTACCGTGTCAAGGGAGGACTTACTTTCCAAGAAAATGAAATAATTGCTAAAGATGGCACTTCATTGGAGATTGTTATTGAAGAGGCGACTGAATAAAAATAGATAGATAGTTAGTTGTTATAGCCTTCAGAGATTAATTCCATATGTTGTGTCGATATTTCTCGCTTTATTTCATATTGAAAATAAAATTTCATGAAACCCTCGATTGATCATTACTCAATCGAGCAACATTAATCAGGAATCAATAAATTTACCAATCATCAAATTTTTTTTTCATGCCGCTCATCGACCTCGTGTAAGAGTCTCTAGAATTGTAAGACCAACAACAACAGTATATTTGAACTTAGGCAGAGGAATGCATTTCCATTAGTCCTAATACATCAAGTTACAATGTATAGGAGGTCTCATTAATTTTTTCTAGAGATAAATGTCCTTGACGTTTCACCTATTGTTATTAATACCATATTTCACCCCATTCACACTTTTTTCTACTTAATTACTCAACCAGAATAATGGCAAATATTCATTCATGTTACTAAAGGATGAGATTCGAACTTAAAATTTTCATCTTTTCCTTGAATGTTGTTGCATTCAATAGGAGCAATAACACTTACTAAGTATAGAAACCCTTTAAGCAGCGATTTTCTTCTAGTTGATCAAATATCACAGCCTAGAATTAAGACACGAATCCTACAAGCCAAAGATAATTAATTTTGGGATTTAAGTTGGACAATGGATTCTACAAATTCTAAAGATATCATTCGATATCTGATAATAGAATATGAAGGCGCACTCGACGGTGAGCAATCAAAGCAACCTCCAGCAGAAAATGACCTTGTTATTAGCCAATCTAAAGATAAATGGCAGATTCTGAAAGGTGGAGTTGAAATCGTTAAATACTTACACGTGGCAGTGAGCAAATACAATTATGAGCTTGCTCTCTTTGCGCTCGTGCCCGAGAAGAAGGTGGTCACCCAACTGAAAAAAATAAACGAGGCATGCCAAAAGATTGGGTTGAGTCCGTTACCTTCAATAAAAGCCCTAGCAATAGGAGATTCAGACTGTTTCCAGGGAGTGAAGCCGGAAAATTCGGTCATCGTGAAGTCGCGGTCTCCTTGGGTGGCCGGGTACGATGGAAAGTTCCAAGATAAAGAAAGTGCACGCGCAGCACTTTCCAAATTATTAGAGATAAGTGAAAAGGACCGTCAGAACCATTTCATTTTCGATAGAACTACTGCATCTGTCCAGAAAGCGAGAGGAGAGGGTTGGACTGCCTATGACTTAAGTATGCGCTCTTTAAGAGCCACCTTGGCTTTGGCTTTAGAAGCAGTATCAGCAACATCAGCTCAGAAAACAGAGAAAACAGAACAGAAAAGAAGTGAAAATCAACTCAAAACAGACTCACAGCCAATATCAAGCAATCCATCTGAGATGATCAAGCAAGACACTAAGGATATTCCTGAAAACTCATCTCAAAACCAGAAAAAGGAGGCCATTGAGGAAAAAAAAGATGTTCAGAAGACAAATCCAATTCCCAAGAACGAAACTGATAAATCTCAGAACGAGTTGAAAGAAGCCCTCCAAAAAAAACTCGAACAGGACAAAAAGCATGAATCTAGCTCTCAACCTAAAAAAGAAACGAAAACAATTGAAAAACCTCCACCGGACAATATAAAAGTATACGACGGTCCTTTAATCTCCAAAACAAAATTCAGATGCGATGAAAACAAAATTGGACTCGGTAACTCTGTGAGCAAACGGTGGTACTATGACGAGACCAATCAACGGTGGTTTGGAAAATGCTCCATGTGCGGCGTTTGTTTGGGAGAGTACGATATGGTCAGACGGCTCTACTACATAGAAGACATTGAAGAATACAAAGAGTACGTTTGTAATAGACTCTACAAAATGTTCGGAATTCAAGTCCCAGAAATGTGTCTGAGTCCGCAGTTCCTGCCTGAAGAAGTTCAAACGAATGTCCTCTACAAAGGTTTCGACGTTGGCAAAATAAGACTTCATGTGATGTCCAAAGAGGTGATCGATTTCAATGACCTTGGCAAAGCTTTCATCGAAAATTACAAAGCAGAAGTGAAGGAAAATAAAAAGAGACCATATTTTGTCGAAGGAGGACGTGTTAGACTCAAAGGCTGGGGAACAGCTCTGGCGGTAGGATTCATGATGCAAGAGTGCGATCCTATTGGCAAGACAGGTGGGAATATGGGTTATGTCTGTCCTGAAGAACCCGAAAAAAGGCCAAAGTCGGTGACGATCTTCAAACTTGATACTGGCAAGAGTTTGCCTTTCGAAATCCATCCCGAAGACGCAGAAAAGCGAAAGAATTGGCAATATCCTCCAGACCATTGGACAACCTTCAGAATCGTGTTCGAGGAATTGAATGAACCAGATCAGAAAGAATTCGCCAAAAAGATCGTTGAGCTGACTGAGTTTCCAGACTCTAAGATAAAGGAAGCGTTTGAGGACTTAATTCTAGTCGATAAGAGGTTTGTGAACTTCAGAGATGGTCTTTTGATGAGGAAGCAGAAACTTTTGGATCTTTTCAAGCCAGAGTCAAAGGAACTAATCCTGAAGTTGGCAAAATCCCCACCTGACCCAGATAATTACGAGCCTAAAGTGAAAGATGATGATGCTAAGCCGAAACAAAAGCCTGTCTATCCTGATATGATGCGAGGGCATTGGGACCAAATGAGACCGATGGACATGATGCGCCTCCAGCCAGATGTAATGGGAATAGGTGGTATGAGGAACCAATGGAATAATATGCCAAGAAAGTAAATCTTCTAACATTTTTGATTATTTTGTTAGCCCATTTCCGAATCGAAGAGAAGAAAAATCATATGCATTTATTAAGAGGAAAAAATAACAAAATAAAAGAAAGTTTAAGACAAAGCGCTTAAATCTAAATAATGATGATCAATATTATATATGATTTGCAAAAAAATCAAGAAGATGCATAGACAGTATTATAATCGTAAAGATAGAACTGCAACAGCTGAAATTAAACAAAAAAAAACGGAGCTTCGTTAGCTGGATCGTCAGATTAAGTAATCAGTTTAGTTAGTTTAGTTAGCCGATAAGAGCTAGTATCACAAAAGCTTTATTTGCAGCTACAATCGACCGACTGGAATAATTTTTCCTTTTCAGAAACAGGAAGAAGTTCTTATTTGCTTCTCAAATAAACTCATTCATTACCTGAACTGGAGGTGAACCTTTCCAGATTTACAATGAAAGAATTTAAAAAAATGGTCCTAACATAATTCAACATCCATTGCTCAAAATAAAAATAATGTATATTCTAACTTTCTTCTCTCTTTTCCCCCCCCCCAATATCTCGCATAACTTCTTCTTTGAGAAGCATTTCTAGATATTTTAGTTCTCCTACAAGGTGTGGAGTTTTTGAAAATAATAAAAACGAACACATTACTTATAAAAAGATGAAATTGCCATAGTTTTTCACTTATGGGACTCAGCACCCAACATATTGCTCTTCTTACAGAAATTGAGATGGGAAAAAGTTACCTTACTTCTAGCAGATTATTTTTTCACCCTAGAATTCAAGTATCAATGAATACTGCGACTGTCTGTGACCTTGAGATACGAGTTTTATTCAATTAAAAAATGGGAACAAAAGCATCTGAAAATTATTTGATACTCCAGATTGAAGGAGTACTGGATGGCGAGAGGTCTGCAAAGCCTCCACAGGAAGAGGATTTACTCATTACGAAAGTCCAAAGAGATAAATTTCAAGTTTTACGAGGTGGTGCGCGAATTGTAAAATCTTTACAAGAAATTGTGGACCGATATCAATGGAAAATCGTTTTCTATTCGATGCTTACAGAGAGAAAACAAACTAGCTTCCTGAAAATGATAGATGAAGCTTGCAGACTAAAAGAAATTGGGCCATTCCCAAACGTGAAAGCTATGATAGTCTGCGATGATAGCTGTTTCAGCGGCGTTACATCGGAAAATTCAATAATTATCAAGAGTCGAAATCATGGTATATTACTTGCAGGTTATGGCGTGCAATTAGAGGACAAAATGTGTGCAAGGAAAGCGCTTTCTAAACTGTTGGACATTGATGAAAAAGATCGGAAAAATCATTTAATGTTTGATGCCTCTCACACTAGTGCTCGTCAAGCCCAACTTGAGGGCTGGAATGTCTACAATTTGGCAGAAAAGAATATAGAAGAGGCTCTTACAGATGCGCTTGATAAAATGAAGACAGCTCATTCTACTTGTCAACTCACTCAAAATCGAGAAGAGCCAGTAATTCAGCACGTGCCAACGAAGAATGCAGATATGAATGAATTAGAAAAGCAAAATCTTTCAGAAGAAGGCGTTCAGGACCCAATTCCACAAGAGATTAAGAATAAACAACATTGCGCGGAAATTCCTCATGATGACAAAGAACCAACTCAAACCGCGCAAATAAAAAAACCAAAGAAAACAAGGATTCCACAACCTCATATAGGTATGGTTTTCAGCAGAAAAATGAATTTATTTCAAGTAATGGGACCTGTTGAAAACTTTGTGTCAAGACGTGATGAAATGGATCAGCTGGTTGAGCACCTGCTTCAAAGCAGCAAAAAGATCTCTTATTTAGCTATTATCGGTGTTGCAGGTATCGGAAAAACTCAGTTGGCGGCGCAATACTTGAAAAATTGCTCACAAGATGTCTATTCGGAGATTGTCTGGATCCATGCGGACCAAAAAAATACAATATTGGATCAAATCAATCATTACATGTACATCCATCACAAGTATCTGCCTGGCAGTTTGGAGAAGAGCGAACTTCTCAAAATATTTTATCACAAGCTGGGGCGTTTGCAGCAAAAATCTTGTGTTTTGTTTGATAACGCTCAGTGCTTAGGAGATATAGAAGAGTATCTTCCAAGAAACGATTATGAAGGAAACAGATTAGATATCTTAATCACATCTCGGTTTAGCAAATGGGGAAACAAAATGAACCACATTATTCGCTTAAAGCCCTTTCTAGCTAAAGAAACCAGGAAATATCTCAAACGATGCGATCCAGACTTCCAAGATGAATCTCAGGCCATTGAAAAATTCAATTCTTTGCTCGGTGGGTTGCCCCTAGCGATTTCACAAGCAGAAGCTTTTGTGAGAGAGACGAAAACTTACATTACTAAGTTCAACCAGAAGTTTGAAACGCTCAAGGATAGCTATAGGAAGAAGTGGGAAGAACTAGAGGAATATGATGAACAGATCAAAACTATATTCATACTTCTTGAGATTATACTCTCAGAGCTGAAAGTGAAGAACACACTAATTAGCTCTGTTCTCGGCGCAGCTTCATATCTTTGGAGTGGGAACGTTAGTAAGAATTTGGAGAGCTGCTGGGAATTTTGCAAACAAAACCAAGGAGAAAGCGGATTTGAAGACGCCTTAGAACTCCTTCAGAAGTACAGGATATTCACAAAGAGCGAATGCATCGAAAATCACATAGCTCAACATGAAGGTGGGTCTGCAGAACCTCTTACTTTGGAGATTTGGAGCCCGCATTCTCTCACCCAAGAAGCTTTGCGTTGGATGCACCAAAACGATGGCAGCTACAACCAAAATTATGAACTCGTTTTAGAGTGGATTCTCAAAGGAGTAGACTATCAAAATGAAAAGCCAGCCGACATTACCAGAGTGTCCCGTATAATTTCTCATGCGGATTACTTAAACAGTTTGCCTAGTAATCTTGCCCTGCAGACAAAAATTGAATTGCTTAATGTTATCGGAAATCACCAACTAATGAATGGAGGAAATCACAAACTTGCTCTTGAGTGTTTCGAGAAAGTTCACAAATCGAAAAAGAAGCAGTATGGCGATGGGAAACTGCAAACAGAGCCCAGTCTTCTTAGTCTCGGAACAGCCTGGGGCTGCTTAGGGGATTATCAAAAGCAAAAGGATTACTTAACTGAGGCTCTGAGTATCAACCGAATATATTCCGATGACTATGACTTAAAAACAAGTAAAATCTTGGAAGGTCTCGGGAATGCCTGGGGACAGCTAGGAAATTATAAAGAAGCTATTAGTGCTTTAACTCAAGCGCTGAAGATAAAGCAGAAGCGCTACGATAAGGATGACTTTCGACTAGCTATAACTCTGAGGAGTCTCGGAAATGCTTTGAGTAAGCTGAGACAATGGGACGCTGCGAGAGAAAACCTCAAGCAAAGTTTGCAAATATGCGAAAACAACTTTGGTTCAGAACACCTTGAAAGCAACCGCATTCTTAGTGACCTCGCTATTTTGCTAATCGAGTCGGGAGAGAACGAGGAAGCTAAGAATTATCTGTCGAGAGCGTTACCTTTCAATCGAAGTTTGTATGGCAAAAACCATCGAATTGTTGGTTTCACTCTCAGACATCTTGGGTTTGCGCTCGGAAAACTAGGAGATACAAAAAATGCACAAGAACATCTTTCGGAAGCAAGGAAAATTATTGAAAAACATTTCGGTGAGAAGCATCCAGAAACAGCAGAAGTACTGATAGACCAGGGCGAGTTAATCAGTGAGACGACAGAAATAGAAAAGGCTCAAGATTTACTGATTAAAGCAATAGATATTCTAGATAGCGGTTACCCAACACAGTATCTTTTAAGAGGAAGAGCAAAGACTCTTTTGGGAAAAATACTTTTATTTGTTGGATATATGGATCAAGCTGAAGAGTTGGTGAAGGAATCACTGAAACTAGTCGAAGAAAACTGCGGAAAAGACCATGGACAAAATGGAAAGACGCTCCAAGTGCTCGGAAAAATATATCATACGAAACATAATATGAGCTCAGCAAGAAAATATTTGGAGCAAGCACTGAGAATTCAAGAAAATTGGTATGGGAAAATTCATCCTCAACTTGTAGAGACATTATATCTTCTTGGCAACATCGCGCATGTTGAGAAGAACGATGCACTAGCTTATGACTACCTTGACCGTTCGGTTCAAATGGCTCAAAAGTATTTCCCAAAAAATTCTAGAAAAATGGGGGAACTTCTTAAAACATACGCAGTGGTACAATTTAACTCTAAAGGCAATGCTGAAGAGTCAATAAGACTTTTCTCTCAGGCTTTAAAGATACACGAAGATCATTTGGGAAAGGATCATGTCATGCTCGTTGAAATTCTCACAAATCTCGGAAGCATATGCTTCAATGCCAAGAAAGTGCAAGAGGCGAATAAGTATTACACGCGATCGTTGGAAATCCTCCAAGATTACCGCAGAAATCTCTTAAACAGCACTGGGTATCTCAACCAAGAAAGCCTATACCCCACGCTAACAAATATCGATCATCAATTAATCAAGGTTCTGTATAGCTTAGGAAACATACATTTCGATAGTAAAAACTATGAAGAGGTGATACAATATGCTGGAGAGGGAATTACGATTTGCAACAGAGTAGCTGTGGATCCAAACTTCATTGTATGGTTCCAGAAGTTGCTTGGGTGCAGCTATAAGAGCATAGGGATGAATAATGAAGCTGCAAAGCATTTAAACAGTGCTCTGAAGGAGTCTAAAATTTCTAATGCGAGCGAAGCTGACCCAATTATTGGCGAGATTCTGGGGGATCTTGGAGATATTTTTTATGATTGTAGCGATACTGGGAAAGCTGTGATTCATTACCAACAAGCACTCGATATATTGTCAGTGAAGTATGGGATAGAGCATCCTCGGGTTCAAGATCTTCAAGTGAAAATACAGCAAATAACTGCTTAAACGCGATATGGTTGTTAGTATTTTTCGGAGACCAAATTATCAATTGTTTGCTTTGATATGCAGAGTGATCAACAAATTAGGATCACAGCACCATTGGATGTCATGTTTGTTGGGTCTACGACTATCGTTGTATAGTTATGTTGTGATGACTTCCATTATGAAATGATAAGAATTTTCTTTATAATTCACTTAAAACACATTAACAATGATCTGAAAAAAAATTAGCTCTTGGGTTTTTGGGAGGAAGAAAGCAAGAAGACAATGACAGCTTGAGATTAAATAGATTCTAGTAAATTTCTTCCCTAATGACGAAGCTTGAGACAGAGCCTATTTGATCAAGGCAATTAATTACAGAGAGTGTTTGCTTTGTCGATCGCAATTCTTCAATGTGCTAAATTTACAATAGATTCACATCACGTTAAAATAAACAAAGATCTAATTTGTTACAGTGCTTACATGCTATGCACTAATCAGGGAAAACTCTATGCAAACTATCTAGCCGTGTAGCTTATAGTTCTTTTGTTCGTTAAAACTCAAGATCAAAGAACGATTCAAGCTTTGTCGCTGGTCGTTCTTCATCCTCATCCACCATCTGAGACATTGGGTTCCTATTCCTTTTGGAACGCCCTCCCTGTCCCCTTCCTCCTCTACCTCCACCTCTTCCTCTTCCAGCTGCAGTGGTTGTATTTGTTTGAGGAGCTGCCGCACGCTGGCATCCCTTACATTTGTATTCATCCCATATACTTTCGAGCGGTGGTATAGTACAATAAGTATGGCACCACACTCGATGGCACGTCAGGCAGCAGACTAAAAACTCTATATTCTCATTCGAATGACACACAGTGCATTGAGCTTCTCTTTCTAAAAAACACCAATAATTAATCGGACTCAGTTCAAAGTTGAAAACTTACTGCTTTCTTCGAAATAGTTTTCCCAGTCCCATTTATACTCCTGCTTTTTATCTTCAACTAGGACACTCTCGATGATATTTTCTTCATCGACATATTTCGCAATTTCATGAAATTTCGACTTGCACAGTGGACATTCGTTTGTCACCTTTGACCAATCGAGTACGCAGCTGTAGCAATAGATGTGTCTACAAGAATCAAGCCGACCTATTTCATCCGTAATCTGACCTAACAGCATGAGTTTAATCTCTATTCAACGTGCATGAAATTTTACCTAGGCAGATAAGGCACGTTTCTTTTTTATCATTATTAGATTCTTTGGTTCCTTTCTTTTGTAGAGAATTTCGTGGATTTTCTTTCGTGATCTTCAGACTCGAGGTCGGCGGTGGATTATCTGTTTTCACTCTGAAAAAATCATCCGCTTTACTCTGAGTTTTTTCCTTCTGAACGTTCAGCGCTGTTCGATTGTTCATCTTAATCTTCTTGAGAATGTTATCTCCGTCAAAAGGCTCCATGCTCTCCCTTGCACTTGGCTGGTTTGAACTAAGTTTGAACGGCTGCTTCTGCGGAACTTCTTGCTTTTGTTCTTGTTTTTGTGATGAACGAGAGAGCATTTCCATGGCAAGCGATTTGGAGGATTTAGATCCACTTAGATCAGTTTTGCCGATTCGTAATGGAGTTATTTCATCAGTATTTTGATGCCGCATCTGAGGTGACCTCTCTCTTTTTGGAGAATTAAAAGCGTTTTTGTTTATTTGAAATTTCTTTGGCGGAGTCTCTTCCTCAATCATTTCCTTTTCAGTATCATCATCGTCATCGCTGAGGTTATCAAACTTTGGTAGATCAAATCCTCTGAATTTTGAAGTTTGTGCAGGTTTTTGGACCGGCTGAATGGCTTTGTGTGTCAGTTGAATTGGCTTTTCAATCGGTTGAGTTACTTTTTGAATCGGCTGAGCGACTTTTTGAATCGGTTGAGTGACCTTTTGAATGGGCTGGGCGACTTTTTGAATTGGCGGGATGGATTTCTGAATAACACGTTCGGGTTGGGCCTTTTCTTTAAAATTCTTGACAGTATCTTCTTGTCGAGTTTGTTTGGCAAAATCAACTTTTTTGAAAGGTAGAGTTTCCTGTTTGTAAGGTTCCTGTTTTTGAGGCTCTGCAGGCGTTTTTGAACGCTTAGTGAAAGTTTTTCCACTAGCAACGTTCGGCAGCTTGGGCCCTTTAGAGAGCTTGAAAGTCATTTGAGGAGGAGAAGGATCATACTTTTCCTCCTCTTGATCTTCATCTTCTTCTTCATCATCCTCGTACTGAGTATTTTTCCCTCTAACTTTCAAGGAAGAAGAAGGAGCAGCAGCAGTTTTATTACTCTGACTCTGCCCTTTTTTATTTCGATTCTGAAGCTCCTTATCGACAAAAAATTCGTCCATAAATTGATCAAAGTTTTCAAAGCGACGGGTCGCGGGAGCGTCTTCCTCACTTTCTTCATCCTCAAGTAGATCTCTTTCAGTTCTCAATTTTCGAGGTTGCGATTGCCAAAGATTCGTAGAATTAAACGTGACTTTTTTATTCGGCTGCGTTAAGCTTTTCCCTTTGGTCTCTTTCGATTGCTGGGAATTTTTTGAGGTATTCTTCATCTCTTCCAACTGATCAGAAGTAATCTGCCCGGTTTTAATGTTTGTTACTTTAGGATTGAACAGCATATCATCATCATCCAAATCATCAAATATGCTTTTTTCTGATTTAAAATTGTTTGTACTTTTTGCAGGCGCATTAGCTTCCGGTTCAGCTTTATTTTGCAACTTTACATTTTGATCTGCTTTCGTTTTCAGTAACTTTGAAGTCTCTTCTTCATTCTGAATTTGCTTTTTCGGGCTTTGTTGAGGGCTAGGTAGAATTTTTTTCAAAGGCTTTGAGGGTTCATCGATTTTAATTTGTAATTTTGCACTTTCATCAGTTTTCGCTTGAGTTTTTGATGCTCTCGTGGAGATAGGCTTCACATCAATTTTCACGTCTTTTATAGATTCATTTTGAGGAGCTTTTCCAGTTGAAGCTTTCGGTTGCTCTGGTTTTGCTTTGATGGCGGAAGGAGTCGCACTCTTTGAAGAATCCACATCGAAAATGCTCTCAAAGTAATTCCAGACATCATCTGAAGGCTTTTTGGTCAAATTTGGACCTTGATTTGAATTTGAGCTTTCATCTATCATCGCTTTAGTTTCAATATCGTTATTCATTGACGAAGCTAAAGACATTTTATTGTATTTTTCTGACACTGCGATCGGAGATCTCTTCGAATTGCTGTTTCCTTCTTCGAATTTTGTAGACTGATCCCCAAAATCGTCGTATTGCTGGTTTAACTGTTTGCACGAAAAAAATTCGGGTGGCTGTCTGGATTTATGGCCTGCCATTAGGACTAATTCATGGTTTGCTATGTTTAAAAAGCAGCCGTCTTCGACCCTCACTACATCAGAACCAAGCAGGTAATTCCATTCTTCTTTTTGCGAAAGCTAGACATTAAACCTCTATCAGCTATGGGAAGTCAATAGGACTCATACCTTGTATCCTATCGATAGATGCAGGGCTTCTTTTTTCAAATTAATGCCTATTTGAATTTGAAATATTATATTAGCTCGCGGATTTTTTTCATTACCGTCTTTCGAAGGAGCTGGAAAGATCGTCAGA
>ENA-UOTZ01000186-UOTZ01000186.1-compost-metagenome-genome-assembly--contig:-NODE-186-length-51638-cov-8.708462_pt1 | contig 51638 bp, 41 predicted proteins | sample MGYA00238144_ERZ746983 | MGnify/ENA primary metagenome ERZ746983 (study PRJEB28759, sample SAMN06268863) | compost metagenome | isolation source: single cell | place: USA: California, Emeryville, Joint...
GTTATGAATACGGCGACAATGCTGATGCTTTTCTTCGTCATCTTTTGCTTACTGTTAACTTTGTAAAGTTTATAACTATCGCGATAACTCGCTTATTGAATATTGTATTATTAATTTGTTTTCCTCCCAAAAAATTTGTTCTAATAAGACAATTGGTAGCTAATTGTATGTCCTACACTTAAATTTTCCATTTTGGTAAGTATAAAAACTCCAGCGATTTGAGGTTTGTCTGAGACTATTAAGAATTTTTTCATTGTACAGGTCTTTCCTTCATGTTCGCGAATGAAAAACTGAAATAGAGATTAATTTCTGTCAACCTCCGTTCGTGTGTGCGGGAACAATGAACCACATGTGCAGATATTGCACCCAATGAGTATATGGATAAAAATAGTTCCCTTAACTAATTTTCGGTTTAGAGTCCTATGTTGGATATCCAACTAGTTTAACTCAGAGAGAAATACAGATGACTAGTAGATTTATTAAGGGTGGAAAAATCAGTTAGGTTTATCTTGAGTGATACAATATAATATCATTTCAGTTCTTGAAACATTTTCAATTGAAAAGCAGAGATAGTATATTTTATTTCTACATATTTTAGGAAGGGATGGTTCATGAATTAAGTAATAAGCAATCTCTCAAGGATACCAATATTCAAATGTTTAGATTCGTTATATTAGTTAGTTGACTACCTTGTACCCACCGTAATACATGGTTAATCTAACAAAAATGGAATCGCAGTATTCAATATTTTTACCAATTACTTCATTAATTCCCGAAAATATTGAGATTGGTCATACCCAACAACACATTTGCTTCTGTTTGTTGTTATATTTTCCCGAAATATATGATTTTGGATTTTAATTGTCGAATTATAAATTTTTCAATTTCAGTTTTTAAAATTGTTTATCTCAAGAATTAATGAATTCAAATTTTTTCATTCTACACTAAATCGCGAATATGAAAGAAAAATGTGATAGGGGTTTTTGATTAAATTTAACAGGTTTGAAATCCTATGGAACTACCCATTTTTAAAATTATAGTAAAACCCTTAAAAAGACCTCTGCACATGACAGATGTACCCTATTCAAACAATGATCTTGATCAAATTGTTCAAAACCTTCCAGCTGAGTCAATGCCCGAATATTCCGCAGGTTTTTTTTTTTTCTCACTTTTATGGGTAGCAACTTAATATCAAACAAGTCTTAACGAGGCATTCGATTGTGTTTGTTTCAATTACATATGGAGACGAGGAGAGCCATCAATCGCGTTTGGTAATCACTAGTTCTTGTCAGATTCATCCAATGTGATAGTGTTACTAACGCGGCAACTTTCGATAGACGATTTGATGGTACAGATTCGATACATCATTCTCTCTGTGCTGCAGTGCCCTGTCACTAGTGCAAGGTCATCCTAATGATATCACTCGCAGAATTAACAATTATAAACTTCACGATTAGCAATACATATAAGTGCTACTACAATTCGAACTCTTAAGCATGACTTAACTAAAGTTAGCCGCAATGTGGTTTTGATTATCGCTGTTGATGCTCTTGATGAAAGATTCATCTGAATCTTTAGCACGTCTTTAGTGATTTCTCTCATTTCTCTAGCCGCGCCAAAGCCAACAATACCTGAATTACTTTCTGGCAGTTTCTTTTTGTATAACAAAAAAGAGATGCTCTTTTCTCATATCTCAATCGTTTTTGGACCGTGGTATAGAAACTGCCACTAGAATACTTCTCACTCTAATATCTAATGAAAGTGATTTATCTCTACGATGCAAATTAAGTTATCATCTATTAGTAATTCGCAATCCACCGACTTGGGATTACGAAATGGGTGTTAGGACTCTACCTCTGCTTTTATTTTAACAGGATTATTTCTTTTGATTGGCAGAATTTAAGAATCATGCTTAGAACCCATTTTTTTCAATAAATTAAATATAAACCATCTCTGGTCTGCTCTTTTATTTATTTTAATTCCCAAATTCCATAGAAATAATTTTTTTCGAATTTGCATAAGCGTTAATGATTAAGGATTATTCCAAATATAATTTCAATATCAAAATAAGTCTTTAGATAAAAACGAAATAATTTTTGAATCAACGCAACAAAGGCAGTTGAAGAATGATAGCAGCTTCCCCCGACGTGAACTCTCCAAGAAACGCTAAACTAGAACAGATGAGGTCGAGACTAAGAGGTAACAAAATTTTCAGTGTCTTTCTAAGTTTTGTATATAGGGTCCTTATTTAACGGACAGCCCATTTCCCCTATCATCATTAACCCAAACGGAAACGAGGAACTTGAAGGAGTGAAACAAAAGGCCTCAACGAAGTCTGAAGCAGTCTCTCCGACACACGAAACGGAGACCTTTGCTGGGTTTGGAAGATCAGTGACTCAGACAAGAAGCAACCTAAAGTCTCTCTTGGAGCAAAGGAATCCATCACATTTTGGCTCACACTTCGCTGATTATATTCAACCAGAGAGAGATGACAACCGGGCTACCCAAGATACCTTCACCTTTATGAGTCGTAAATTTCTATTTAAGGTTTTGTTTATGAAATATCTCTGTTTTCTTTCAGAAAATTTCGACTCTAAGCAAGAAATAGAAGATCAGTTTTCTAATAGCAGTACCGATTACACTTCTCCGGAATTTCTGCTTGAGAAAACGCAAGACCAGCCGAAAGGAGTGAGCTCGAATAAAAATTACAGGATTCCTCTTCAAGAATTTACACCCACAGAAAGTAATTTATTTCAGAGTTATTTTCGCGTTAAAATTTTAATAATTAGCCGAGCAGCTTGAAGACGTCACTCCCAGCGCACACACCATTTTCCAGAGGTTTTTTGCGGCTGAGGAAGAAAAGATAGGCTCTACAGAAGAGCATATACACTACCTTTCAGGAACGTTTAAAGAGCATTTTGAAGAATTGGAAATTCTAGGTGAGGGTACATCAGGTACCGTGAAAAGGTGTCTCAGGCTGGTTGATAAAAAAGAGTCTGCCGTGAAGATTGTCAACTATAGAGGAGACGAAGAGCTAAAATCATTGGTAATATGAAATATATAAAATTGTGACTGAAGGTGAAAATAATGTAGATCATGACAGCTTTCAAAAAACTTCGGGTTTTAAAGCATAAGAACGTCGTAGAAGCTCTAGACCTTTATATTGATGAATCAAGAGGCAAAATTTATACGATATTAGAGCTTATCAAGGGAAAAGAAATGTTTGAGAAGATTCAAGAATCGGGTTCCTATTCAGGTAAATTTTCCGTTTGAGAGTTGTTCGTATAATTTTTCGCTAGAATCTGACGCGAGCGCCATTTTCAAGCAAATACTATTCGCAATTCAATACTTGCATCTTAATGGTGTCTGCCATCGGGATCTGAAACCAAATAATATTCTTGTTTCTGAAGGTAAAGGAAACTTTCAACACTCACTTTTTTCTAAAGGTCGATCTTCATTAAAATAGATGGAAAAACAGTGAAGGTCACAGATTTCAATATTTCAAAATTTTCAGATGAGGAATTAAAATCGCGCTATACAGGATTATCAACAGAAAACTACAAAATGTGGACTTACACGGGCACCGTTGCGTTTATAGCCCCTGAAGTATTTAATGAGGCAGAATATACGTATTTCCCCTTTATTCTGAACGCTTATGAACCGTTTTTTTGTTCATTCAGAGAAGCTGTTGATATGTGGAGCGCGGGAGTAGTGCTATACACAATTTTATGTGGGTACCAACCATTCCAAGCTGAATAGTAATTGTTTTATACGTGTTGAGCATGAACTAACTATTTCATTTTCGATAGCGTTCAAGACCTGATTGAATTGATCAAGAAGGGAGAGGTTAGTTTTGAAGAAGCGGCTTGGGAAAATATATCAGATGAAGCGAAGGATCTCGTGTCTCGCCTTCTAAATAAAAACTACAAAAAGCGGTATACCCCAGCGCAGGCTCTAGCCCACCCTTGGATTAAAAAGGTAAAGAAAATTTTTTTGTATTTTCAAATTAAACTCTAATGTTTAGGTTGGAAGAGTGACCAGCAAGAAACTATCAGCAACTCTACAAAATTTAAAGTGCATTCTGAAAAAAAAGAATTCTAAAAACAAGGATCTGGCTGATCATATCCCTGGAGACACGCCAAATGAGGTTATGTCGCTTCCACATGTTGGATCTTTTACTGCCTTGGATGTATCACCGCTAAAGACGAAGTGCTTAACAGCTATGACGCTGGAAGATGTTAGGAACGGTACCATTATTCTCGATTCAAATTCGTCGGTAGAGAAAAATCAAACCACGGTATAATAGCAAGCGCCTTGAAAATTCTCTTTCTCAGAAAAACTAGTATAATTTATTTTTTTAGAAGTGGTTTTCATTTGTGATAAATCGATATTCTCCATTTTTTAATAAGCAAATTTATGTATGTAGACTTTCAATTCATCATCAGTAAAATTTCGTAAATGTCATTTTTGTGCAATTTTCATTTCAAATGAAGAGTAGATTAAACATGTGTCTAAGGAGTTCATTATTCTTTTCTAGTATGTGCAGGCTTTTTTGTTGACTTCATTAACAAATTGAATTCATATCAAGCAAACAATTACAGCGCGATTCAAACTCATCTGTGATTTTTTAACAATTGTAATTCTCGGCTAAATTTATTTTCAAAAGTTAAAAATACAAATGGACGCGCCAGACTCAATCTACTACTTTTGCGCAAAATATCTCACATACAGAGAATTTTTTGCGCTTCAGCATCTCATCAAACTATTCCCAGCACTAGCTATCCTCTTTGCTCTTTCCATTATTCTCAATCAAATCGCAAAAAAGATATCTGCCTCATCCTCTACCACGTCACCAGGCGAAAATTCGACGAAAAATACGAAATATCAAGAAAAGATTGTCTATCTGCTTCGTTTCGTCTCATGCTTCTCATCCCTTTTATTCTTCGGTATTCTTGCCTTCTATCTCTCACTATTGCATGGTTTTCGTGTGATTTCCATTGAGCTTTGCTATACTGGAGCACTCGCCATTTTTTCGATCTACGGGACATTATTTTATCGGTTTTTGCAAAAATCAAGGACAATGCTTGCGTTTTTCGTCATCGCAGTGGTGCTTGTTACAGGTTTCGGTCCAGTGCTCTTTGGCGATATGTGTCAAGCTTATTTATTCTATCCAAATCGCAGATCCGAGTACCTCATTACTTCAAGTTTTACACGTCAGTTTTCATTACCTGAAGCCTGCCCTCCTGGATCCCCTTGCCATGTGTATGCCACACTACCTGAGAATACATCAGATTCTGTCTTCATTAACTTCCAAACAAACATCATCCATAACGAATCCAAAGTATGTTTCGCTCAAGACAACAGCACTGAAACTCGATATCATGGAAATTGTTTCCCTACAAAGATTTTCTCCCTTAAAGGCGTCGAAAAAATTGGGCAAAGGAACATTCACTCTGCTTATTTATTCGGTATGCTTCCAGATACCTTTTACAGCATCCAAATATACTATGACGATAAGCTACAAGCTGAAGAGAAATACAGGACTCTTCCTCTAGATACTTCAGCAAAAAATATAACTATAGTCATGGGTGGAGACATCGGGTTCTTGGAAATGGCCTATGAAGTTGGAAGACATGCTGCAACCTATCATCCCGATTTAATTGTGCTGGGTGGTGATCTTGCTTACGATAATGGTATGGATACCTGCTACTATACGTGGGATCAGTTCCTAGGGATATTCGAGTATATGAATAAGGTTAAAGGCTCACTCATCCCACTAATTCTGACAATTGGAAACCATGACGCTAGTGTAGAAGCTCAAACGATTCGAAAGGTGAAGCTAGACGAGTACGGACCGCCTTATTTTACTTTCTTTCCTCAGCATTCAAGGGTCTCTGAAGGAGGTGAGATCATCAAGGAAGTTCCTGAGCTTGAAGAGCGAAAATCATATTTCTATCACATCATAGGAGGGACTCTGCAATTAAGTTTAGATTCAGGATATATTGCTGGGTATAATGGTACTCAGTTAGAATGGATGAAGAGACTGAACGATTTGCATCAGTCAAGGCCAAAATTTGCGTACTACCACGTCCCTATTTACTGGGCTTTTGGTCTTTGGGAGCCTGTAGCGGCAGGAACGGTATTAGGACTGCAATATTGGGTTCCCGAATTCGATAGAAGTCGATATCTGAGTGCTTGGGAACACCATGCGCATCTTTTGAAACGAACGAAACCGTTGAGAGGAAGTCTACCAAATGAAAATGGCACTATCTACCTCGGTGAAGGATGCTGGGGAGTTAGATGTTTGGGGTTGCCGCTAGAGAATTCCACGGGAGTGTTTGAGAGCTTTCATAATAGAAGAAATCACTTTTGGCTGATTCAACTTCAGGAGAAAGGAGTTTCTTATACTGCGATAGATATAAATAACGAAGTTGTGGATTATGCAGAACAGGAATATGAAGGTTATTTATAAAAATAGGAACATCCTATCGAGACTTTGAGAAAAAGACTGAGTGTCTCTATTAACAATATCTGTCAACATTTGAATGGTTTGAAAGTGTAGATTTTGTAAGGTACATGTGTTAAGATTGTTACTGATCTTGCTCCGAATTACATGGGAAAAAGAGACTAGGATTCAAAAATTAGCATGGAGATGCAGTTATAGAAGAGTATCGAGCTTGTTTGGGTGAAGAATAAAAGATTTATCAATTGAACAATTTTGTTATAGGATTCAACCGTAAACGAATGAAAAATTTCAATTTCTGATTTTTCAAAATTTTACTGTTTAAATATAGTCAATGCTGGTGGTTTATCTGTCGCTTTGATTTCTTTTGACAGAAATCAAGTTATTCAAATGTTTCACATTTTTATTTACCGAAATTTCAAATACTTTAGCGTATTATACAAACAAAGTTAGCAGTTCACTTGAACAGAAGAATACCATTACTCAATTAGCAACAGAATTAATATTAGCTTTCATTTTCATTTTCATGGTTTGGTGGCAATTGAATAATTTCTCTGGCAATTACCCTTTGATCAATCGAAGCAACCGATACCTCTTTAAACATGGAACTTAGGTTGTTATTATTATTTTCATTTTACCGATGTGTTTTACGGCTTAGATTCTTTCAAAATTTTCAAAAAGATAGTTTTTCTTTTATAATTCTTCACAATGTAATTTTAATTAGTTACAAAGTCAAATACTATAAGATAGAACACTTTATTCCTCATAAGTATTTGATATAAGTAATTACGAGTAATTTCGACTAATAACTGAAATCTTATCGTCTATATATGGTAAGTGAAGATAAGTAGTTAAATTACTATGTGTACTAGACCGACTAAGTAAGAATTCGAACTATTTAATTAGCCAAAATTGAATAGGCGAAAAATATTCAAGGAAGTAATACTATACAGTTAGTTGTAACGGAATGAGATAAATTTACTAACAGCAGGAAGTTACACAAATTCTTTAACGACAATATCCAATTAATCCGGTTCATCAAAGGCCACATCTTCAGACAATACGAACTCGCTAACTTTGGTAGTGCAGAATGTAGTATTCCAATGAATACCGTGAGCCTCCAAAAACCTATATCTTTTCCGGGTTTTGGATGAGAAAAAAAACAAAACAATTTTTCTTCGCTTCGATTATGATTTTGCTGCAGTTTCTAAATCGAAACATTCAATAAAATAGCAATGGATTGTGGAAGGCTATTGGCTAGACTCAGAATTAGCATGAAAGAAAGGCATATTTAATTTTTTTTTGCTTCTTGTTTTGTCAAGAGTACAGAGATTTTTCTGGCAAGCGAAGATTAAATTATGTGCTCTTGGAGCTTATATTAGAGCTACCAGAAAGACTCACTCCAATATGTTTTCCTTAGCAACGCTATCGTTGAGAATCCTCCAATAACATGCTATTGTAGAACAAGAGAGGAAAATCCATAGGTTTCTGACAGACCATGCAGGCGTTAGGCATGGTTCTCTCGAATGTACTTAGAAAAAGCCAAAAATTTCACAAGACAGGTTGGAACACGCCTGAGCAACCATCGGTAAAGGTTTTTCAGCTCAGCGCTGCTGTTATTCTGTTCGAGCATCTCGAAAATATTATGAATACTATGAACGTTCCTCGACACAAGAACGTGCCACAAAAAATGAAGCATCCATGACCGCTGAAGCTTTTTCCAGCTTTAAACTGCTGTAATTTCTCATCTTCGTTGGTGCTTGCGAGTTGTAAACAATTCTTCTTTATGTGATCTGCTACCGAGATCGATATTAGTTGATATGAATAACTTAAAATATTTTAAGACAAATTAGGATTTCCCAATGTGTTGTCGTGTTATACACGAATTATTATAATTTAGACGCGTTTATAAGCTCCCGGATCGAATAGGATTATAATAAATAAGAAAATCCGTCTCTAAAGTATCTTTTAAAGCAAAATCAAATGGGAAAGATTGGTGAACTCCTTAAAGACGAATCCAAGGTTAACCAAATCGTCAAGGCCGCTTTCGACGAAGTTGACACTGACAAGTCCGGAAAAATCGACCAAAAAGAACTCGCTGCCCTCCTCACCAAGATTTCTGCTGAGGCCAAGATCGACCCACCAACTGAATCCGACGTCAAGGAAGCCTTGGAAGCCCTCGACACCAATAAAGACGGTTTTGTCTCCTTGGATGAATTCAAGGTTCTCGTCGTTGAAATCCTCAAGGCCCTCGCCTCCAAGGAATAAATTACCATAAATCCTAGGCGCAACTAATAAAATCGAAGGTTCAACCATAGATATGTATCTGAAAATGAGATTATTGTTAGTTCTATACGTAGTGAGATGCATATCTCCATAGATCTTGTCTTGAATGGTTGATCCATAAAAATTCTAAACAAAAAAAGAAATAGGATAAAAGTAATATGTCTTCTCCACTAGGACTTCAATAAATAAGTTAATTTATGCCTTTGAAATACCATAAATGCGGCTAGGCTGCCGGCATAGATAGTTACTGGTTGGGGTAATCTTTGGCAGTTTTATTTTTGCAGCCTCTCCGTAAAATCGGATCCTAATAATCCGGGTTATTGTCAATGCAGCCTCTATAATCAGAGGTTCTTGATGCAAGGAGGTTGTAGTTCATAGAAAATGATGAAAACTGTAAGAAAAGCTATACTCTTGAGATCTATTTGATATCTATGGAAATTACTATTTCATGTAGAAACCGCTGAATCAAGAAAACGGTTCAGAAATGAATTACGTAGGTTACGAGTGGGTGACATTCATACAGGGTATCTGACATATTGCTACAAACTAATCCAATAGCAAAACAGTTGAAATGAAAGCAAATGATTCTAGTTTCGCTCAAATGCTGGCCTCATTCTAGAGCTAACACTATTTATGATCTTACAGACTCAAATGGAAGGTTGCTTTTGGTAACATTTGTTTTGGACAAAAGACATTGTGAAACCTATGTGCGTCCAACAAAATTAATTATTTTAATGTTCTAACGGAATGATTATGTTCATTTCGCGCTGACAAACTTTATTATTGTTTTTCTGACGGCTTCTTTTCCTCTCTGCTCATAACGAAATAAAGTAGACTTCATACTGCGGAATTAACTCTTACTAAGCGCTTACTGCCATCTACAATACATATTACATTTTTTCCAACCTGTCAATATTAACTCTTGGAATTAGCACAGCTGAAATTGCTAAGTTTACATATCAACTGAACTAAGAACCCACCTTGTGGAACAAACTCAATTTCTAAAGTATCCTATCTCTTTCTACTACAGATTTAAACCAAGAGAGTTTGTGCGCTACCATCTAATTAAAATTGTTAAGCTCCAAGAGTTAGATGTCATGACTACATGATTTAATTATCTCTCAATTAAAAGCATGTTAAAGCAAGAGACATACGCACTCAAGCAGGGCAATTCGACTCGCCAACCTCAGTATTATTCAGGGCCTCTCAAGCTTCCTCCAAGGTTGGAACCCTCCAATCTACTCACCAATAGACCTAGCTCACTGATTAACTCTCCATCACCAATTTTGCTGAGTCCCAAAGCATTGGCTTTCAATGGAAAAGGAGCTACAAGAAGTGGAGTGCTAAGTCCTAAAAAGTTTCGCGTTGACCAGCTAACTACAATCAAAGCAACCGAAACAGAGTCGTCACAATTGACCGAAATCAAAAGTCCTAAGACGGAAGAAATGTCATCACATCGTCGGTTTTTCTCTTCAAAAACCTTAATTTCTATAAAGAGTAAGCTTTTTTCATGGCTTCGCATAAAAGTCATTTTGAAATAGAAAATAGACATTTGGATGGTTTCAAGGACCAAGACTCTCAATCATCGACCCGTGAAAATACTTCTGAGTCATTAGATGGAAATTCCAACGGAGCTGCTAAGTCCGAAGGTTCAGTTATAGTTGAGACTCCGACGCCAAGAAATAATAAAGCAACCAATGGTGCAAAAGGAGGGGCATTTATGACCTATGAAATATATATGAATCGGCTCTCTCAACTATCGAAATCTTATTCGCAGCTACCCAAAATTGAGCCTTCGAAATATTCAGATAAAACTTTTGGACCTGTCAAAGCATATTGTGCTTGCACAAATCAAGGGTTGGTGAGAAATTACAATGAGGATCGTGTTTCTATCGTTCTGAATGTCAGCAAAATCGACTCGAAGCCGCTCAAAAAGATTCCAAACTGTCACTTTTTTGGTGTTTATGATGGACATGGGGGTGCGATGTGTGCGGAATACTGTCGAAGCAATCTACATCAATATGTAAATTTACTCTGACTTGTACTAAATGATCTGATCAATCATTCAATATGAAAAACAGGTGTTGAAAAGCAAGCATTTCCCATCAAATCCTCAGGAAGCTCTTCGAGAAGGTTTCGAAAGAACTGATAGTGAGTTTCTTGAAATAGTGGTCGAAGAGCACGAAAGAACAGGAGGTGCGATTGAGCGGTCGGGGTCTTGTGCTATTGGAATCCTTATCGTTGGTACATAATTTCATTTTTGAATTGACTTATTAATATATCATGATTTGACCTTAGACGAAACTATATACATTGCTAACCTTGGAGATAGCAGAGCGGTTGTAAGTTTGCATGGCGGGTCTCTAGTTATGCCCTTAACACGCGATCACAAACCTAATGATAAACAAGAACAGAAAAGAATTGAAATGGCTGGAGGAAGAATTTACCAGTAAACTATTTCAGCTATTCGGTTTGAATTTATGCATTTTATTTCAGAAATTTTCCGCTCAGTCCGAGTGGCAAGAGACTTGACTTGGATTCTACTACAAATCCTTTCCAAGTTGTAGTTCCACATAGAGTGTTTCCTGGAAGACTCTCGGTAGCTCTTAAATTCTAAAAATTTATATAATCAACTTAATTCTATTGGTAAGGTTTCAAGAACTATAGGAGATGCTGAAGCAAAGACAGAGAGAGTTGGTGGGAATCCAAATGTTGTAATCTCAAAGCCTGAGATCACGACTTTCACGATTTCAAAAGAGCATGATTTCATTCTTATTGGAAGTAAATTTATATTTTAGCTTCTCACAAAATTAACTCGACTCACCTTGCTAGGCGATGGAATCTTCGAAAAGGCAACTAATGACGAACTAGTTGCTGAGGTTTGGAGACTATTCCATAAATCTGAAAACACTAATTTAGACATTCATACGTTTGCAAAACTTGCAGCGGAGAGCGTAATAAAAGAATCTCTATTGAAGAAATCACTGGATAACGTGACAGCAGTTTTGATTTTTTTGCCTGCTTTTGAAGAAAAATTCAACCGAGAAGTGTTAAAAATCAAGGAGCTCAGCGCTAGTAATCAAAGGAGTCTCAAGAATCCATCAGAATCACAATTACTTTCACCCAAATCATCCAAATCAGGCGTCAACTTTGACCGTTCCTTCGCTGATAATTATGACGTCAGCAAAAAGCTGACTTTTGATGAAAGAGGACAATCAAAAAAGTCGACCTTGACACCGTTGCACTCTTCGGTATCAACGCTGCCCTCATTGAGCATAAGAAAGCCAATTGGGGTCGCAGATATTCAATCTCCGAAAGCAAAGCAAGTGTCTCCTCGCAAAGGATATCCGCTGTAGATACAACTTTTTGTCAAAGATTCACTCCGCTTAAGTGGCTGAGTAAATATCTTTTCAACTTATATTTTTTTGAATAGGCCTTTTGGCTGCATGCATCTGCAATTAATTTTTGGTTTTTAGGAGTTTCATCCCTGTTTCATAAATAGCAGCGATATGATTAAAAAGTTTCTCTCTTTTTATGGAGAGAAAAAAACATTCTCTGCCTAAATATTCATATATAGCAAAAGTTTACACAGATGCCGATTGTTAGTAAAGTAGCGGAAAGGCTCTTGAGCCAAGTAGTTCCTTGATTTCATAGGTTAAGGTAATCTCTAATATGAACATGATCGAAAAGGAACCAAAATAGTCTGCCTTGGATGTTCTTATGAAAAAAATTATAATGACTGTTGCTTCCATGCAGGTAATGCTGTACAGAGGAAAGAAATATCTTTTTTATTACTTAGTGAGGGAGTGGCTGCGCCTATTGCCTGTATTTTGCAGCTGATACACGAAAAACTCGTCTTTTAACCTCATTTCTAGCTCTGAATTAAGGGATATCGAGGAAATTACACATTCATAAGCAAGATATTTGGATTATCCTAATCGTGATAGATATATCCAATAAAGTGCGTCCTGAAATAGTTAGTCAATTAAAATTTTCTTTGAGACTCAATCTACCAATAGAAATCAAGATTCTCCGATTTTCGGATCCAAATTCATTATATATTCAAACTTTTTTATTAAAGCTGATAATAACAGCAAAATCTAAAAGAAAACAAGTTTATATCACAAATGCCACCAAAGAAAACCGTCGCAACTGAAGGAGCCACCAAGGAAAAGAAGGAAAAGGCCCCAAAGGCCTCCGGTGACAAGAAGGCCCCAAAGAGAAGAAGACAAGAAACCTTCAGCATCTACATCTACAGAGTTCTTAGACAAGTTCACCCTGAAACTGGTATCAGCAAGAAGGCCATGAACATTATGAACTCCTTCATCATGGATCTCTACGAAAGAATCGCTTTGGAAGCCAGCAAGCTCGTCAGATACAACAAGAAGCACACTCTTTCCTCCCGAGAGGTCCAAACTGCCGTTAAGCTCCTTCTTCCTGGAGAACTCGCCAAGCACGCTATCTCCGAAGGAACCAAGGCCGTCACCAAATTCACCTCTGGTTAAGTAGTTTTTATTTTGATTGATTAACTCGTTGAAAGAACCGTCTGTATTGTAAAGTCATTCTGTCTTCTTTCATATTTTCGAGTTATAAGTACCTTTGAGAAAGTCAACTTTTCCTCAAAACCTTAACCTTTTCGATTACTATTAACCCAAAACCACCAGTCTTTCCTAGCTTTCGATAAGTAAGCATCAGAGATCTAGCTTAGAAATGCCAAGCGCCAGTAAATTGATTGAAGCCGCTAGTATTAGTACTTTTCAAAATGGGCTTCAATGAGAGTAGCAGGGGGATTTCCAAATTAAAGAGCATAAAAAGCGAATTACCGGGTAAAAGGATTCAAAAGCTGAATTTACAGCAATTACTCTTAATCATTCAGTTTGATTCATTCAGTTGATGTGATTTCTTCTTTACTTTGATATTGACAATAGGTCTATATAAGCAGATAGATCAATTTCATCAATATATATATAAGGATGGATTGAGAGAAACTAATTTCATAAACTAAATCTATATATCAAAAATACGCATTGATGACCTCAAAAAGTTTACACAGAAGGTCAAAGCAATCGGCTAAAACTAATACTCTAACTTAATGGAAAGATCGCAAAACAATAAAAAATCAAAAAATATTTGCCGACAAAATGGTTGGATGATACTCATTTTACATGCGTATTCATCCCAAAAAGCACTTTATTCTGACTTGCCTGTGAAAAAATGGCCCTATCAGAAGTTTCAATCTCGATCGTGGTATTCTTTTGGAACTACTCAAGTATCAGGCATGGCTCAATAGAAAAAGCCATCCTTCGTCTTTTCATTCGCAAGTTCAAACTCCTCTTCCAGCATATCATAAATTGTCTTCGCCTTGGAGTGGTCCAAGTCAATCGTGGAGTACTGATTGTCGTCAAATTGCAACGGGGCAGACAAGCTTTGGTTTGGGAGGTCATTGGACAGCTTGGGGATTGAAAGGTTGTGCGTCCGTGTCTTGAAATTGAGATTCTTAATCCCATTGGGCTGTTCCTTCCTTATGATAAAATCTTCATCAGCCGAGCCAAAAGCTTGCATGTGAGTTAGGTACTGATTTTTGAGAATTTGAGGAGTAGGCAGCTTGAGTGCAGCTCTGAAATGCGAGTCTCCGATCAACAAGGGCATTAAGTGAGTCATTGATCCGCTTGTGGAACCAAACGCATCTCCATTTGGATAAGTTACGCTCCAAGAAGTGCCTGCAGAAAAATTCGTCTCCACTTCTTTAGAGGACGCTTGGAAGTCGAGGTTCAGGCCTGCTTCGATGCTTTTATCTTTTAGAGAGAGGGTTCCGAGAGGAGGGCAGCTCATTTCAAAAATTTTTTCAAGTGATGCCTAGATAAAAATCGAGAGGATTTATAGGGTAGCTCCAAATCGCTCTCAAATAGGAAAAAAAAGTTTATTAACGCTTATTCTATATAATCAATAAGTTTTTCTCCACAAAACTTACTTTCCCGCTCTTTTTCAAAAATAATAGAAACCCTCCAATTTGACTCACCCTTGTTTTGAGGAAGTCATCTCTTGAATGCGCTTTAATTGGTCGTCATATCTTTGATGTTTAGTTTTTCTGACCCTATTATGTCGACCGCAAGTGCTTGGCCAAATGCTCGTCCAATCTGTCTATAAATTCCAGCTCTACAGTCATTACAATTCGTATCTAAGGATGATGAAATATTTTCTTGATATTTCAACTATAACAGAATTTTGCTCTAATATTTCATATTGGATACGTAATCATAGCTCAAAATCTCTTAATTTCATGATTGACATTTTGCTTTACTCTGCAATACATCAAGACTTTTTCTGAGCTCACTTTTATTTCTGATAGCAAAAGCTGTTTTGCTGATAAGTTGCGACCCCCTTCTTTGTTCTTTGCACCAGAATTTGCGTAACTCTGCGAATGAAACTAAAACTCATGTTGTTGAGGCTTAAATTGTTAATAGTAGCATTTTTTGCCAAAATTATCTTTTCAAGATTGACATACTCGACGATGAGTGATGGGTGATTCTCAACTTTCAGTCAGTTTAAGACGATGGTCGCTCTTCTGACTTGATACAAGCGTTTGAAGGTGTAGGGAAAAGGAAAAATGCCAAAATATGAACAAATTCATAGTAGGCGCAACCAGTCTAGGTATGTTTTCCCGACTCTGGTCACTTCACGCGAAATTTCGTATTTCTTATATGCTTTTCACTGAAGAGGAATTCTTTGCTTACATATTTATTTGAGGAATAAAAAATTCGGGTAATGCGATAAAACCATTTATCCACTCCAATAAAGGCAAACCTGAGCATTTATGAGCAGTTTCTCCATTTCTCTCAAACAATATGTTTCTATAACATAATTGGATCACATTATAATCGAAATTCTGAAAGCAAACAATCCTCAAGTAATTGCCGCCTCAATTTGGTACGAGTGATATTTCAACCTCATGCTGCATATCTCTTGAAACATACACCTCTAAGGCGAAAAAACTTTTGAGCGATGAAGTAAAGAGCTCTCAAATTCAGAATAAATTTTACTTGGGTTAGCTTTTATTATTAGGAGGTCAATCAGTTACTATTTCTATTGTCGGAATTCCCAGGAATGGACAACACAGAACCATATAGCACTATCGTCGTTGGAGGAGGCCCAGCATGCCTTATGTATCTGTTACAAGCCAAGAAAACTGGAAAGTCTCTAAATTATCCATCCTATTACAAAAAATAACCATTTCTTCTCCAGATTAGCGGCTCTTGTCGCAAACAGCAGAGGGATGTTGATTACAACCAAAGGAACCAGTTTTGGTGCAGGTGAAATGGAAAAATATGGTATGAAATTACCTTCGCATCTCAGCTGAAACGCTATTAGTCATTAAAAGTGAAATATCTTCAGCATGTTTCCTCAAATTGATTTTTAACGATCCCGAAGCCTTGCTCGAGGTATAGCAAATGATTACACACACTGAAACAAAGCTGGTTGCTAGGATTCTTTATTTTTGGATACGATAACTGCGCCAAAAGAACAGCAATCCTCGCCTTCCAAGTACAAGAAGGAAGCAGAACCTACAAAAAACATAATTAAGGTACATTCCTTTTTGATGATCAGTTTGTTATCCGATTTTTCCTTAAACAGTATCCAAAAATGTGGGATTGTTGTATTCCAGCGTTCCGAGAAATGTTAGATACAAAAACTTTCAACGCTCTCTTTGAATACGGAAATGAGAATGCTCCTCGCTCATTGACAGGGTATTTCCTCAAATGCGTGGGGAATAGTTTGCTGCGACATATCAAATATCTCAAAAACCAATACGTTTTTCGACCACTGCGTGAAGTATTATTTCCTTTTTGTTTTTGGCAATGGTATTTATTCAAAAGGTTGTGGCGGTGCAATTGTTATCCGATGGAAATCTCATGGTGACCTCCCGTATTATTCATCCAGATAGTAGACATCCAATCCTGATAAAGTCGCCTGCTGAAAAGCAAATCGAGAAATTTGAAACCTTCAGAGCTAAGGTAATCCTTGAATGACACTATCCATGATCTGAGTTTCAAAATACAAAGACTTTGATCCTCGGCACTGGAGGCGCAAGCCAGCTCAATAAAGACGATTATGACTTTCCACACTCAAGGATCTTCGATGCAAACACTTTCCTTCGTGAAAATGGGTTCCTGAAAGCTATGGAGGTCTATCGCCATTCCAAAAAGCGCAAAATAATCATCATAGGTGGCGGTCTCGATGCCTTCCACTGCGTGAATCTTCTTCTAAATGGCCCTTATGTCTACGGCATCGCAGAAGATAACGAAAATCTCGTTTTCTTCTCGAAGAGACTTACTGATGAAGACATCTATAGCAAAGAGGCTTCTACTGGGGCCGGATCCGTGGGCAATAGTTCTGATGAAGAAGGCACAAATGTTCCTGACAATAAAGCAAGCGTCAATACTACTTTCGCGAATCTCGATGCAAGACATGAGACAATGAAAAATAAATCCATCCTCACCAATAAATCTCAAATGACAACTAAACATCAAACGACGAACAAATCTCAGTTCCTCTCGGCTAATCAATCGAATATTAGCGGGTTTAAATCGACTAACTTCCCGAGTCCACCAACCCTCATCTCGAATAACAATCTTTCATTATTCTCGATCGCAAAGATGAATACGGACTCTCCAACGAAGGAGAAAGTCATCTCGACCTACATGACGCCAAAGCGAAATCAATTTGCAGAGAAATATAAGAAATTTGTGAATAATATGACGTTTGGCAGTCTTGAGAAGGAGAGATTTAAAGAACTGAGACAAATGGGCAAAATGCCCAAGTTTGAAGCTGAAGAAATCGTGATTATACATCGTGAAGAAATACACGTGCATTTTAAGAACGAGAAAGAGGCTAAGGCCTTCGGCTATGAATACAAGGTCGAGAATGAACCTTCTTCGTCAAATAAGAAGAATATGTATCTGCGAGCTGAAGCAAGAGATTTATATTTTAAGGTAATTTTGTGTGGGTAGTGGTCTTTGGAGACTTATTACTCTCATTCTCAGATACGAAATGGAGAGGAGAAACGTGTGGTGTTGGTGCAAGAGCAGAATCTAGAAAACTGCAACGAGATTCTACAAGAAGCAGGGATTGTAACTCACTTTCGTTGTTTTTCATTGAGTGACTGATTTGATGGTTATAGATCATTGAAGCCCAAGAGCTTGTAGCTAAATTGCCGCTGATCAAAGATATTGATGGAAAACATCTTACAATTAAGAGGAATAAAAGAGGACAAGCTCTGGTATTTTCCGTTTCTCTTCATAAATAATCTTATGTAAACAATTAATTACAAAAGTTGAATGAAGCAGGGATGCTGCTTTCCGATAAAGGAATCATTAAAAACATTTTTGGCATCGGAATCGGGTTTGAGATACAGAGGAATGTAACCCTGGATAACGTCAATCAACTGTAAATAGCAATTGATTTTCCCGCCCTAAAGCTATGACTCAGCGAGAAAATGAATTATATCGAGCATTTAATAAACGTTGAGGCTCCCTTGGTCTTAGACTCAGTGGTGCCAGAGTCAAAGCCAACGAGGATGACCCAATCAGATAATATTTTTGTCGAGTTAGAAGACCCCGAAGACAAAAAAGATGAGGATTCGCCTCCCCGTGCCTTCAAAACAACTGAGGATCTTGAGCCTGGGTAAGCATTTCTATTGTTTTTCGAGTTCTATAAAGTTAAAGAGATCAATCGATGCATGCAAACGTGTTTCTTACAACGATGGATATGTATAAAGATTATAATCATCCAACTCGGTACTCAGATTGTCTTTCGACTCTCTCTTTACCAAGCTTTTTTTGAATATAATAGGAGAGGAGGACCAGAAGAACCAAAGACTTTTTCAGGACTTCCTTTAAATAAGTTTAAGAGAAAATGAAGTTTTTTTATGTCTTGTCTTTAGAAAAGACTATTTTTGAATGAGCTGAACACAACGAATTTCGAATATGGCGGAAATTATCAAAATTGCGCACAGATTAAGGCGTTTTTAAAATTAGAAATCGTACTAATTTTTTTTAATTACCAAATGTCTGGAGTTAACAGTCCAGAGGACATCCCTGTTCATCGATTAGTCACTCAGGTGATAATAACCCCACTGCTCTTCCTGTACTTGCTTGTGGGTGTTTGGATCCGAATTTACAAAAATTATGATGCTGCCTATCACAAGACGCCGTACCTAAGCAAGAAGCTGAAATATCGAATTATCTTGAATGGACTTTTGATCGGTGTTTATCTCAGCACGATTGTGTTAAGCTTTCATTTCAAGTCCTTCTGGCTCAGCACAGCGAAGGCTCTCTCTTTGAGCTTTCTTATTCCAGTAATAAGCATCGCCTGTGAAATTAGAGCGCTTTTTTTCTCATATTACCGAAGACTTGCCCTGCTGAGATCGATTCACCTCGCAAGCTGGGGCATCGTCTTTGTCTCTGAAACGCTTGCGATGGCATATACCTTAATCTTCGATGGTGTTCCAGAAACACCTGAACTTGTGCATGACATGGCTAAAGGACTGCTGTTGTTCGTGAGGGTGATAATCCAGTGGAAGTATCCACAGGATCGAGATGAGTTTGACGATCCTTCGAGATTAAGTGAAGATCTGCTTTCTCCCTCTCTGGAAGCGCGACTAAATGACTTAGAAGATAGAAGGCCATCGCTACTGCTCTCCCGAAAAAAAATCGCCTTTGAAAAGTAATTCTGATGCACAAATTCTCATCAGTAATTATAAATTCATCTATAGGAAGAAAGAAAGAGCATTTACACAAGAACCAAAAACGAAACAAAAACTCGATATTTCCGCTGTAATTTCACAGCAGGTGACTCAAAAACCTAAAGCAAGAGGAAAAGGAAAAGAGATACAATACCAGATTCTCGTGAATACCTTTGGGAAGCAACATAAGGTTAGTCGCAGTTTGGAAGAATTCCAGAAATTGGAGCAGGAATTAAAGCATGACGTCAACGCAAGCATTTTGAGCCAGCAATCAGTTTCAAGTCTAGGAGGGCTTGCTGTCGCGGAGGATCCGGATTCGATTTCGTCATCAGTAAAAATCTTACAGAATTTCCTCGATGGAATTTTGAATAAAGAAGAAGCTTTACCAATTAGTGTCGTGAATTTTTTGGACATCCCTGATCGCAAAAGAGTTTTCTCATGGAACGAGCTCATGCGAGAGCCGCAAAAGTTTGAAATAAAACCTCTTGCTCATCATTCTTTCGGTGACGGGCAGCAAACAGATTCCAGCCTTTCAAACAATGAGGGGCACTCACTCAACAGGATTGAAAAAGAGATTCACTCTGATGATGAATCTGAGGGAGAAAGCCGATCGCGAGCCCCATCAGATGGTGATGATAAGTTAAACACTCTCTATTGCCAATACTTCCAAGTTACGATTCCCAAATGGCAGAAATCTACCTATGGAGATCACTATGAATTTACAATTTCCATCACTCATAGTGAACACCCAAGCGAGTCCTGGGAAATCGTTAAGCGATACAGCGACTTTGTAAAATTACGAGAAAGCCTTATTAACGAAATCCATTGTGTCCCGCCTCCTCTCCCATCGAAGAAAGTGCGACACGATCACAACGTGCTGATCAAACGGAAAAATGGACTTGAAAATTTCCTCAGAATTATTTTGAATGAGAAGTTATACCTCCAAACAAAATGCGTCCAAGATTTCATTAAATTGAAAAAGGAGTTTATGAGCGTAATCTATGGTGATGAAGAACTGCAAGACTTTAATAACCGGAGAGCCGAGATTCGAGATAATAGGATCATACGGCGAGATAAAAAGAAACCGGTCACGGAGTTTGAGATCAAAATACTTGAATATTCGCGAGTGGATCCCTCATTTCTGATCACTGAGACCAAGATCTATCGAAAACTCAAGGACTTTGAGGAGCTTCACAAAGCGTTGAAAGCACGTTATTCTTCGAGTTTAGAGATCCTTCCTCAGCTTCCTGCAAAATATAATGAATTTTCAGGTCAGACGAAGGTTGAGACAATTATGGAAGGTCTCGAGCGGTATCTAAATGCGGCGTTTCAGCTTCCGAAGGTTGGCGATTCGTTTGCCTTCAGGAAGTTTGTGAGCTACAGCAAGAAATTCCAATCGTTCAATCAATCAGGGCATCCGAAAGAAATCGAAACGTCTCAAATGACAAGAAAAAATACTTTGAAAGAAGAGGAAATCGATAGTCTAAAGATTGATTCATTGGTGTCCATAAGAGCCAAGAAGCACAGCGATGATATTTCTTAAAACAGCTGTCAGATAACTTGCAAGAAGAACTAAATGATTCAGTATATATATATTGTGCCTTGTATATATGATATTCAAAATCTGCACGTTAAAAATAAAGAAATGTATCAGGCGATCTATAACAGCTTTTATTTTGCCTTACTATATATATAACTACTACCAACAGAACCTGAGTAATACTTAATATTACAAGAAGAATCAAGCAAAGTCGTATTTATGGTGATCTCTCTCAATTAATTTAGAAAGAGGACATAAATGCAATATTAGGTCACAAAAGCACATTGAAGTTGTCAGGAAATACTATAGACACAAGAAATCGATTTCTCAAATGGACTCATTTAAAGTTCACTGGCAACCTCATCGTTTGGGAGCCCAAAGATAGTCGGAAGCTATTACCTTCTTTTCCGGGACTTTGTATATAACTGGTGGTTCACGCCTGTTGAGACGGAAGAGATGAGGCCTGTAAGGAAGATAGTGAGGAGGTCTCTTAATTCTGCCACATTGGCAAGGACCAAACCCGCATTTGTAACAAAACGTATGCCCACATCTGCAGATCATATTATCGCAACCCTGGGTTTTTTCCACCCAGAACTTGCATTTTTCGCATTGCTTGTATCTTCTCCCTTTAATTAAATCCATAAATAACTTGTCGTTCTTATCAAATTTATGTGTTATCTGGTACTCTTTGCATGTCATTCCTTTGTGATACTCAACTCTACATGCCAAGCAGTAGTGCTTTCCACAAACTTGGCAGCTGAATTCCGGCACGTTTGGATCAGCCTCAAAGACATATTTACAGTTGGGAGTCGGACACCAAGTGTACGAGCCCGCGTTCTGGTCAAGGTATTTTTGCAGAGTATACTCATTGTACTCACGAAGTGAATTCTCATCCAAAAATTCAGCAAGGTCGCTCTCGAAGAGCTCGTTCTTACAGTTTTCAGAAGGACATCTCAACGGGAACCTTCTGCTCTTAATCGCATCTTTTGAATACAGCGCAACGCATTCAACATGGAATAAGTGCTCACATCCCTCAAGGACCAAAAAATCTTTTTCCGTGAGCTTTTCCAAGCAGATCGAACAGGTGACATTTCCGTTCTGCTGTTCTTCCTTCATTTTTTGGATTCTTGATTTTTCGATTTCTTCTTCAATTTTGAGCTGTTCAATCAATTCTTCTGAGAGTTTTTCCTCTTCTTTCAAGTCTACTCTATCAAGATTGGGAAGTACTCGAGGATTTTCAAGTTTCTTTTCGATATATTCATCAATAGTGACTGCAGGGTTTTGAAGCAGTTGAAAGTAAAAGTTGTATTTATCAGTTTCGGTTATGATCTGAGCACTTTCGCATTGAATAGCTGATACAACACTCGCTAGAAGACTAGAGACGGAAGCTGTGTTGTAGAGACAGGCGAGGTAGCCCCAGTAGAAAGCATCAATGTAGTTCATTTCAGCGGTACCTGGGTTACTCTTGATGGCTGTTTCAACATCACTGATATATTTGAATTTATTTTTCAGCATCGAGGTCTCAGAAGGTGTGAGAATTGGTAATATCTTTGACATTTTGGAGAGCAGATTTTTGATTGGATTATGAACTTCTTAAAGAATTTTTGCTTAAATATTTTTGTGTGCAATTTTTGTTGGAGAAGTTATGATAGCGCATTAATCAGTATTAATCGAAATTGCAATTTTAGATGGTATTCTGATCGGAAATCATACGAACAATGAACAACAAAAATTTTCAACGATTACAAAGATTATCATTCATTGAGTCAAGGGTATAGCTATGAAGATACTTCATGTTATTCAAGTGAAGTGCAATAATCAGGTTGCTACAACAAATATGTATTAGCACCACTTGCTCTTACCTCTCTAGGCTGAGAGAACCCAGCTGAAGCTACGCTGTAGTCGACAGCAAAAGATTCAACGATTAGATCTAATCCAAACCTAGACATTGAGGCCCTGACCTTGAACTTGTAGGATTTTTCACGGATTGCTTCATACAATTCGTAGATTGTCTCTATGTCGTCTGTTTCAGCCCAATAGTTAAATTCGGAAGCGTAAAATCCTCTCATGAATTTCAAAGCTGCAGGCTCGAATAATGTTAATTTTTTCTTGGCGGAACCATCATCAATCATGACTTTCACCATATATCTGTAATTCGTTTCTGGGTTGTCATGGCCCTGGGGGCATTTGCGACTTGAAACTTTTTTGTTGCAAACAGTGCAGGCTGGATAATATTGTTTACTTAATTCCTCGAAGCCGGTTACGCGTCCTTTAACGTAAAATGTTCCTTCATAGCTGAGATTTCTCAGCGCAACGAAATTCACCTCTTGAAATTCCAACTGCTCTGGTTCAGACACGGCTCGAGGTCGAGCGCTTAATTCTCTGAGCTTTCTATTTATCACTTTGTCTTGTATGATAACATCATCATCCAGGATCTTAAAATCAAAGTCATCCGTGGAGTGCAACACAATCTCATTTTCGTATGTCTCTAGCTTAAGGCCATAAAATTTAACTACATTTCCTCGTTGGAACTCTGAATTGGCGGCGTCTCCGAACAAAACCATTTGAATTTTGCTTTCGGCAACGTCCATGAGAAGAACAGTTCTCATACGGAATCTTCCTCCTCCATTTTTTCTATTCCTGTCTTCCATTGTCCCAGGACTCGCTACGACCGCACCGATATTAACTAGATCGCCCATCTTTTGCTTTCTTAATTTTCTGATATATAGATAATCATTTATATTATCGAACTTGAGAACCCGAGTTTTCTTTGAAGTTTGTATCGCAGAAGACTTCTCTTGGGGGCTCTTGGAGCTAGTTTCAGATAACTTGGATGTCGGAAATCGATTTGAAACTTCATTCTTGGACTCCTCCTCCTCAAATGGTCGGGTATTCTCGAAAATCTTTCTGGAGCTAGATGACTGAGATGATAGCAGGGAGTTTTCAAGGGACTCCTGAGATCCCATCTCACAGTTAATGCGGCCCTCATTTTTGGAAGTATTGACATCATGCGTGCTTAAAAATGAATTGTTTGACTCACTAAATGATACTGTTCTGGAACATTGTGAATCAAAATTGTTTTCTGAGGATAGAGACTCTTTTTGTGCTAAGTCTCCCGTCTTGCCGATGATATTGCTCACTGAATTTTTGGGCAATTTCTGAGTCGATTGTGGTACTGGAGATAAGCTGCGAATATCTTGAAAAGGATCCCCTAGATTCTGCTGTCTTTGTGATCTCATTCTTGTCGATCGTCCATTTCTCAAATTATTTTCTTTTGCTTCCTTAGAACTCTGACCTTTATGGGAAGAAGCATCAGCAGCTTGTTCTATTGATTGGATTTTCATTTCCTCCCGTGTATCAGTTTGCTCGGCGCATCCAGTTTCTACTCGGTTCATAGTGTGGCTATTCTGTTGCAGGTTCGGTACATCTTTGATCCCATTATTGTGACGGGCATAGTTTTCTTATTTAGAGGTTGCGTTTCCATTGTGGTTCAATGATACATTACAAAGATTTTTGCGCTGTTCTTCATTTCCTTTGGATTCTACTTGAGCTAAACCACTAGCGACTTTTTCGGACTCTATTGATTTCTTCTCGTTCTTGGTACTCGAAATTTGCTCTTGAATTTCAGTTTCTTTATGCTCATTCTCTTGAATTAAACGAGAATCTAGTACATCGACTTGCTCTACTATGGTATCATGTTGCGCTTCTGCAGGATTCTCAGCTGACTGACTGCCTCTGTATTTATCATAGTCTTCCTTAATCTCTAGGCAAGTCTGATAATCAATAAATTTGATCAGGCATCCACTTTCGACTATGATGCCATCTCCTGGTGCATAGTCATGAACCACGACAATTGGCTCTTGCTTGGAGCATCCAACAGAAGCTCCATTCAGTGTGATTACAGATAAGTTTCTAAGATTTTGTGTTTGAGCTTTTTGGAAAGCCTCCGCAATGAGAGTCGACCTTATTTTCAGTCTTCCATCTGAGAGATAGCAATTATAACTTGAACCATCTTTTGAGAGTTTGATGGACAAAACTTGCAATGAAATTGGGTTGGTGGACTCAGAGAGTAATGTCAGAATCCCGAAAGGAGTTAGCATTTGTGTTGTATCTGATTGAAAACTGTTGGTCGAGGCTTTGGAAGCAAAAACTTCTTTTATCTTTGATTTTATTAGATTATAAGATTTCTGTGGTTAGCAATCCTGAGAGCCATGGTAATTACTATAAAACAATTTTGATGCAGTTAATTTTGATTATTTCTGGGCCGAATTCTTTATTATTACCATAGAAGAGCCTAGCAGCATATAGAATCTGGGATGATAGATAGAATAAGAGAGTAAAATTGGTTAAATTCGTTACTTTGGTCCTCATGGAATTGATCTGAAAGCAAAAAAGGTATTTTTTATGATAACTACTAGAACATTTAATTAAACAGTTGAGAATAAATGCAACTCTGAAAGAATTGTTCTTGCTGGTTTAGCTTAGAACCGAACGCTCGTTTGAAAGTTCCTCTATTGAAAATGAGAGCGGAAAAATACGTATCAAGATCGGTTTTTATTTTTTTTTCCCAATTGAATACCTCTAATGTGGGCCTTATGATTCTTTGACCGGAAATAAATAAAGTTCCAGGCTAAAATATCGCTGAGAGTGCTCTCTGAAATTCAGACATCAATTCATAGCTGTCGTACCAATTCCAAGGGATGCCCATTAGAAAGACAAGATTTTACAAACGTCTTGTTGCACGATAGATCTCTACAGCTCTATACTCAAAGAAAATAGCATAAATTCCGTACTCGAAGCACTTTAGCATTTCAGATCAGGTTAACTTAAATGTACTTCCGTCTTAAATTACAACTAGCTAGATATTTTCAATCAGCCAATTCCAAATACGAGATCACCTCATTTATTTGGTAATTACGACAACCGACGCGACCTTATCAGAGCAATTGAATAGTTATTGCAAGCCACTCATGAAACGAATACCATATCACACTGCACTAAACTGTAAATTCAAATTTTATAGATGATTCTCGAAAATTAATTGATTTTACAACTCTTCAGGAAATGAATCAAACACTCCAAAATCTGACAAACACTACTCAGGAGGCCGCCAAATGCGATCAAGACTGCCAATATCTTTACACAACCATTGTCTTCTGGTTCTCGTTTGGCTGCACTGTCCTCACAGTCCTGATTACCCTCTGTCACATCATACAACATTCAAAATCCTCTATCGACTCTTCTTTAAAGCGCCGAATGATCTCATTTCTGATCTATATGCCAGTCATGCTTACTACCTATACCCTTTACCTCTACCTCGAAGAGCAGGACTACTCCTCCTCCATAGCTAGAGTCCTCGAAGTCTTCCGAAGAGTTTTGCAAATCTACGCATTTTGGTCTTTCTGGAAAATGACCGAAAAGTATATCTCTGAAGATCGTGTCAAGGACAGTCTGCAACGAAAACTCTACGGCTATCATTTCAGACCATTCCGCTATTGCATTAAACCATTTAACTTCCTCACTGAAGAGCAATATAACAAATCTATGAGGAAAATCCGATTCAATATCAACCAAGCGATTTTCTTTCAAATCCTTCCGATATTAGCCTACATTTTCATGGAGGCTCATCCAAGAATTGTCGCTCAAACTAAGGAGTTCTTTGTGAAAATGGACCATATTAATAAAGTTGTCGAAGTAACTCTCATCCTGGAGACGATATCGTTGTTCATCGCTTCTTACTACATACTGCTCTATGCAAGAATCCTTAGACAGGAGTATAATACTACGAATTGGGTGTGGAAATATACGATTTATTTCATCCTGGTATTTTTAAGTAATATGCAATGGGTTATCTTGAGAAGCAACCAGAAGAGCTTCTTGAGTCAGTTTTTTGAAGAGAGTGAGGCTGCTGAAAACGCTGAATTATTGGTTCTAACAACAAATGCGATACTGGTGGCTCCTGAAACGTTCTTAAGCGCAGTTGTATCGCTCTTCGCGTTTAATCCAAGTTCAATTGAAAACGATCCGCGACTTAATTACTTAAACAAAAGTGAGATGAGTTTTACGACAGCGAGAGCGTATCAGAAAGCGTATGATGGATTAGATGAAGAACTTGAAATGCCCGATCCTTCCTTCAACTAAAATTTTGGATTTAGCATTTATATATAGATGATGATATTGTTGAGAATCCGTATTTTTCGTTCTTTTTATGTCCGACTTAATTGACTAGGATACACAGAACAAACCAGCTTAACATTTAAAAACGCTTAGCTGAATACAAAAAAACAAACAAAAGATCAAAAATGATAAAATAACGAGACTCTTAGTCTAATTCTATCATCCAAAGAGATTTCGATGTGCAATATTAGAAATTTTGTGGAAGCAGATTTAAAAGTACAATTCTTTAAGTTGGGGTTAAATAACTCCAAGGTAGATAGGAAAAGAGATTGGAGTAATCACTTTGGCTATTTGAGTGCTAAAACAGCGATTCTCCCACTTTTGTCATCCATCCCCAATAGCTGCTTCGATCTAGGTAAGTAAACCAAACCGAAGCCAGATCCATCAAAAGCTTGAATGCGTGTCATTATCGGAGGGTTATTGTATAAGTATATTCTTAGATACGCATCGTAACTGCTGACAGCCACTGCATCGAGTTCGGGAAGATACTCTACTTTGTACAACCATCCTAGTTGATTAACTATCTTCTTCTCGAGGTTACAACTGATTGGTTTTGAGCTCGTGTCAAGCTTCCAAAAAGCCACAACCCCGTTATCTAATGGTGCATAGATCAATGATCGAGCCTCATCAAATCCTAGACCCCAGCAATGATGAAAATCTCCTCCAGAGCCGAATTTCCCTTTGACTAGCGCTACCACTTGCTTAGTATTCCAGTTCACGATCGCAACGTTTGCTAACTGAAAGAGCCAAAACACTCCAACATCTCTTGACCTTATATATTTCACCGAGGTGATCCAATTCCCTTGGAGAGCTTTAAAAACTAAAGGCTCTTCTAACTCAAAAGTCTGCAGATTCACAACGAGAACCTCAGAAAAATATCCAACCGCGATCAACCGATCTTCTCTTGGAATATAATCCACATCGTACAAATTCCGTTCATACTCAAAGCTTAACGCTAGCGAGAACGCATGATTTGCTTCCCAGACGTTTAGAGATAGAGAGCAGCCAATCAAAAGCTCTTTCTCTTCAAAATATTTGAGTTTGAAGTATTCGGAGCCTTCTACTCCGAAAGTTTTGATGTTCTTTCCAGTTTTGAGATCCCATAGTCCAACTCGATAAAGCGCTTCTTCTTCATCATCGTCGGCGAACCGACCACCAATGGCAAGGAGATTCGATTTTCGAAAACGGATCAAAGCTTGAGCGGTGTGACTATTCACAAGATTGGAAGATATCCTCTTTACGAGTTGGGCTTTAACGCGCTTGGACTCTATAGTTTGCTCAGGAGAAGCCATTCTTCCTCGGGTCATCTGAGAATCTTTTTCAAACAGTCCGGCGTTCTTTGCAACGTGCTTTTTCATTTTGAATGATGGATTCAATTAAGACGCTCTGGTTTAACTTTTTGAATTAAATTGTTAAAATTTCTTCTATTGAGAGAGATGATGCACGAATGACCTTGAAAGTATTGCTGTCACATAGTAGTGACTGCAGATGAATTGAATTATGCACTCATACAAACGTATCCCTTATGAAGAGCGAATTTATTACTCGATCACAAATATTTGGTTAAGGTAGCTTTGCTCTATTGCTATCAACATTGCACAACTTATCTCAAAATGCAACCATAATCTACAATAATGATGTTGGAAAAGAACGAAGCTCTTGTTATGCTATTACTTAGAATGCTTTGTGAAGCTGATATGTATATTGTCAATCAGTTCTTCATTATGAATTCTTTTAAGAAAAAATTTACATTCATCCCTTTTATATCATGAGATATTATTGAAAATTGAAAAATCTTATGTATCATCTCTTAATTTGCTTCCTAGGGCTGCTCGTTGACATTAAGCTAATCAATTAATTCTGCATCACCTTTTTCGGAGAGAAACCGAATAAAATTTGTTGTCGAGCCAGACTTTTTCAAAACCACAGGCGCTCTGCTTTCAATCTTCCTTGCGATGGGCTCTCTATCAATTGGTTTTGTGGCCTGCTGCTTCATAAAGGAATTTCCAAAAGAGTGATCCAAAGTTGGTCCTTCTCCGCCGCCGTATCTTGGAGTTTGGTACACGCTAGACTCGTTACCTTTACTTGACTGCGTCATGTCGATTTGTTTTGCAGGATACCAACTTCTTTTCACCTGCTGTCTTCTCTCTCTTTTCTGAGAGACAACCCATCCGGTTTGGCTATAATGATTGACATTACTACTCCTTCTCGCATTGCGTCCACTTACATTGCTAACATTGCGTTCACTTGTGTAACTAACATTACGATCACTTGCATTACTAGTATCTTGGACCTGTTCTCTCGAATATTTAACTGCTGATGTATTCGATTGGCTCTCAGTTAAGAGATCTATTGTAAGATCCCGGCCAGAATCTAGCTCTTTCGAGATTTGAAGACTATCTCTGGATGTGTTTCGGCTCATAGACCGATTTATTGCGATTTTTATCTGAGATAACCGGCTATTACTCGATTGAATCGGATCAGGAAGCGTTTTAGTTATCCTTGCAACTCTTTCATCAATTTGATCGAAGTATGACTCTCTTGGACGCAATTGAGTGTGGTCAGTCTGCAGTCTTCTAAAAGAATCATTTTTCTCATTCCTACCCATCAAACATTGACTAGAAGGAGATTTCTCAATTCTCCTAACACTGCTTCTACCTTGTTTCCCACTGCATGGAACACTACATCTAACTGAAGAACGATCTAGTGTACTCTGTGTAACAGAGGGTCTTTCCTTTACGCCGCCGTTGAATTGGACGACGTTCATATTGACTTCGGCCAGAATGCATCTCACAAAAGGATCAACAAACCGAAATTTGTCATCTTTATTCGCTGTCTCAGTGGCCTCAAAACTGTCTTCATGTATTTTGCGGTATTGCGTCAATATCTCTGAATTAACGACTTTCCCACGATTCCGTTGAGGTGTTTCAAAACGAATAGATGATCGAGTAGACGCGAGAAATGTGGGCTCGACGCTAGCAGTTCTTTTGTCGAGGCTAACGTCCTTCTTATCTGGGCCAGAGAAGCGAACAATCTCAAAAACTTTGGGAACGTTCTCTTTCTCCTCTTTAACAGCTGATTTCTTGAAACGACGCGCGTCAAGGCTTTCAGACCTTTGGGTTGCTAGAGGCCTCGGTCCTCGGGTAATAGGATCAACTTTCTTTGTAGCATATGTTCTCAGCAGGCTATACTCTGGTCTTTTTGCCGGTTGTAACTGAAGCATTGCTTTCAAAATAGCAGATAATTTTCCTGGATAACTCTCCTTTAGTCTAACCAACCTCTGGGCCAATTTCTCTTTTTCGAATTTGAGATTCTTCCAGTCATAGCAATCGTTTGGCTCTTCCAGCAAAGCTGCATGCAGAAAAACCATCCCAAGGCTGAATATGTCAGCTTTGAACTTCCCTTTGCATTCTCTGTAGGTTAACCCATCATCTGTTCGTACTTCTGGAAGTAATTCTGGAGCGATGTAAGGTAAATGAATACCCAACTTTATCTTGTGAAAGAGAGCGTCTTCTCTGTCCAGTAATCCATGATCAGCTATTTTGAGCTCACCGTCATGGCCCATTACCAAAGAGAAAGGCGTCAAGTATCCATGATGAATGTCATTGCTTTCAAGTAGCTCTAAGGCCTTAAAACATCCTTCCAATGAATTTACCAACTCCTCCTCTTGAAAATGATTTTTTGAGTTCTGACGGGAGATAAATTCATGGTCAGCGTCGCTTACAAAAGATTCAAAAGTAATCGATAACGTCGCTTTAAACTCTTCTTTCTGTTCTTTAAGCTGATATGTAAATCCCTTGACGGCGAGAAGATTCGGACATCTAAGCTGGCTTCGTTGTTGTAGCCAGAATAGATTTTCATGGGTTGCGAGTGCTGAATCAGTGATGACAGTGTTTTTTCGAAAAACAATGCAACACTTTGGACGATATTCCAGCTCTTCGAGGTCTCCAAAGCGCATATCCTTCCTTGGGTGCAGGTAAAAGAAGTTTAATTCATCGAGCGAAAACCCGCTTTCGCTCTCGAACTTGATGGCTGGGCCTCCTGGCTTGGCGTTTCCCATCTTAATTTTTATTTTAAGAAGCAGTTAGTATTTACTCCGTTATTAGCGATATTTTGGCGGAATAATCTAATTTCTGATAGAATACATAAAGGCCAAGAAAATAGCTGTCATAGGTTAAAACGGAGTTGAATCAAAAAGATCCTTGGTTATACGGAATCATCATACATATACATATAGGTCAGAGCCAAATTTGATTACTAAGCGAGAGAATTTGGAATATATTTTACATTTCTACCGTTTTTTGGTTTTGTAATTTGAGAGGCTGTGTTCCAAACTCTTTTGTTAAACTACTAGTGCAACCTTATTTATGTTATATCACTTGTTAAGGCCAAGATAGTCATATTCCTTTTTATATTCGTCACGCAGTTTATAATTCCTTTCTTGCAAACTCATCTCAGGGTCATTTATCTATCTTAATTAAGAAAAGAGGCGATTAAAAGGGTTTAGTAAGCCATAAATAAGTCATCTAGAAACACTGCAACTCCTTTACGATTCAAATATTTATAGTTAAGTAGTAAGGAATCGAACTCTAACAAAATATAAAACGGTGCTATAGGTTCTACTTAAGGGCCATAAATGCTACATGCCTTCTCGCATTGGCTGCTTTTCAGTTCTTTTCTTTTGTTTTCTTCAGCAATTGCACGAATCTTTTCAACAGAAAGCCATTTCCATTGATTTTCATTTGCTCCACAGAAATCCGTTCCTAAGCTATTATTCTTTTCTAAAGCTTGTATTTGTCCACTTGTAGCTTGGTTGTGATGTCCTTGTTGTCCAATGGAAGATTGGTTGTCAGTCATGTTCGTGAATAATAAATTCGCTTCTTCTTTTCAAATTTCAAAATGGCCGCTTTTGCTTGCAGATTATAAATTTTCAGATAATAAGCTCATCGCATTTTTTCAAATCAGTAGCTACTGAATGAGAACACTTCTCATTGGAAAATATAAGAACCTCAAAGTTAAAGACTCGAACAACCAGTTGATTTACTGGAAAAGGCAATGCGAACATTGATATCCTCCTACAAAAACTGAGAAATTCCGAGATCAAAAGTGATCGTAAACAAACTGAAAATTGCGACTTTCATAGTTTTCCTCCTTTCAATTCCTTGATTGAATAGTGAGAGAGATTTTAAGACTTCAAAGTATTCGATAATTGCGTAGTATGATACTAACGAAAATTCCGTGTGTATTTCAATATAACATGGAACTGTAATATAAGACCAACGAGTGATGAATTTGTGTCATCCCAATTGTAAAACTCTATTACTGCTTGAAAAAGAATGTACGAGTATAGGACGATCTTAAGAGTCCATGAATTTTCCCATATTCGTCCATTTATTTTGGTTAATTGATATTTGATAAATCATTCCTGGCTCATTGATATACCTGTATGATAGCGTCTCCCTTTGAAGGAAATCCAGAGTCAGCTCCTATTACTGTTCGAAAAAAGCGTGCTTATTTTCTATCTGAAGAAGAAGCTTGCTAACATTTAATCAGTCTTAACTCTTTTTTTTTTAAAGTTAATTTCAAATATCGACTCAAAAAGATCCTTCAATAGTAGGAGTGATTTGTTTTTTTTTGTTGCAATCTTTGAAAAGCTTCGATTCTTTACTGAGACCACCCAGAAATTGATGGGTAGCATCCGCTGAGGAAGATTGGCTGTTGTAACTAAAAATTGAAATCTGTTGTTCATTGGCTCATTGAACATCTACTTCTAATGAAAAAGAGCATGTTAAGAATTCGGTTATTTAGTTTCGGTTAAATTTCTCGTACACAGATAGATAATTGAAAGCACCTTTCTCATTATTAATATAAAAAATATGATACTAGTGCTTGATCGTCCACTATTTGGTGTTCTACAGAAAAATGAATCGTACTCTAAAGTATTCCTAACAATGACGTGTTAGACTCGATATCTTGACGGCTAGTAAATATTTCAAGGAAATTCAGGGATCACCGTTATACTTTCGAAATAATAACGCGTGCTTTAAGCTGAATGACCAGGAAAACCCAGTTATTTCTCGGCGTCCTCGAAAGCGCATCACATTTTATTGATGAAGCTGTTTTTCAGAAAAGAGCTGGAAATGTAAATAAAGTTACGATATAGCGACTGAGAAAAAAAAAGTTAAAAAAATTTAAAGTTAACCCAATGCAATAGCCAGCAAACTGAAACAATCCTATATATTTAACTCCTTTTAATCAACTATAAGGAGATGATTTGAAATTGATTTCCTTAAACGAAACCATAACTTTTTGTATAGGTTTCACTGAATTTTTATTCAAGAAAAATCTGATTCAATTTTTATTGAGTTCAATTCTTTGATTCGACAAACTCGATCCTTCGGCGGCTCTACGTAAAGCAGTTTGCAAGGATAATTGAACCGTTTCAGAAATTCAAGAGCGTTATGCCTTTCTTTAGTAAGAATTTGCATCTCTTCTCCATTGTAGATATTCTAGAAAATTTTCATCAGACCAATAATGCAAATCATGTTACATTTTCCAATTTTGCATTCTTCATTGGAGTTGTCCTTTTGGAATCGCTAGAGAGTCCATCCAATGCGTTTTTGTTCTCCTTTTTATCAACGATCTGATAAGAATAAACAAAAACTGCCTTTCCTGAGTATCGCATCATCTTGACATTCACGTCCAATTCAAGCACCTTTTATGTTGTATGCGAAATTAGAAAAGAAGCCGAAGATTTGAAATTACCGTTCCGTCGGCAGCTAAACGAGTGAATCGCACTGACTCATCATTTCCTCTTTTTTTAAAATTCTCTTTGAGAAGGCTTGTGTAATTTTCGAAATATTTTTGCAGGCATCTCATCGAATCAGCCTTGCTCAGAAACCTCAACGATTTTACTCCGAGGTGGAGGGACGACAGAACTTCCGTTTCGCTCTTTATTCCGACTAGCTGCTGCATAGGCTTGTTGATTATGCATTGGCTGATTGGAAAATTTGGAAGGCCGCTTTGACTCGAGGCTCTCATCTCTGCTATCTGAGGAACCGTGTCGCTGGGCTTGTATTCCTCGAGCTGGTCAAAAATATTATATTCGGAAGGAGGATGCTCGCGTCGATACTTAATAAATTCCTTGAAACCACCAAAATTAGGATTCTACAAAAAACCATTCTTTTAAATACCTCACGAGCTTGCATCAAGCCCTCAAATGCAATCATCAAGTCATGATATTCCGAATACCCTCCAAATTTCATCTTTTGAATGATAAATTCCCTATTGTCACATTCAAGAGCCTTTCTTTGAGAAAAAAGTCATACCATGGAACGATATCCGATGAGTCAAATTTAGGACTCAGGACGTAGGAGAGAGCCCCAGTAGCTCTATCAACTTGAATCTTTTCGACCCGATTAGACAGGTTTACTAGGTGAAATGGCGCGAGACTCTGCTCTGAGCTGATCGGAAATGTGTAACCCTAACAATGGTTAACTCTGAAGGTTCGCTAGGCTCGTTTACATCTTGAGTGACGTAGAATTTGTGCGGATTCAAATATCTGATAACTTTCACCTCAGCATTGGTGGAATTTTCAAGAACTTCTTCCTCTTCGTTTTTTAGAGTGGATGTCGATGATTGGTCGCTTGAAGAAGCTGTATCGTTCAGAAGCTTCTTCTCCTGCTTGGTATTGTAGATAGGTTTCCTTTTAAAAGCAATCGGGAGGTTTTCCTCTAACTTAGTATTCATTTTGGTAAGTTGGTTGTAAATATAATAATTCCAAAAAGTTCTTAATTGGGACTCAAGACATCGAAAAATTCTCGAACCCTAATTTATATAAGCAATATTGCAATAAATCGATTTCAATGCTGGCATTCTTCACGATCAAAATAAAATTTATATCTTTTTTTTTCTGAGAATACTGAAATTTTTCTTCTTTTTTTTCAGTAAGCCTTATTTTTTGAATTTGCAGAACTCGCTTTCTGCCCTTCCAGCTTCGGAAAAAATTTGACAATGTGACTCGAGGAGTCAAAATCCAAAAAAGCCAAGCCAAATGGACCATGCTTCTAATTTTTTTGAGTAACGCTTGTTTACAGTTTGGTAATAATTATTCTAAAATAAGCTTAATCAAAGCTTTGATTAATTTATTCCACTTTCTTGATTAGGACAAGCTCTATGAGAAGAGATGATTTACAGAGCCGAATGGAAAGCACAGTGGTAGAAATCTTCATTGTTGATTTGAACTGCTAAGGAGGGTTCTAGGAAGAATTAAATGACCATGCGCAATAGTGATATTCACGATGAAAAATTGGAAAGCTAGCTTTCAAAGGTTCTCTCCTCCTAGGAATTAGCTTATCAATGCCGAAGGGATTCGATAGTGATTTTCCAGCAACTAGCTATTGGATCTTAAACAATCGTTTCGGGAGTGCAGAGTTTAAATTTTCTGTAAGTTACGAAAGGTAATTAAATCTTGTTAAAAGTTCTGTAATTAGATTCGATTCGTTAAAAGTTATTGATTTCCAAATTATTATAAAATATAAAGAGCAATTATTTCAAGCTGGAACACGTTGGTAAGATCGATTCGATTAAAAGCAATTTTTGTAGAAAGCTTGATGCACCTGTTTAGTTAAATTTTTTATTTCAAGACTTGTACCACTTTCACGATCCATTAAGTGGACGCGTCATGTCAAATGACTCAATTTCCAATAAATTCCAACGGAAACAGAGGGATTTCTCATTTTTTTAAAAAGAAATGCGAATAGTAAATAATTTGTTGTTCATGTGGTCAAGCTTTCGGTTGAAAGATGATTCTTCTCATACACCTCTCTTCATTATTGCTGGTAAAACAAGGAACTGATGCTAAAATTTTAACGATTCGAATTGAAATAAGATTTTGGTTAGAGCTATGCATTACTTTTCCAAATAAACATCGGAGAAAAATGCAAATTTGATTTTTTCACAACCAAAACACAACATTAAAAAGAAAGAAAGACATTGGTGCTATTGATTCATGCCAACTCGTGTTTTCTGCACTACCAAGAAGGTTTTGAAGAATTTAGCCAGCGAATTCTGCAAACCAGGTGTTGAGGAGGCTCTTCGTCATAGAATTTACTCGGATAATCGAAAATCTTGAGCAAATCTAAAATCTCTTGCTTTCTTCGCGCGAGCAATAGTGTGTTCTCCTTGTTGGAGAGAGCCTTATTTCAGGAAAGAAGTTAGATGGTGTCTGTATAGAAATATTAGCATACTTCTTCCTTTATAGCTACGTCAGATTGATCTGAATCTCTTCCAATAGGAGTGTTATTTTCTTTCCTGTCAAGAATTTTAAAGGAATACACCCATACCGCTCTTCTTCCCTGTTTCATCAATTTGGAAAAAATTTTCATCTCTTGAGCCTTGAATAGTCATTAAGGACTATCTTCGTTAAAGATACTTACAGTTCCATCAACTGTGAAGCAAGTAGCTTGAGCTACAAACACGTCCTTGTGACCCGACGTAAAATCTTCTTGAAAATTCCGGGTTAGGTGTTCAAAGTACTTCTGCAAGAACTTCATAGAAGAAGATCGATTGAAGAACCTCAACGATTTAATTCCAATATGTAGACTTGCAATAGCGTCATCTTCATTTGATATTCCAAGCAATCTCTGCATAGGTTTATTCATTGTTATTTTACTTATAGGAAAGTCAGGAGTCTTTCCTCTTCCTCCTCTACTTTCCCTTATCTCAGCGATTTGCGGCACTGACTCACTAAGTTGATATACTTCGAGTCGATCAAGTACATTTTGACCTAAGCTCTCCGGATGCTCCTCCAGCTTGCTTACCCATTCCTATTATGAGTTCGATATCAACTCTTCTGCTCAAGTTATTAAAACTTACTTGACGAGCCAGCATGAGATTCTCAAAGGCGATCAGCAAATCGCAGTGGTCCGAGTATCCTTCACATTTCAATTTTGAAAGCAGATCTTCCCTTTTTCAGTGTATAAGCATCGATATGTGGATGATTAAATTACCAAGGAATCACTTCTGAGGAATCATATGTTGGACTCAGACAGTACGTTATGTCTCTAGTTGCTTTATCAACTAGGATTTTTTTAACTTTATTCGAGAGATTGATGAGATTCAGCGGAGCATAGCTTTGATCAGGGGTAACAGGAAAAGTAATTCCCTATATATTCAAATTTGCAAACTAATAGTCAAAAGAGTCCATAGAGAGGGCCTTACATCTCGTGTGACGTAGTATTTTCTAGAAAGTCGACATCTCAGAGGCTTGACCTCAACTTGACAGAGCTTATATCTAGAATGGCTTTCTTCCTCCTCTGCCTTGCAAGTTGAGAGCGATGACAAGCTAAATGGTGGAGATGAAGGTTTGGCTTTGAGTAAGGAGCCCCTCTTCTTAAAGTGGATTATTTTTCTATGTAGAGTTGGGAGGTTCTGTTCAAGTTGGTTTTTCATCTGTTGGAAAAGTATAAAGATTTTAAACGGAAGCTGCGCTGCCTCAAATAGAAATTGCAAAATATTCTGAAGAAGCGGCTCAATTTTAAACCAATGAAATATTTTTCCATAAGTGTTCAGCGGAAGAGTTACTTTGGAAAATTGATTTTTCTATTTTGGCAGATCTTCCTGAATTGAATTTTCAGTGTGTAAACATTTGCCTTGAAATCTTAGGGTATAGTAGGAGAACTGATATATCCTGGGATTTCCAAGAAGAGAGCTCGGAGGGTGTAGGAGGTGGTCAATTTATGAGAGAAAAACAACCAACCGATCATCATGCACTTTGGGAAGTAAATGAATGCTCTTAAAATTGTTTTCGTTAACAGCTTTTATGGTATTTTTTCTAGAATAGCAAGAATGTTCATTTAAATTATTTTGTTAACAGTGTTTTGTTCGAAAATTGAATAACCAACCACTGGTCTTACCTTCTTATGTACAGTAACTCAATGAAACAAAAATAGAGACTTAGTTGAGAGTTCTTTGTGATTAGAACTTATATCATTAGTGAGGGACTTTCTTTTAATCTGAAATTGATCTTGAGATAAAGTGAAATTGCTGTGAGTCCTGTTCTAACAATGAACCTTTAGTTGCCGTGGAATATCAATTGTCGAGTCAAGAGATTTCCAACTAATTAGATTTTTAAGTTTGCCTGCTAATATGATCACTCTATAATAACTGCCTTTTCCGAAGACTATGATCAATAAAAGGTTTGAATCACAAAATAGCATAAATAGAGTCACTCTGTGAAGGGTAGGAGAAGAGAGTTCCTTCGAAATCGATTCAATGGACCGAGCATGACGATGGGGTTGGGATTTTTCTATCATTATAGGTTCTATTTAATTAAGAACCAGCTCGGAACCGAAAAATTATTGGAAATTATTTATTGAAATTCGATAGTTCTCTGACCCACGCAGACGCTCTATGAGCTTGAAAGATAGATTTTGAGATATAATGATGCTTGATAAGACCGGCATACACTTAATTGTTGAGAGGAAGAGCAGCATACTACACATGATGGTTGAGAGGAAGAAAACTTTCTACATATTACCCACTCCATTCCATTAGCTTCTGGATTGGAAATGAACACGAAGAGTATCAATATGTGGATGAGCAAGTGATGAGTATTCAAAATCAATGCCCTCTAGCCAATAAAAAGCAAAGCTAGTAAGAAACTAATTGTCAGAAACTAAATTTCATGGAATATTGACGGCGGCAAGGCGGATATTAAGAAGACTATTGGAGAAAGATTGATCTTGTTAACTAAGTGCAAGGTTACTTCTTCTTATTAGCGTCCAATTAGCTGAAGCCTTAACAAAGAACCAAAATAGTAAGAAGACAGAATTCATAATTTTCACTCCATCTCTGCTGAGATGATGCAAATTCCATTAGATCTTTGTTGGGTTTGACTCTTCGGTTTCCTGGGGTACAAATCTTTATGCTTTCTAAAATAATTCTTATGCCAGCACGTGAAAAGGTCATTAATTATAGATCTTAGCTGTGAGTCTGATAAAAAAAGAAATTTGAAATGGTCCCAAGGTGTGTTTCCATTTCCTGGTTCTCTTGCATACTCCCAAAAACAAATGAAAATGTGCAATACAAATTATCCTGAGCAACATGAGCAACGAAGTTATTAATAAAAGCTGCTTGACGTAAAAAGAAATGTGTGTAGAAAGAAACATCACCGGACAAAATTGTAATGAAACAACTTTCCATTTGTTATCAATTTATCAACATCAAAGTTGGTAGATAATCCCTCAATGATTGAGGCAGCTTTTTATCTTACTCCGTAACTATTTAAAGTAAATGCAGCTTATTATTATTGGAAGTTTAAAATGAAAGAGAACTTGCCTAGCTATTAAAGAAAGATTCACGGAAACGAATTACATAATGAATGATAAGAATGAAGAAAGAAGATGATAGCTACTAGCCTTATGTTATTTCTATACAATTGTCCCTCACTGGACTGGCTTTAACTCTCTGATCCGACACACACGTTCTTTAGGTGGATCTGCGAATATGAATTTCTCTCGATAATTGAATTTCATGAGGAAATCTATTGCCTCCTGTTTCTTTTTGCTGACCTTGTCTTGCTCTTCTTCATCGCATAGAGACTAGAAAATCATTAGCTTTAACTGAGAGTATAGTGAATACCTGGTCGGTAGAAATGTCATTGAAAAGATTTTCTCTTTTGTTTGGTAACATATTTTTCTCTTTTCTATTCAAGATTCTGAATGTATAAACCCATGCTAGATCTTTTCCATGCCTCATCATCTTGCTTGTAACCTCAAAATCTCTAAGCTATTATAAAAAAACAGTTAATTTCTCAAATTTCTAAAAGAGGGATCTTACCATTCCGTCTGCGGTTAGTCTGGTGATTATGGACACTTGGGTTTCTTTTCTGGCTGTTTGAAAATCGTCACGAAAATGTTTTGCTTGATTCTCGAAATATTTCTGTAGCCAAATCACAGAATCAGAGCGCGTGACGTATTTCAGAGCCATGACTCCGCGATCGAGGCTGCCGAGGAGATCATCTTCCTCGGAGATCCCCAGCAATTTCCGCATCGGCTTATTTACGATATATTTATTCAATGGGAAGCTGGGAAGGCAGCCATTCTCCAATTCTCGAATTTCGACCATTTGAGGCAATTTGTCACTAATTTCCATCTCCTGCAAAGTGTCTATTAGACTGCTCTGGTCAGGCTTTGGATTGTTGCGCATGTTTTCCATCCATTCCTATATTATTATTGGAAAATTAATTTTCCAAAAAAAAAAATGAAGGTACCTGGCGAGCTCTCATCAAGTCCTCAAACGCGACCATCAGGTTATGGTACTCTGCATAACCTCCATGTTTCAACTTATCAACCAGACGCTCCCTGTATTAAATAAATTTAATCTACTGGCCATTAGCCGAAGAATATTACCAAGGCATCACGTCGGAGAGATCGAATCTCGGCACCATATGATAGACAACGGTTCCACTGCTCTTGTCTATATCTACTTTTCGAACTCGATTTGAGAGGTTGACCAACCGTATCGGACCCAGGCTCTGCTTAGAGGTGAGCGGAAAAGTATATCCCTACACAATAACGAAAATAAGGTTATGTAAGTTTAAAAGAGAAGGAGAGCTTACGTCCGGGGTGACGAAATAATTCAGAGGATTTAAGTACTTAATACTTTTGACGATCAACGGATCTCTTTTACTTTCCTCTCCGTTCTCTCCATCGTATGAAGCAGTGGGCAAAAGATCAGTTGGGTCAGATTTCTCACTTTTGAAACCAAAGGCGCGCTGGGGGGTCACGATTGGCTTCTTTCTCAAGACAATTGGCAAGTTCTGCTCGAGTTGGTTTTCCATTTTCAGATTTGATAAATTAGTTTATAGACAGATCTTGAAAGAATCGTTTAAAAACGAGATTGCACCCTCGTATTCAGTTCTCGAATTATTACCCCACTAAAACATATACATAATTAATCAGATTCTTATTAAATTCTTATTAACATGAGTAAACGCATGGTTTGAAAAAAAATCTTACTTTTTAATTACACATTCCGCAGCAAACAGTGGAAGGGGTGAATCATTATTAAAATAAATTAACTTTTTGGCTTAGTTCATTCGTCGGGTTTTTGGGCAGAAATGAGTCTTAGCGCCCTCTTTTTCGTAGAAATAGGTTCGGGTTAACCTCAACTCACCTCGAGGAGTCGCATTTTTATATTTATTTTGACAGCTTTCACGTGCAATTAAAGAAACTTCTTTTTTTCAGTAAGCTGAGAAACTGAATTTTTAAGCTTGATAAAATTTAGATTTTTCAAATTGTTACCAAAACCTTCTTTTAGGAGTTGGAATTGTTGATGATCTACTTAATTAAATTAAAGTTGAACCCTAACCTTGCTTAGTCAATGATAATTTCTTTCCCATTATAGGGTCATTACTCCAAAAGTTAATTTGTAGTCAGACAGATAAATTCAATCGGCTCGAGCACCAATTACCGAAAGCTAAGTGATGTTGAAGACTTTGCATACATGAGATATTAATTTAACAATTTCCTGGTTTCAGTTCCAGGAACTGAGAGAGTAGAGAAATTAGAGGTTAATATGCTTAGAGAATATATGCTGCGGAGTCGATAAAGGCTATGGATCGGGACTTTACAATGTTTAAACCTGTAGATCGTAATATGGGCAGGTTTCAGAAAATCATATTTAGCATTGAGCTATTGAGCTGTGATGACAGGTTTTAATTCTATTGCAGTCGGGTTTTTCTACAATTAATTCAGAATGAATGTATTTCACAAACGAGCGAAGGTACAAGGATGATAAAAACATAGAATGTACCTTCCTTTTTCCATTTTCTGGAGCAAAATATTAATTACAAAAGTTTGAGTTGCTGCTATATGTCTAAGCATAATTAAAGTAGGAAATGCACATCGCTGTGGGTGGAAGGTTAAATTATTTGATAGATCTATGATTAATGAGAATAGGAGAATGACTAAGGAGTTAGTATGAATCGCAAACAAACTTTATTAGAATATTACATCAAGAGCACAAGTTATCAACCTTCCTGCTGCTGCCAGATTTGAGTTTATTTCATGAGAATGCAAAAATCATCGATACTGATTAGATATCAAATACCCCTGCAAAACAATATTCAAATGCATTAAAATGTAAAAATAATGTTTATCATGTGATGAAGGCCAAAGATTTCAAAGTAACTTAAAAGAGAGACCAAAATGCTTGAGCATCCGAGATATGAAGCTCTTCAAACGCGCATTCTCGAATTTAAATGCGGGCACATAGAGGGCAATAACAAAAGTAGGAATTATGAGAATTTTACCATACATCTGCTAATACACGTTGCAACGATTGAGTAGCACATAGCTTTAATCAATTAGCAATGCCAGACAACTTTGCAAATTTTCTAATATTTTCTAAAACTCCTAGGAAGCACATTAAAAAATTCGAATGAACGGTTTTCCAGTTTAACTGTACTCAACTTCATTACAAAAATTATTAATTATGCTCTCATTTTATGGAAGAGTCTGAGAAGTCTTGAGAGTGAATGCAGGCGCAGGGAATAGCCCGCAGAACGATGTTAACTTATGTTTTGTTTGCTTTTTCATGCAGTTCGCTTCATATTAGATTTTCCAAGCATTGGAATTCATAATAATAATGATAGTTATCGCTCATCAGAAAAATGCTTTGATAACACACTTAGCATGACATAATACCTTGAGATTGTTGGTATTTCGGTAGAATTTAACAATATATGATTGAACAGAGCTGACTCGTTGTTAATTCTCCTTCTAACACCTACATGGAATCTTACTTTCTTGTAGACGAGAATGGAACATGGTCTGGAAGGCTATGAGAACATATCAACGTGTTTATATCAGTAGTTTCTGGAAATTGCATTCGGATTCCACGTTACGATTAGATAATATTTTTTATTACTGTTTGTACTGGAATTAATTTTTGTTATTTTTTCAAGTCAAGTAATCTTTGTTCGATACTTAATGTGGCATCTTTTAGAAAGGAAAAAACACCGATGATCGATTAGATCTTATTGTTTTTTTGATTCTGTTGACTTTTCAAATACACATGGCAACTTTTCCAAAGAGTTTTTCAATTTCAAAGGTGTTGGTTGCACTATGCCTTTTCTCTCAGATCTGCACGATAGTAAGTGAAAACCCAAGCCAAAAAATCTATGTGCAAGGTGCACGGTCATCGAGAAATTGCTCCTATAATTGTAAAGGATCTTTCGACGATCCATTTGATTCATTACTTTCTGCTTTGAAATTTGTGGGAAGCATTGACAATGCTTCTGTTGAGATACTTCTATTAAAGGCTAGTAGTCATTTTGTGCTCATCAAAGAACCGGAAGAAGAAATGATGCAACAAATTCATCCAAGTCTACCCTCGTCAGCTTCAACATCCAAGTTGTATTTGGATTTCAGCAATTCTTCTGGATTCATCTTGCCATCATCATTGAACGTAACGATCCGGCCAGCAATTTGTGGCCGAGACGTCAATTTGAACGTAACTCCCAGACAATCTGATGACGATAAGAACTGCTATCAAGCTGAAGAATCAGCAACTATTGTATTCAAGTCATTTGATTTCCAAATAGTCGTTCAGAATAATCTAATTTTGAGAGACTTAAATTTTATTGGAAATGAGGATATCTCCGTTTTCAACTCATACAGCAACCAAACTTCAGTAACCACTTGCCTCTCCAATCGAATAAGGTGCTGTGCTAATCCTGAAGAGCCCCTCTATCCAAATATTATATGCACTGGAAACGTTACAATCAGAAATTTGACAACAGATACTCAATCAGCATCTGTTTTCTTACTCAACCAAACGCAAACTAACCTCACACCCCAACTGATGTTCAATAATTGTAATTTTCAAAGGATTTCATTAACAACAAAGAAGAACTTCATCACTATGGGAACTGAAAATTCTCATAATTTGAAAATTTCAAGCTCCAATTTCTCTGAAATATTCACTCCTTATGGACTCATTGGCGTTTATTCCAGTGTCTCTGTCGGGATGAGCCCTCTGGCTGAGCCTTCGAAAACGCTCTCTCAAAGCATTGATATCACTAGCTCAGTGTTTAATGATTTTAATCCTAGCATTTCATTCGTAATGGATCAAGACTCACCGGACTCTGACGGCTACATCCTCAATATTGATTCTCAGTATGGTGGAAATATCACTGTAGACTCAACTATCATAAAGAAATTGAAAGGATCAAGAACTTCAGCCATACATTGCCTCGATTGCTCAGATTTTCTCGATCCATTTTCAGCAGAAACTCTATCTCTCCTCCCTGACTTTGCCGACCGTTTCGTCAGAGATCATTATTTCACTCCCACAAGTTCAATATTCAGAGTTCACAGTCTCAGTGGGTCTTTAACAATGAGCAATAACTTCTTCTACCAAAACGTTGGGAAGAGTGGCACAATTCTATCAGTGAATCAATTAGCACCAGAAGGAAAGATTGAGCTCTCTCAAAACACTTTTGATGGCAACTTTGCGACAGCGGGATTCCCAACTGTTCGTATCTCCGCAAACATCGCAAACTATTTCAATTCAAGTATCTGCGGAAATGTGATCATCGACAACAATACATTCCGAAACCACCTCACCTGCCGAAATGGATATGGCAACCTAATGCTGTTTTGCGGCACAATACGCAACCCTGCATCTATCACACCAGCCTTAGGTTTATCCGAGGCTCTCGTCAACCTTATTAACGAACGAATCAAACAACCGAACGCCTCAAACGTACTCTACGCTGATGAAATATTTCCGCAGTACTATCGATGGAACAATCTAACAATTTCAAACAACTTATTTGAAAAAAACCTAATCCTGCTCTCCAATTCGATTTCTATATTCGGCGGAAGCAATGTAGAGGTTATCAACAATACTTTCTCAGCAAACGGAGTTCCTCTTCCAACAAGCCCTGATTTTCAAGTTCAAAGCGCTTATTTCGACCAAATCGCAAAACCTGAGGCTTTCTCATTTAACGAGGATATCCCTTATTTGACCACAGCATTAATAATCGAACAAACAAAGGATATGACATTCATTGGCAACATCTTTTCCAACAACTGGAACCTGTATAACACCTCTGAGGTGTTTCCATCTCAAATTTACCTACGAAACCTTCCTGAATTTTTCCCAGGTTTCTCGATGAAGGACTGCTTCTTTAGAGACATGACTTTGAAAAACGATACTATTCCAGCTGATTCTCAGCTAGCAAACATCCGAGACGCTTTAGCTGTTTCTTCGCCTCTGATAGGAATTTCTTACCTCCATTGGCCTGCATTCCTGACTTACCAGACTGTGCCATCTGAAATGATACTGGGGCTCTCTCTCCTCAACGTGACATTCGAGAATAATACTTTTAACCTCACAAATCTCAATGAAATGGGAGTACCGAATCTATATGATCCTTTCGACGATTCTTCTCTCGGAATCATCAAAATTTTTTGCTCAAAAACCAGGACTCGAATCAGACCAAGGACTCTTTACGTTAACTCAAGCCTAATTTCGAATAATCGGTTTTATGGAACAAAAGGCTACCTTTTTTCAAATACTGATTTCGCAACAATACTGGTTTCCAAAACGATTTTTCAAAACAACCTTGCCGGCTTTAATTGCCCAGATCACCACTCAAGCGAATGCTATGCTAATTTTGATTTCACTGATACTCCACCCGTCAATATCGTTCCAAACCACCATCTCGTTTTAATAGTCGCAATGAGCTCTGCGGTAGCCAGTGGCTTTGTTTCAATTGATCAATGCGGTTTTAAAGAGAACGAAGCAATGCTTGTGTTTGGGTACTCTAACTCATATGTCCAAATTCAAAATACGGACTTCCAGAGGAATAAATGGAGAGAAGGTGGATTGATCGTTGGAATTCAAAGCACCTTCTTGCAAACTCTCGATTCGAATTTCACAGAAAACGACGTGAAGACTGGAATTATCGTTCTGCAGGCCTCCCAATTTATTGATTCAAGGAATTTATTCTATAAAAACACTGCAACCATATGCAACGGGTATTTCCTTGATGGTGTCCTTGGGTTTCAAATCTCCGATTCGCGGTTCATTCAAAACTCGCTTCATCCTGACCAATTCTGGATTGTCGATTGGCACGTCCCTCTCGCATCGACTCTCTGGCTAATTGATTCGCAAGGTACCTTAGAACGGACAGCCATTGAGAAAAATACTATCAGAGGCGGTTTTATTCACATGAAGAGTTCAATAGTGTCGCTTGACTCCTGTTCAATCTCAGATAACCGCGCTGAAGGGGGAATCGGACTAGGTTACGTCAGCTCGTCATCTCAAATTAAATTACTGCGAACCAACATCACGAGGAACGAACATGAGTACGATTATCTGGCTCAGGCTGGCAGATTTCACGCTGGAATGTTTGTTATCACTTCCTCGAACGTGCTAATTGATAGCTCCAGGATTACTTACAACGTTCTTGGAAACGGAAGCGGTTTCCTCAAAGGCCAGGATGTGGCATTAGGAATATCCAACACGTTGTTTTTGACGAATTACGACTTCTCGGCTGATGTAGTGCAAGGAAGTACCTATCTGATTTATGTCTCGTTCAGTTCTGTGGATGTCTCTAATTCGAATTTCACGTATAATGGACAGTTGTTGAAACTGATTGATAGTATATCATTTCTGAATGGAAATTTGATAACGGGGTTTCAGTTTGGACTGACTGGCACTCAGATCTTGATTGACGTTGAATCAGGGAGCCTGTCGATTCGAAATAACGATTTCTATCAAACTACGGGAGGATTAACCTCTCTCCTGATGATGAGAGCCTACGAAGCAGACCTTCAAGTTAGCAGGTGTACTTTTGATTCAATTAATCAAGGAACTCAGCCGATGTTCAAGATCACGGGCAAATCAGCCGTAATGAAAGATCTTTTCTTTAAAAGCATTAGTAGCACTCAAGCTCTCGTGTCGCTGAGTGATATGGATGGATGTAAAATCAGTAAAGTCGCGTTCAGCTGCAATAGCTATTGGAAAACCGCGGTTTCGTCTCTCAATGTGGGCAACCTTACCCTCAGAGATATCTCGATCTGTCACAATTCACCTTCAAATATTCTCCAAATTTCGAGCTCTAAAATATTTATCATGAAGAATGTCTCCATCTCTAAGCTCATCCGAACCTTCAATTATTTAACATACTCCTATTATAACTCCCTGCCTCTGGTGAAGTTAGAAAACAACTTAAAAGTCGTGATTGCAGACGTTCACGTGAAAAATCAAGTCACATTCACCTCAAACTTCTTTATCATGAGCAATATTCCTCAAAGCGCGATCGTTATTGCCAACTCAACGTTTGTATCCAATCAAGCCTCTGAAGGCGGAGCCATTACGTTTGTCCTCTCGAATGTAAACGCCGTGAACATATCTAACACGACTTTTATCAACAACTCTGCTGTCCAATATTCACAAGAAGAAACAACCAGGGTTTCAAAAGCTCTGAATGGAGGCGCAATAAAATTAATTTGCGCGGACGATGACTTGTCTCTCTGCGACATTGACATCAGAAATTGTGCTTTTCAGAACAATTCAGGGTTGGCGGGAGGTGCTATTTACTGGGAAGGTTACCCTCCATTAGTAAAAGATACTATGTTCGAAGGGAATGTCGCTGAATACGGACCAATATTGGCTTCTAAGTCGATAAGGATGGTTCCTTGGTTTCCGGATATAGGAAAAATGGTCACGCTAGATATAAATCAATATATCGAAGAGTTTAGAGCAGTGAGAGCGTGGCCAGGAGTTGCGAATCTAGCGATCGCTCCAAGCGATCTCGAGCAGTTTTCGCCTGAAAAGTGTTCTGGATATACTCTAAGTACTTGCTACCATTTCTATCAACTAACGGGGAACATTACTAAAGAAATTTACGGTGTTGGCTTGTCTAAATGGGGTCTGCATCAAATGAATTTACCTACTTCTGAAAGCGCTTCGATAGTGGCTACACCAGAAACCGAAATGAATAGCAACTTTTCGAAAGAAACCCCACGTCGACGATTGCAATCCTCTGTAGGTAATGAGATCATGGGGCTTTTCCCTTCTGAAGATAGTTCTGCAAGTCAACTTGTAAATAAAGTTCACAACCAGCAGACAGTCAGGGTGTCACGTGGCGCGATCAATATCTACGATGTGGTTTCTGGAGTACCTATGGACCAAGCTATTACCTTGGCGTTGATAGATATCTATGGCCAGGTCGTAACAACAAACAACAATTCTGTACTTAGTCAAGAGTCCAGCAATGATAGTTCTCGTTATCGACTCACAATACAAGGAGCTTATGTGAAAGCATCTTCAGGTATTATAGGGATATCGAATCTGATTGCGGAATATTATCCGGGATATTCAAGTGAAGCAACATTTAAGGTCAGCAGAATTGCGCATTTACCAGAAAGTCTCAAAATTGTCGATTATTTTGCTGAATTAAGTAGTCAGCGTAATGTCAATATAAACTTCTCGTTCAGAGACTGCATTGACGGAGAGTACTTCGAAGCGACTTCAAACCAAGCAAGATGCACAATCTGCAAAGAAAATACCTTTACCATTGCAGTTGCAAACAACTCCGAAAAACCTTGCGGGTTATGCGATAAAACCACAATGATTTGCTTGGGAGGGTCATTAGTTGCTCCTGCTGCTGGGTACTGGAGACTGAATCAGACTGCTGATATCTTTATGCGCTGCCCAAATGCGGAATCGTGCCTTGGAGGTTGGAATGAGACTACTGGGAATTTTTCGTATAGTGGTTTTTGCGAGGACACCTATAGCGGGCCATTATGCAGTAAATGCCAAGTAGGTTTTGCAAAATATAAAAACGGGTCTCCATGTGTGGACTGTCGCAAAAACGTTTGGTATTATCTTCGCTTTGCGGTCACAATGCTCATTCAAGGACTGTTCATTGTCTTCAACATTAAGACGAATCTTTTTATCTATCAAAATCACAAAAATGAATCATTCCGACACTTGCGTACAAGGTCTTTCCTCCTCAAGATGCTTACGAATTATCTTCAAGTGATTTCTCTAATAGACTCGTTTAGCTCCAGCTGGCCTGGATTTCTAAGAGGACTTTTCAGTGCAAATGGATCTGCTAATGCTTCAAGTGATGATGCCTTTGCCATGGATTGTCTGATCTATCTGATATTTGGTCAGATAAACACTTCCTTAAGATTCGTTAAAGCCACGATTGCTCTCTTAATGCCTCTATTACTAGCCGTGTTCCTCTTTATTTTTTGGGGGGCCTATTTTATCATCAAGAAATGGAGACATCGTGATTTTCAATTCAGCGGCAACCTGTTCAAAAACTACGTTATTGGATCAACAATAATCGTTGCATTCAACCTCCAACCGATGGTTTTGAGTTCTGGTTTCCTCCTATTTCAATGCCAAAATATCTACCGCACAGATTCTCCGCTGTATCATATGGTGGGAGACTATGATGTTCAATGCTGGACCAGCTCGCATCTGCTTTGGGCTGCTACAACTGGAGTTCTAACGATTAGTTTGTGGGGCATTATTGTACCATTAATCATTTTCTTCAAAGTGAGAAGAGCAAAGAGGAGCGTATTGAAATTTGAAGGGACAAAGGCTCTGAAGTATTCTTTCATTGTGTTTGGCTACAAAGAAGAGACGTGGTACTGGGAGTTTGTGATTCTCATTCGAAAATACCTGATTCTCATTATTATCACATCAGTGGCGGGTTTTTCAAGAGGATCTCAATTCACTCTGATTATGCTGGTTGTGTTGGTCGCTTCTTTGCTCCATAAGAAATACCAGCCTTACGAAAGCGCAAAATTGAACCAACTGGAAACAGTTTCCCTCTTCAGCATAGAGCTATTTGTAGTAGCTTGCTTATACTTCAGCTCTATTGATAGAATCAACGGATTGGACATTCCCATCATTATTTTTTGTGTCCTTGGCAATATCGTCTTTGTACTACGATGGCTCATATTGTTCTGCAAGACAGTAGTCGAACACCTCAGAGGATACGCTTTCTTCCGGAAAGGAGAGGCGTTAGTAATGAAAGTGACGCTAGTATGCAAACTGAGAATTATTCGGAAAGATAAAAGTAACGCAACGCAAGTGAGCCGTGAGAATTCATATGTAGTACGAGCTGAGCTGCCTCATCAACTTGCTATAGCAGAATCTGATTCTCGAGAGAATATGGTTTACGACATCAAGGACTTTAAAAAGGAAATCTGCGCGGAAGATTCCAGAGAGCTGAGCATAACAAATGAAGTCAGAGGCCTTATCAATTTCTCTTCGTTCTTATTACGAAAGAGTAGCAATGGCTCTAGTAGTCGTAGCAGGCCAGGTTCCCTTGAAGATCTGCCAACCGGATGTTCAGACAAATCGACAATTCTAACGACGAAGCACTCACGACGACAGACTCTGAATTTTACTGAGCAAGTTCAAGCAGTGATTCAGGAGATACCTGACAGTGCGAATTTTTCTGCAAGCAAGGTACAAGCTCCCCAGGCTGCTACCAGACTGCGAAATCGAAGGCAGCCAGTCGAACGTGTTAATGGTGACTTTTCATTGCCACAAGCGAATTGGCAGTCAGAACTTGAAAGTTCATTCCAGCATAGTAAAAGTTTCACTTTCGGCCAGAATAGGAATGAAGGAATTAACGAGAAAGAAGCTCAACACTTCAGTATTGATATCTAGTTTGTATTCGAAACCAACTTTTTTTATTTATTTGGTTATGTGAACAAATCTATCGAATATACACAATCAGCATTTAGTGTAAAGGACATGTTTTTTTATAAATTATAAGTCCCTATATCGTCATGTGATTTAACTGTTCTCTTTTATTTTTTTTTCCCCTCAGAAATTGTCTCTTAGATAGTTTTCGCTCCCATGAGAACTATTGCTGCTGAGGAACGAGTGTACAAAAGTGATTCTGGAGACGACGTATTAGATTCATCATTGGATAATTCAGTGAGTGTTGTGAGTTGAATTCAATCGACAAATTGTTGTTCATTGTCTCTGCTTTGCTCTCAGCATAAAAGAATGAGCATAATAATTCCTCGAAAAAGATGGAATCTCAAAATATTCCTCAGGGTTCAATTGCTCCAGAACAAAGGTATTTACATCTGCTGCTAACCTTGCTGAATTCATACAAAATAATTTTATGACAAGTCTGCAAGGCAAGAAAGTTCATAAAATTAAAAACAACGACTTGCCCTGCTAAACAATTAATGACAGGTTCTTAATTGCTACTGAGCCGAAATCGAATTCAATAAAATAGCCTTAAATCTGACCAACAACAACTATTCGTTATATTGTTATTTAAAGAAAATCCTTAAAGTTATTATCTTCAGTGATACCCAGTTTTCAACCCAATATCGTATGTAATTCTACAATAAAATATCATAAAGGAA
>ENA-UOTZ01000187-UOTZ01000187.1-compost-metagenome-genome-assembly--contig:-NODE-187-length-51634-cov-9.265512_pt1 | contig 51634 bp, 49 predicted proteins | sample MGYA00238144_ERZ746983 | MGnify/ENA primary metagenome ERZ746983 (study PRJEB28759, sample SAMN06268863) | compost metagenome | isolation source: single cell | place: USA: California, Emeryville, Joint...
AGAAAGAATTTGAGTAAAGGTTCTCAAACCAATTACAGAAGAAACATTGCTAACTTATTGTCGTATTGGTATCCCTATGAACAGAGCATCTTATGTCGTAAAATCAAATAATTTGTTATCAGTATAGTGTTTGCTGTGTTATTTGGGCAATCAGAACAACAAATGACCCTCAACAAACTCTTGATAATTAAAATAATGAAATGCGATGTTCTGCTTAAATTTATTCTCTTATTTTGTTTTCTGAAATTAAAATGAAGACTGAACCGTATTTACTAACTGAATCTAAAAAATTCAATTATGAGCTATCAATACTATTTTGCTATCCTATCACCGATCTTACCTTTAATTTCTACAGATGAGCACTATTTCTTTTTCTACAAGATATCATTTGCACAATACCCATCAGAATCCATTTGGGAAGTAATTATTATTACGGAACAGATATACTTTAATTTAGTATTAATACTACCATATTTCATACATGAGAGTAAAACGGTATTATTTTTCTTTACGCTTGTGGACCTTAGCAATACAATTCTATTCACCGTTTCTCAAAGAAAATATTCTACTGGCTTCCAATAAACTTCCCTAGTTTTATCCAACTTTCCTAGTGCTTAAGTTAGTTAATTCTATGCCTTCAGACTGCGCCCAAATAACCGATGAGACCCGAATCATTTGACCCAATTCTCATTTGCAATTACAAAATCGCCTTTTCCTTGAAAGCAATACTTGCTAATTATAACAAGAAAGACAACGCTCATAAACACTCCATTACAATTAATTCTAGATCCTGCTGACTAGATTAATTACATTTTCAATTTCTTCTAAAATAAAGAATCATTTCACTACTGAGTTAAGTCAGTCCCAATCTACGTTAATAATGGTAATCACAATTACTGCCAAGGCTAGCTAATTCACGATAAAAGAATCACTATTTGGGATATCATTTTCATCAATTTTTCTGATACGAACTTAATGATAAGAATTCAACTACTGACAAATAAGTTCTATCTAACTCAATTTCATTAATTATCACCAAAATTTTTTGTTGCTCACAAACTGATGCTTCTAAGTCTTTCTCAACAAGAAACACAAGGCAAGTTCCTCTGTCCATTCTTCTACTAACACGACTTTTAGTTGTTTCAAACCAGACCATTATAATGCCATTTGCTGATCAAATACCCCAAGATATCTTTCAAGATCTGAATCAGAGTGAGGAATTCGAGAATATCGATTCGACTTCCCTCTGTAACTCCCTAGAATTCAGTGCTATGAGAAGTCTTGACTTAAGCACTGACCTCGAAGCCGATCCTGAAGAACAGTATTAGGGTTTCTCTGCGAATATCATTGTAATATACATATTCCATTGTTTAGGAAGGAGGGTCCCTGCGAAGAAACGATGATAGATAAAATTTTAAATTTCAGGTACTTCACCCCTCCGTTTGTGCATGAATAACCAAAATTCTTCAAGCACTAATTTAAAATACGCAGTCGGAGGGCTCAGCCAAAAACATCTGCCAGAAAATCAGATCGTGATGTTCGGGAAAGAATTCACCTCGGTTGAAGATTTCATGAAGCAGTTCAAAACAGTGATTTGGTGCACCTACCGTAAGAATATCCCACGAATTCTAGCAAAGGAAAAGTCCTTCAATGAGATCTACACTAACGATACCAGCTGGGGCTGCATGATTCGAGCTACTCAGATGATGTTTGCTGAAGTCCTCACTCGCCACATGAGATTAAGCGCGTATCAGCCCGATAAAATACAAGAAACTATCATTGCGTCGATGTTAGAAGGAGAAGATATCTCTGAGCTCGCCCCTTACTCAATCCATTCGATTTGCCGCTACCTCTACGAGAATTTGAACGCGAAACCTGGCAAATGGTATAAAGCTTCTCAGACTCTTTTGGGAGTCGAGGCCTTGCACAAGATGTATCGGACTTCCTTTGATGAGGATTTAGAAATCGCAATTTTTCTCGAAGGAACCATCTACCTCGACCAAATTCTCAATAAGGTCTGTCCAGAGCCGAATAACGAATTCGAGGATATTTCGCTGAAAGACTACGACAAAGAAGTGGAAGAAGAGAAGGAAGTTCAAAAATTAAAAGAGCTGCACACAGTTTTGACAGGAAAAGCCGGGAAGACTAACAACAGAAGTTTCAATGACTTGTACGAAGACCAAAACATAAATGAAGAAGAAATTGGAGATGATTTGTCGTGGTATTTTATTTATATACTTGACAGTGAGAAAATTGATCATTTTTCTTCGTCATCCAGCCAAAGTAGTGAAGATGCAACTGAAGAAGCCAAAGCAAGGTTTGAATCGCAAATGAAGTCTGTATGGTCGCGTTCGATATTTTTCGTCGTGCTTGCGAAAGTCGGTCTCGATGAAGTTAATCCTGAATATATCCCTTGCATCAAAGAACTACTTTCCTACCCTGAGTCTGTGGGAATGATAGGTAAGCACCAATTATTTCAATTCGAATGATATTTAACCACTGTGTGATGCTAGGAGGGAAACCAGGCAGTGCTTACTATTTCTTGGGCTATCAGAATGATGATTTGATTTATTTGGATCCTCATTTTGTTCAGGTAATGCTTTTTGAGGGGGAGAATCACTTACGAGATTGTACATTTAGGATGCTTGTCTAACAAAGCAAGACATATCAAAGCACATGGACACGTATTTCTGTGATAAACCTCGCACAATCGACGTTTCCAAGATCGATACGTCAATCGCACTGGGTTTTTACATTAACAACGCGAAGGATTTCGCTGCGTTTGTAAAGAGACTGCAGAAGAGTGCGAGGAAAAGCTCTGCTTTCTTTGGATTTGAGAAATACTCGCCCGTGCTTCTCGATTTAGAGGATGATAACGTTTCCTTTGACGATGCGAATGGAAACGCGGCTAATGATGGGGAATACACTATTTTGTAATGAGTTTCAGTTTTAATTTGGAAGAATATAAAAGAATTTATGAACAAATTTGATAATTCATCTATCAATAATTATTTACTTTCCAGTAAACACGTAGTGTATACATGCCCAGACTGACTATTACTAACGTTAACTTGTAAATCGCAATGGACAATTCACTCCTCCATTGAGACAAATTCGGCTATGAGTGTTGTAGTAGCATTTGCTACAAAATGATCACTTCAAAACGATTATGCAGTTATCTCTATCGAATAAAAAAAATAAAATAATGATATAATAACCAATTGAGACGGCTCAGTGCCAAAAAGCTTGAAAATAATAAGTGCAGTCGATATATAAACACTAAAGGCCTAGTTTTTGCATTCAAGTGTAGCCTTATAAATATACTGCTTAGAGTCCCTCATTCGCGTCGAGACCGCTTGTTCTGCGCTGACTTCGCTCACGATTGAGCAGGTTAAAAAACTTGAGCGATTTTTGGAGGAATTGCTTTCCCGCTCCTGATTTCCGAAACTAGGTAGTTGATAATTTGAATTTGCTTGAGTAAAATCTGCGCTTATTTTCGACGACGGCAGCGTTGAAGTACTCTGGTTTTTTGGAAAATTCGATTGGTTATAGTCATTCTCATTGGAGAAAGACAGGCTGCTTGCGATAAGATCCTTACTCGCAGGTTTGGAGTCCTGCTCGAATCGTTTTGCTGAAACAGTTTCTCTATTATGAAGCAAACCATTAGCAACCTTTCAAAGAGGCATTAATTACTCAGATCTCTCATCATCTTCCACGTCGCATTCACTGTCATAATTCACTGGCCTTCGGAAACTTCCATCCATTGAACAATTCGCATTTGCTTGTTGCGTCCCAACGTTTACCTCGGTCTTATTTTGGAAATGCGACGACCATCGTCCTCGATTGCTTTCTGCTGGCGCAAGCATAAGACCACTTGAATTCACTGGACCAACATTAGTGTGATCTGCTTCAGGGTCCGCTCGTCCATAAAATGTCGCAGTAGTGTTATTGAATCTGCCACTGGCTTTGGAACTATGGTCGCCTTCATCAAGCTGATTTTGGAAATATTCCTTCTTTCTAGCGATATCATCGAGTTGGGTGATCATCTTATTCAACTTGTCCTGGAGGACTGTGTTCCTATTACGCGAGAGAATCGTGTTTTGACGAACAGTCTCAATCTCTCGGATTATCTCGAGCTTTTGGGAAGCGATGATCTCTTTCCTGCTCTTAAACTGCTGAATTTCAGTCTCCCATTGCCGTCGTTGCTCTAATAAATTTAATTCTTCTTGTGTGAGACCTATTCAAAGGATAAGACTATGAAACATTTGATGGGAGATGATAAAGTACTCTCTTTCTTTTGTTTCAATCTGTTGTGATGCTCTTCGATATGCGCTTCCTTCTGCTTCCATTTTTTCAGCATCTTCTCGACGTAGATCTCCTGCATTCTGATATTCTTCTTCTCTTCCATAAGCTCGAACCTGATCCTTTCAGCATCTTCAAGATTGAGCACTTTTTCAGCAGCGTCTTCGAGTTGCATCGCATTGGAAACCGATTTATTCGCGTACACGTCCTCGAACTCGGTGTCTGAGGGTTTTTTCTTTAAAAAGCTCTAATGAGTATATTGGATAAGGACCCTATGGATAACGGCTTCATTACTATTCCTGATGAGTTGCTGATGCTATTGAGAGTCGTCTTAGGGATTTTATGCATAGAGGTAATATCCGTGCTCTGTGAATTTCCGAAATAGGGTAGCTTTGTCTTAGCGCTTGGCAACTTCCCCATGCTCAGGTGGGTAGTGTGCAATCGACTTGCGATATCATTTGATAAATCTTATCACAATAGTTGATTTTTCCATTGGGAGACTATTATTTACCTAAGGACGGGTTGGTGGAAATTTGGTTGTTAATCAGCACATTGAACCCGTTCTCAGTTTGTACTCGGCGCTTCAGCTCTTCCTTAGGCCCTCTGGGAGTTTTGGTCCCATAAACAGCTGTTAACTTCACGTTTAACGAGGCGATGCATCTTCCATTGGAGCTCTTGAACTTCAACTGCTGGATGCTTGATATATTCGGATCTGAGATATTCAGGTCGCACTCTCCGATCTAAGCGCAGAAAACAATCAGCCAAATCTCCAAACCAGTGGCTTACCAATTTATCCTGTTGAAAAAACCCCATTTTATGGAAAAGAGAAAGTTTAAGCAGCTGTGACGTGATCTCCTTAAAGATGAACACCTAGAAACAATCGTCATATTTTAAACATGTCAACGGTAATGCTTTTGAATTACTTCATTAAAATCAGGTCGGTTCCCACTCGCATTTGAATTTGAACCCGTACGAAATGTTTGCTTGTCGATCCTAAGCTCGATATAAGGAGAGAGCCTTTCAAAGTTGGGCAATGTTTCAATCTCTCCGTTTTTAAGTTCGATTTTTAACAGCAAAATTTGGTTGCTCGAAGGTATGAATTTCGCTTGATTTGTTGCAATACTCAAGGATGATCTGGCTGACATATAGGCGAATGACTGAATGTGATGTGGTCAAGTGGCGATAGTGAGATAGTTTGTGTGACTGACTGAATAAAAGTTGTTACGTGATGCTCTGTTTTACCAAAATTAAATAAACTGACAGGAAATTAAAATTCAAACTTTCAAATTGATTAGAGAAGCATTCACTGAACTCGAGCAAACCTGAATGCTAGTTTAAACATAGTAGCATTCAGAAGGATAAAATTAAGTAACACTACGAAGAACTGGGAAATTGTGGTCCAGACTCCCGCGAGAAAATAATTTGTGAGTCTTAAAATATGTGAAAACAAAAACCAAAAAAATGCACTGGAATTAGCCGTTTAAAATTCAGTATCAGTTCTAAAAGTTGGAACTAAATGGATTTGTAACATTATTAGCGCCCTGTTCAGTCGGCGGCCTAAATTTCACAACCTGAGACGTCGCCATAATCGGAATATCGAATGGAGTTGAATGGTATCTGTTGTTTTTTAGACAATTCAAATAAAACACTCAAGTGATCAAAGTAGCTTACATATTTGCGTCTGGTTGTTGCTGCTGGATTGGTTGTCTCATATACATATTTTGCTCTTCCATTTTTTGAGTCATATCGCTTATGTCAACAAGATCATTGTTCCAAAGTTGATTCTATTAATAGATAAATCGCGTTTAGTTAAGCTAACCACACAGCTTTTACTGTATATTTAACTGACTTTGTGCTGTCGTAATTGACTTGATTCGTTTTAACTTCTTCAGGAGATGAATGTATATCCTTTCTTTGCTCTTGCTTTCGGATGTCGCTTAGAGGGTCAAATTTTTGAATGTCAAATTCGCTCTTCCTTGTCTCAGCCACGACCGGATCAGGTTTTTTCATTTGACTTACGGGCTGATTCATTGGTTGATACATTTGCTGATTCATTGGCTGATTCACTTCTATTTTACCCTGAGGCGATTTGTCCATGACGACTGTTGCAGTGTTTATAGGAACGGTACCAAATATGTCCTCTAAATTAGATATATTAAGTTGATTTCATGGATATCAGATCGAAGCTACCTAATGTTTTGGTAAGGTCTTGGGTAGTTTTCGCTTGAGAGGTTCCATTTTGAGATGGATTCATCGATTTTTGCTGAATATAAACTTGAGCAGCTTCGAACGGGTTCGGCTTTTTCACATATTCCTGTTTCTTTGGCGAGCTATCAACCTCAATGAGGTCTGGAATCAAAAAAATTAGCTTTCGTCTATTTCTTCAGCTTTACTTGACTGCAGGCTCGTTTGATTTTGCTGTGGACTTGGTGATTTTCCATTAATTACAGGTTGGTGACTCCCTGGCTGCGTTTTAACTGGATCGGATTTAGCAGGAGTAATTTGCGTGTTATTTGTGCCTCCGGTTGTAGCATTTGATTGTGTCCAGCCTCCAAATCCGGAAAATATGTCATTCCTTTGCGTACTTTGCTGGATAAGCTTTGACTGCTGGTCTGGAGATTGCGTGCTCGTGACCTTCAGATCTTTACTCTGAGACCCAGGCTGCATATCAAATAATTTCACCTTACAAGTCAAAAAGGCAATTTCTTTACATCAGGCAATTTTTGCGGGCTACTGAGTTTGCCAGAAGCTCCAGGTGACATAAACAGACCAGGATTTTTGCTTTGGCCAAACGGATAAGACCCGACACCGCTTGGGGTGCTCGGTCTCATCGTAGGATAGCCTGTAGTAACTTTCATCGAAGGAGTGCTCGGCCTCATTTGAGATTGAGTTTGAGTTTGGATTCTATGTTTGTTTCACTCTTGGTCAACCTAACAATGAATAGTTACCTATTTCTGGAAAGGTCTTCTATTTTTTCGGAGGTCAGGTTGGGTTGCAGTGAATGCCGTTGCGGCTGATTGATTGTGAAAATATTCAACCCTGCGTTTTTGTACATTTCATCTGCTCTAATCCCATTATGCCGCCTTCTCAACTCTAGCGCATTGAAGAGCGGAAAAAAGTTAAAATTGCCCCTTCAAAAAAAAAAAAGTGTTTTACCAACTTCATATAGGCTTGAGAATAAATCATTGTTGATTTGAATATCGAAAGTCGATTCTTCTGTTTGGAAAACATAGACTACGCTATCATCGATTTTGAATTCCATTTGAAATTTCGCTGAAGAGAGTATCCTGTTTGATTCGCATTGTAAGATGCGCGAAAATTGTTAATTAGCTTACTTCTGCTGACTGTGGACCATCCTTTCATTCAAATACACCTTTTTCTTACCAGTCAGAAAAGAAACGACGAGGTCGACAGTCTGCTTTTTGCCATTAAGTAGGAAATTCCAAGTATATTGCTTTTTCGATCTTGAATAACCGTCATTGTAAACACATCAACAGCAACGAATAATTTTTACTTCTTGATTGCTTTTCCCAGCTCTGCTATGCGATAATCCAGCGTTTTCACACTCATGTGCGTTCAAGGACGAGGTTTTGATATTTATTGGTACAATGAAAATAATAGATGGTAATTTTAATGAATACCGATGTCATCGTAAATGCAAAAAATTACGACTTAATAATTTCCTTAACCCTATCAACCAGTCATTTACTTTCCAAAACTTGTGATTCTTACACAGGCCAAGATAAAACTTCGAAATTCGATGTCTTACTACATAACCAAGACAAATGAATACTAAATCTCACGGAGATAATTTCATGACGGTAGGATGTGATGGCTAATACGCATGCTCATACTAATGAAAACGCAATTACTTCTGAATAAACAACCACAATAAGACTACACTTGTCAAATAAGCCAACCATAAGTAGTTTTACTTAGGAAAGAGGCGAAATGAAAAAATTGTTCTTGCTTTTATATCTGGGTTGGTAAATATCTCCCATCGAAAGAGAAAGTACCGCAAAAGTAGTATTTGATATGAACGTTCAGATTATTCTACAATGGAAAAACAATTAACATATGAAAAGAGGCTAGATTATTTGCAATAAAAAAAAAAATTGTTTGATAATAGAAATAAATGTTGATGATGGCGACATTATTTTTTACATAATCTCTCCCTCAACCCTTAGCCTTTAAACGAACGCAGCCTGACCTCTTCTTCTTCGTGTTCTGCTTTCATCAGTTTGCGATGCTTTCTTACAACCTTCCTCTGTTTAAACAATAATGAAGAAAGCTTATTTTGTTTCAGTCCTCCAACCGGATAAGGAATTTTCTCATGCGTTTCCATCGAATACTGCTCCAAGAACTGATTTGGATGATAATTCGAGCTTAGACTCACGAAATGCTGGTCATCGTCAACTCTTCTCTGCGAGCGACGCTGAATTGCTCTCACTATCGGAGGCGTCGAAGCACGATTCGTAAAAAACGAATCTCCTCCTCTAGATTCAGAGAGTCTGCTGCTCGACGTCCTCAAAGTCTCCTTTCGTTTCCTCTCTTGCTTGGCTTTAAACGCAGGGTTGATATTCACCTTCACAGTGTTACGTTTCAGAACCATGGCTTCCTTTTCTTGCGCGATAAAATATCTCAGCAAGTCAATCTCTTCGAATTTAGAAGTCTCTTCCAATTGGTTTACTATATGCGATTTCTGTTCCAGTATGAATTTCTGCTCATCTGTGTCAGTAAGCTCCCTCGGAGTCGGCGGCTTGAATGAGATGTAATCCCGCTGCAGTTTTGCATCGGCGGCTTCCAACGCTTCTTTATTCGGGCCTATTCGCTTTTTAAAATTTATCGCTCGGAATCTGTGTTTGACTGTATTTCCGGTGGCGTGTTTTATCAAAATTTGCTTGGGTCTATGCGGTTCGAGGCTCCTTTCGATAGAATTTGACTCAAATACCCTCGCAGTCTCCGGTCGCACCTTGAGAATGTACTCGTTGCTGAATTTTCTATCTCTTGGCCCATTGTCGCGGTCAGTTAAGAAAAACTGGCGCTTCATCCCCAAAGGACTGGTACTGCGCGCCCGATCTTCCATATGAATGAAAAAATTATCATTAGAAGGCGTGACAGAGTGCTCTAGTGCATGATCGTCAATCCTGAAGCTGACGTCGGCGAAAGTTGGAGAGTTATTTCTTATCTCAGGCGGCCTATGAATCTGCCTGTTGTCCTCTTTTCCAAATGAGCGTCCTGAAAAATTATTCTTATCTGATAGTGAAACTTCAGTGAAAAAAGCCGTGACATGTGATGAGATTTTGCTCTCTATTTTCCCATGGGTCGCAGTCTTCAGTTTCCGTCCTCGGGAGTATTCTCCAGCAACATGGTATTGTCTCTTCGGGTCCACATGACGGTCTTCGGTAAGCTCTATATTCCCCAATTTGCCTCCTCTTCTTGTGACAGGCTCCGTTTCTAAGCGCTCTTGTCTCTCCATTGGAGCTTGACTTTTCTCTGGAGAACCTACCGGAACAACTAAAGATCATATAAAGTGAGCATTATTTTTTTTTTTCACGGATTACTCAGAGGTTGCTTTCCTCTATCAGGCGATGCTGAAGATGCTTTCCGAGATCGTGATTCAAATCGTTTAGTGCTCAGAATCGTCTCACTCAGCATGAATTCGCTCTTTATTACTGAAGTTTCTGTGATGCTGTCTTGCCTTTGAAGATGCCAATCCTCCCTCGATTGGACGTACGCTTTGACATTTTGAGCGACTTCGTCATTAGTAGAGCCATAAAACCTCTTGATGAAATCCTAAAGAAATTTGTTCATTACTTTCAAGTCATCGACAACTATTGATAAATTACATTCTTTTTGATGTAATACACTATAGAATTGCTTGCTATACACCGAACTGACTCAGCCCTCTTCCGCCCCTTAACCACATCTTCAATACCAATAATCTGGCCTCTCCCAAGGGTCCCAATCTAAGAAACAGAGTCAAATTTTTCTAAGGAGAGCTTATCTAAGCTGTAATTACTTGTAGCACTTTTGTATGAGTCTTGCGTCTCATCATCACGAGTTCCGGGTCTTCAACGTTCATAAAATCCTTGACTTTGACTTCTTTTGTGACCTATATGCAGCAGATGCACACAATTTCAAAAATTTGTCCTTGAAATGTGAAGAGAAATACTGAAAACTCGCCTTCTTTAACGAAATATATGTACTGAGTTTCATCTCCTTGCTTATAAACCCACTCATTCGTATCGTACTTTCTTTCATGAAAATGATAGATAAAAGTCGAAATAGCTCGGCGAGACGTGCTTCCAAATAAAGGAAATCCCAGCAAAAACTGTATCTGAGCTTCGATTTTCTGCTTTTGCGCCTTCGCTATTCATAATCAACGCACAGCGGGTTAGAAAGCCATCCAGTGCCATTATTATTACCGAGAATTTCTTTATAGCTCATTCTGTCTAATATTGCAAAATGACACACCTCCTTGCAAATAATCGTCGCTGTTCTAGGCTTATCCTCAATCAAAGCAAGTTCTCCGAATGAATCTCCGGTCAATTTCTCAGCGACTTCATGAGGATAATACTCTTTCTCAAACGTTCCATCAGGCTTTTCAACGGTCCGCTGTAATTCGATGCAAACTCCGACTCTGCCTCGAAGTAGAATGAAAAATTCATGTCCTTTGTCACCTACACAGCATATCAATTGGGATATCTCAATTAAAAGCGTACCCTGTTTGAAAATCACGTTGCCTTCAGGTCTAGTTTCATACGTTATATTTTTACAGATCTTATACAATGGCTCTTCTCCATATTCTTCGTACACTTTCCGAAAAAAAGTCACATTCTGCATGATCCTGCAGAGCATTTGGATGAGCTTGGCGTCTCTGCGGGCAGGATGGAGACCAAGGATTTCAATTGCTTTCTATCTCAATAAACTGGTAAATTTGGGGTCTTCTGTAGAGTAGAACCTGCATTTGAACTTCCACAGTAAACGCCGGGTCGTCAAACATTTCCATTGAGAATTCAATACTGCCTTTTCGCATTGATGGAAGAATTTAAGTGATTTTAGTGGCGTCGAACGATATTCATTGATTTATTTAATTAATCTGTTGTTGTTGCAGTACCAAACTGTGAAACAATAGACTAAATTTCTATTTACTTAAGTGACAGAGAGAATGCTATTGGCATTGACGGGTGTATGATATGAAATATCCCAAAGGAGAAAACTATAATAACAGTAGTTTTACGGGAAAAAGCGAATATACAAAACAACTTAGGCGGCTTTATCAGTCAATGAGCATGAAAAAATCAGCATTGACTTAAAAGTTGTCTGATGACAAATTTTTTTTACATAGATGTATATTGTTACATGATGGAAATCGCATATTTCTTGCGTAAGAGTCTTCTATCTTCTTGTGGCCTAGAGGGAGAAACAGATACATTCAATAAAAGCTCGATTGGATTGGCTATTGTTACCTTTTTTCTGGTTTTGATAGCCCGATTGAAACCAAAGAACCCATGATTATGATAAACTTGGCTTTGTTGTTGCTGCAACGTCTGCTGTTGCTGCTGTGCGAAAAGCACTCCGATTAAATTCGGTGGTATCTCCAACTTTCCTTTTGTGGGCGAAACGCTGTTGGACTTCGCTCTCTGATCCGCAGTATTGCCGTTGAGCTTCTGGTTTGTCGAATTTGCCAACGGAGAAGGTAGTGGTTGCCCAAGCAGGTTGATTTTCCCATTCTTTAGCATCAATTGGCTGTAATCAATGAAATTGACCGGTTTTTCATTATTAATCTTTGGTGCAGTAGCTAAATCGAATTAGTAAAGGTGCCCTTGTTAGAAATATTTACAATCAGATAGTAGCCCTTTCTGAGGTGAGAGCTTAGCTGAATCCGTCTCTTCTTCAAGCAGCTTCGGTGTAAGAATCGTTTGGTTTATTGAGAAATTTCTCCTGCCTTTAATTCCAATTAATTAGTTGGCGCATAACCGAAGAAGTTTCTTACTGTTTTTTGCAACCAAGACGTCTCCGGCATCCAATCTCGAGGAATCTCCTGATAGGTCAAACGCTCCTTTTCCATACGCGCTCGCATGTCCTCTGAATACCGGAAAACGAGGTAAACATTTCCCAGCTGTAGAAGTAGTATAATGCTCCTCTCTATCCGTAGTCGCAGCGCTTCCTAAGGACACTTTTGTGACATGGAAATCGCGCATAACTCTTTCGTTCCGAGACCTGGGTCTTTTGGCTAAGCCGTTGATAAATGTGTCCTTTTCGGGCTGGTGTCCGCTTGGTTTCTCTGGAGAATACGCGTCTAAGTAATTCTGCCAAGCATCGTTTCCTCTTTTGCTGCTCTCACATCTCTCAGTTGTCTGCGTTAGGACAAATGAATTGTTTCTTCCGACTTCATTTGCCTCTGTGAAGCTAACCTGGCATGATTGCGCTTGGCTCTGAGAGCCCTTATTATAGGCTTTATTTTGCTCTATCCGACTTCTTCGCATCCTCAATAGATAGTTTTGACCGTTTTCCAAAACTTGGGAACTTGGATTGTGGCTCGGAGTCACCGTCCTGTGGTTGCCAGAAACTTTAGCGAAATTCAAAAGAGGTAAGAAACTCACTCTGTTTGCTTCGAGGTGTTTTTGGAATTTGCTTTTGAGGGATCGACTGGTCTATATTGTGAAGGAAAGAAGCCGTATTATGCAGAAACCAAAGCAAGTTTTTACCTAGATTGCTGACATGATTTTAGCCGTCTCTCTGGAGTATGAGAAGTCGCCGGCCTCACTGCCTTTAAGCAAGGCTGCAGAGCAATTTCGATTTTATTTGAATTTTTTGGTTGAGGGGGATTCTTTTTCTCGTCTTCATAAGTTCGCAGTTTTTTGATCGTTTTATTGGAGAGGACATTAGAGTTAGAGTTCATTATGCTGTTAAACATTTCGATGTTATTCAAAATGTTCCTCTGAATATTGTTCAACTCCGCATCCTGATAATAATTAAACAACTGATACAATTAATTTTCCAACTTGATAATCGTCATCTGAAGACTCGCTATCAGACCCTCCCTCACTGACCTCGTCGTCTTCAGTCCCTTTTGATTTGATTTCATTCTTGATTTCCTAGCAATTTCAAAAGTCAGTTAAATCTGCACAGAGACGAAAATAATACGCTGATTATTTTAGAAATTCCGGCTGAATCAAGTAAGTTACTGAACACTTCTTTTTCTTTCTCCTTCTTCTTTTTTAATTGGCTCAGACTTTTCTTCACCTCTGTAAGCCATTATAATCTAATTTTCTAACAGTTAATTCATACTTGAGCGTTTCTTTGGCTGTTGCTGCGCTTCCTCAGTTTCGAAATCAGCGTAAAATCTCATATCCTCTAAATCAGTCTCAAATTTCGTCCCTCTTGTACCAATACGGTCGGTGTTGTCTCCTTGGAGATTTACCTAACAACTCAACGGTTAAACCACGATATTCGTTCTTCTCTTACATTCGAGGAATTATTAAGTGATTTCGTGATTTTGCCCATTCTCTGCTGTTGAAACATACTATGTTTAATCTTTTTCCTTTCAAGCGCTTCAATTTTCTGCTGCTGCTTCAGCGAGTCTTCCTCTTCAAGCAATTTGAGATAATCACTAAGTCCGGAACCCATATGCTGGCCCATCTCCAAGAGTGCTTCTGTTGTAAACGGCTTCGTTTCCCGTGTACGAGTAATGTACCCCGCAAACGACGCCTCTATCGTAAAGCAGTTATTTATTCCATAATCAATTGCAAATAGAGCTCGCGCTGTCGTCATTTTCCCTTTGGATATTCTGAAGATGCAAGAATGAAATCTGAACATATCTGTCTTCTTCGAAAGGATCATCGGAAGTACCTTCACTCTGTAATACTCGGGCGAGTGAAATGGAAATTGAGGTGTATAAATAAACACGTTTTTTCGAAGCGAATGCCCGTGGAAATCTAAATAAGCCCAGATTTTCGTATTTCTCGCTGTCAGTTCCTCTACGTACTTCTTTATGAAATGAACAGTCGGATGCAGCTTCTCGTCCGTATGAGCAAACCTTCTATTCAGATCATTACCTGCGAGCCCAGTCCGGTAGTTCCCAGCGATTACGCCGTCAGGATTTAACATCGGGATGACCTTAATAACCAGTTTATGGCGGAGATGAGCTGCTTCTTCGCTTGTCCCACAAACCCATTCAATGAAACCTTGGACTACCCACGAGCCGTTTGTTTCTCCTGGATGGATTCTACCAGCTGCGATGAGGACCGGTTTCCTCGAATTTTCTTCCTCATCGTTTACGTCTTCAGTTATGGTGAGTAATGGCACTTCGACACCACTGAGATCCAGACAGAGCTTGCTTTCTTTAATAATTTGCTCTAGGTTGGGAATTGAAATGAAAACGTAAAACGAAAAACAAAATACTGTCATATCCTGTCCGCGCATTTGTAGAAGCAGCGATTTCTTTGGTAAATTTGCGTAGTTGTGAGTAAGTATAAGGAACGCACATGGCAAACGAAACGACGTCTTCGCCGTAGAAAAAAGTATAATCGAAGCTAAGTTTGTAGTATTTTCTTTTCATGAGAGGGTCAGTTGGCGGTTCGTATTTGATGTGATAAACAGTAGAGTAGTGGACGTTTTCGCCTCCTTGAGTCCAACCAATCTGCTTCTCTTGATAGAGTTTCTCTGAAAAAATATATGGTTTCATGCCCTGCAGCGATTAACAATATATTAGAGCAAAACTCCTCAATACAGTAAACTTACTCGTTTGTAAAGAGACTCTCCTTTGCAAAAATTCATGATATTTAACTTTATCGTTTGATTGGGTTTCCCATTCTTTAGTTTGAAATAAAACCAACTCGTATGTCCTCTGGTATTGGTATCAACTCTTATGTATAAATCATATTCATTCGGACCAGTCTGAAACACGGTATCGAGATTTCCGCTCTCAAAACACGAATCAAATTGCAAGTTATTTGGACTAACGTCACTCGCCATTCCCTTGAACGGCCTAAATGGGTTACGCTCGTTTGTGCTGACGTACTGCGAAAGAATCTGATATTTCTCAAAAAGCAGCTGAGAATTCTTTATCGTATAAGTGTTCGGACCCTGGAAACTGGCATGCATCCTGAACGAATCCACTGGAAAGAACCCGTGATAAACAATTTTTGTCCCTTTCTGATTGTTGTAATACTCTGAATTCGCATAATAAGCCCGAAGGATCTCGTCTAACCGATAGCTAGAGTAAGTTAATGGAATAGGAGCCCCGAAATTCATCTTTGGCTTCCATCCGAAAAACATATCGGGCAATAAACTGTATTTTTCATTGCTTAATGGTAGAGCTTGTCCAATAAAATCGCTGGGTTTCGGTTTTTGAGAGCTTGCTGTGACTCCGGTCGGTTTTTGGGTGAGTTCAGTCTCTGTTTCTGGTTCTGAAAATATGTTTAAGAGAGAGCAGAGAGAGGGTGGATACTTCTCTTCGAGTAGCTGGTTTTGCATCGTTTGGGGTTTTCGTCGGAATCTTCATCCCAAGTCGTTTTTTTGCTGGTACTACCTGTCTTTCCGTTCGAAAGTAAGTCTAATAGGATTGATTTCTTTGAAAGGTCGTCTGTTGAGTGAGTTTGCTTGTTAAGATGGTGTTCTTTAAGTATTGAGTCGGCCTCTGTGTTCATAAGTTAATAGGTTTTAGTTTATATCGACACAAAGAAATTTATTTAATCCAAATAAAAATTACTTAGTCAGCTGAATCACACACACACGCATCTTGAAACATTTTATTTCGAAAAATAACAAGAAGAGGAGGAGTTAAGAGATGAAGTTCGATTTCATAAGAAACCCCTCATTGATTTGAGTTCATGAGGCTGCAAGAGAGTGGTAATCAATTCAACAGAAAGAAATCTGATTCCCGCGTCTGTACAGTGTTGTTAAATTAACTAATTTGGGACTTGTTTAATTAATTGAGACATTCAAGAGCTTTGCAATACTTTTTCAATTCACAATAGACGAATCTTTTGGAGAAGAGAGGATAGTAATGAAATGAGTCTAAAGAGAGAGAATTTGAAGAGGTGGAATATATGGATGCAACTTTCTATAATGTTACAGTTAGCATTTTCTAATTTTTTTTTTATTAATTAAATTTAACCTTTTCGGATAGCCTTAGACAAAATTTCAAAGTAGATTGTGCTACAATGGAATTTTCAAGGCTCAAAATATACTATGAAGGAAGATTCCAAAACCAACGAAACAAACTTTTCGAAAAGTAAGGGATCACTCAAGAAACTAACAGTCAACATAAAAAATAAAAAATGAAGGAAAATTCTACTTTCCATTCTTCAGCACATCTCAGATTTAGATTTCAGCAAATTAATGTAAGAATCCAACGAGCAGAAGCAGTTTTTTTTGTAGAACATCTTGAACTAAATGAATTTGATGAACATTGTGCGATATTTTACGATATATTGATTCAATGAAACGAGTTAATTTTGACTCTCCTTAGATTCTCAGAAGCAATTAAAAAATTTTCACATGAATAATTCAGTCATCAATTGTTCAATTCCGACAGAGCATGAAGCTCTTGTAGATGTTTCTGCTCTGACGACAGATCGTTTAATGCAAACTGAAGAGAATTCCCAAACTTCAACATTAGTTAGCACTGAACCCCCAAAAAATTCGATTGATATCAATGAGAATGCTTTTTACGAAAATTTGCCTCTTTCTGATCAACGAGAAACCACGAATCCCCAATCATCGCAGCCACCACATCAAACACATCACTCTTCTAGCAGTCCAATACACATCAATGCCGCTCCACAGCCGCTACATATTATCACTAGACAAAGTTTCCTGTCAAAACTGAAACTAAAATGTCTTCAAATAGACAGATATTTAAAGAAAAACTGCCGATACTTCTATCACAAAAAATGTGGAGCTATTCTTTTCATTCAGCTCATCTTGTTGATTCTTTATTGTACGAACCTCATGAAAGGCGAGGTCACTTATCGATTGAGCCTTGGCCTGGCATTTATCACTCTTTTCGTTGTGTACATTGAGTTTTCTCGTGTTCACCGAGAGAGATATGTGCTGCGGTATCAAATTCAAACCATTCAAGCTCAACATTCTCTTGGTGTCTCAAATTCTACTCAGGAGCGGGCTCTCGCTCGTATTATTAGAGAAGTGGTCATGACTGAAGCACAGCTGAATGAGATAAGAGCCCAGCTCAACCTGATTCATCAGAATTCTAATAGCGAGGATTCGCAAAATAATTCATTCCAATATCAACAGTTAACTGACTCACAACTAATCGAGCAGTTCCTCGCTCAAGGGAATTTATTGCGGAATCAAATAGCACGAATGCAGGGATTGACGAAGGAGGAAATTGACGAAGTAATCCCTATTACGCCATATCAAGTCAGAAACAGAGGTATTGAAGAGTGGAATCAAATTGATGAAGAATGCTGCACGATTTGCCTAGAAGGGTTTAAGCAAGGCGATGAAGTCAGGAAATCTTCGCTGTGCTCGCATTTCTTTCACCCAAGCTGCATTGAAGCTTGGGTGATGCAGAAGAGTGTATGCCCAAACTGTAAGAAAGAGCTTCATTCATTGGCTGAATAATCGAGCGAAATTTGCCTGTTATCCGAGGTTTTTGTATTTTGTGAATAAGAAGAATGATGTGTATATTTTTTTTAATCGGGTCCTTTAGGAGAGGTTGGTAGGAGTATGCATTTAATAATTCACAGTAGTGTTATCTGTAAAATCCTCACATGTAAAGTTTAATTTGCATTTGTGCATATAAGACGGAGTCAAAAGTCTCTTATAATAACCTATAAGCTGCTAGACAAATTGTATATACTCTCTTGGAATTCAAGGGAAAATTATTTGAGATGTTTCCTATTGTCGCAATGCAGAAAAGCTTTTCTGATTACGATCAGTTGAAAAACTTTGAAGATCATGCACAGATGAAATAGAGCCAAAAGTGGAAAAATTTGGAGCGAATTAATCAATCACAAAGGCGCGTTTGATAACTTATTGGAGGGAAACTTTGAGTGTAGATTGCTGTTTAATAAATATAACATTTACTCTTTTATCTGGTAAACCCCTGAAAACTATGTCGTACACTTCTAAGGAGAATAAACCAGCCTCTGGATCGCTTCGATATACGTTGAGACATGAACAATTTTGCACAGTAAAAGGATTTTTTTCAATGAAATGAGTTTAATATGTGAATTATATAGTCGCTTACTGGCAAAACGAAGTTGGATAGTCGATTCCTCAAAAAGCAATTCGTAATCGAGTTTGACAATGACCGAGAAGGAGATTTGCTGTCAATCAAGCCCATGCCGGGTCAACAAGGTGACTTTTCTTGATATGAGATCACGAAGAAACTAATTCCTTATGATAGGCTTCATTTTGAAGAAACTGACTAAAAGAACACCAATTGAATATAAGGTATATCCCCTTCAATTTTCTTTAGAAATGTCAAATCATCTTGTTGAGCAGGAAAATAAGGAAGATGATGATTGGACCCCTTTGCTCTTTGATGATGCAACAGAAATTTCTCAAAGCCAGGAAATCAAACTGGGAAAATATGTGTTTTTCCTTGAAATTGAAAAAGAATCGAATAAAGCAGTGCAATCCGAGAGACACCAGTCAAGAAAACTTGTGTCTGTTGAAGATAGCAACATTATTGATAACCAAACCATTGTGAATAAATTTCCAAACGCCAACGATAACGTGTCTCTAAAGCAATTAGTCGCTGAAAAGGTCAAATTCCGAGAGCCTAAGCCTATAGTTGGTTTTAATTCTATGGAGAAATTGCTTAATGAGAAGAAGAATTCTCAGGAAATGGAATTCAGCAAAAGTAGCCCAAAAAAGCGCCATCACGAGGATAAATTCGAAATGAAAATCCATCAAAATAGTCTCAAAGGGAATCTCCACAATGGATCTGATGAAGATGACTGTATTGCTCAAAACAAATCAACTTCTCTTAGCAGAAAAAGACTGCAACGTACATCTCAACAATCCCAAGACTCCCAAGAAATTCAGACTCCTAACTTAGTCTCCCATAGAAGATTGAAAAAAGCTACTAAACTCGACGATAATTATGATGATCTCGTCGATGAGGAACCATCTACACAGAATACTATTCGAAGAAGATTGAAGAAGCTACCACAAGCTGATTGGGACGGTGATGAGCCTGAGAAACCTCAAAGACTCAAAAAATTAAGTAAAAAAGTAAGACTTGAAGACGGAGAGGAAGACCACAGGATTCATAATCAAATTGAGAAGGAATTATCCACCGTTTTTGAATCAACCAAGAAAAAAAGATTGAGAAAAAGCAAAGAAGTAATGGAAGAGGAAGAGGAAGAAGAGAATAAGCAAGAACAGAAAGAGTATAAACAAGAACTGAAAGTGTATAAACAGGAACCGAAAGAGAATAAACAAGATCTGAAGGCAAATAATATCCTGGAGCATGACATAGTCACTGCATCAGAAGGAACCCCCAGAAAAGCGCCACGGAGACAAAGATTATATATCGAAGAAGATGAAGAGGCTTTAATGCTACAAAATTATCGAGGAGAACAGCCTTCGGCAGCGTTCGTGACTGGAAGCACTGAACAGGGAAAGACAGATAACGAGGACAGTCGAAAATCTGCTCATAATCCGAATCCTCAGCTGAAGCGCCTTAGAAAACTCGTCGAAGACAAACGAAATGCAGCTGGGAAGCAAACCGCTAATAAAGTCAGTAATTCTCAATCGGAAGTCTCAAAAGAAACATGCAGCATCTGCATCTGTAAATCCCCTCCTATGTGTTACGAACTAAAATTTCCTTTATATGTTAAGCCGAACTTACTGAAGAAACTGGTCATATCGATGGATGTAAGCATGTGTTTTGCTTTAGCTGCGTCTCTGACTGGGCAAATTTCGCGAATGAGTGTCCTCTGTGCCGAACAAGATTCAATCAAATTGTAAAATATTCAAAAGACAATGTCAAGCTTGAGACGATTCCTGTAAAATTCAAAAATCAGAATAACCATAGTGAATGGGAAGAAGTATTGGTCGATGACGGTATTTATGCATCCTTTGCGCTGAGTTTATATATTTGTCAATTGTATTTTAGAGGCCGAGGACCATTGCTACATATGCGAACAGGAAGAGAATCCAGATGTTATGATGATTTGCGATCGTTGTGAATACCGATGTTGTCATATATATTGCTGCGATCCTCCTCTCTCGAGGGTTCCTGAGGATGAGTGGATCTGCACTTTTTGCAAGGAAGAAATAGAAGCAGAGGCTCGTGCACGCCTCAATCGCTCCAGACGACGTCTCCAACGGCGCTGCACCAATGAAAGGGGCCTTTTGGCACGGCTTTTTGAAGAAGTTGAAAGCGAAGATGAATTCGCTGATTATTTTAGAGATGAAAGAGAAGAAGTTGAGGAGGAGGACGATGAGAATGAAGATGTAGATGAAGATGAAGACGAAGATGATGAGAGCGATGATTCTGATGAGTCAGATTCATTTATTGAATATGAGGAGCGAAAGCCCTCTCGTCGCTCCTACCTTGCACAGTCCACACAAGGAAATCGTAATAATCACAGAAATAATGGTGATTCTTCAACCACAAGAAGGACAAATCATTCTGACCGTGCAGAAATGAATGAAAATCAGCTAAGAACGAGTTCACGTTCTGACCTGAATAAATCCAGATCGTATGAAGCAAACAATCGAAATGCACTCCCAAATGTATCTCAAACTCGCAGAGATCAGAGCGGAAATGGCTATGGCCGCTCGAACACTGCAAATCTTTCGAACTTTGGAAGTTTTCGAATTCCTGGATCTGGCAGAAATAATCATTATTGAACTAAGCTTAAGTAGTTTGTTCACTCGTCTAAGAATGTAGAGTTATTTGGCTACGATTTTAAATCCAGGAAAGAAATCTTGTATCTAATCTAGAGAATTTGTCTCTTTCGTGAATGCATATTTTTCATGTGAATCTTAAAATTTCTTCTAATGAGAAAATTTCCCTAAGCTTCGCGAAAGCAACCAATCGAAAAATCTTCAATATTCCAATGGTAAGAGGCAACGAGGTTATTTTCTCAGAAATTTCTTGGCTCAGGAATATCTTTGAAAACATGCAAACATCAAAACATGCGCACTTACAAAAAATTCTATAAATTTCCACATTTTAGTTCTTCTTGAGTTTCGCAGCGCTATCGCTGAAAGCCTGATGTTGCAACTGTTTCTGCGTGACTAAATCATACGAAAAAACGAATTTAATGCTCCTATAATAAAAGCTAGCAAACAGCAAAGAAATCAAGCAGCATGGCACAATGTACATGAATACCGGCTGTGACTGTCTCGTCGTTACCATGACTTCGTAAGCGGTTATCAGTCCAAATAAATATCCCAAGAACGTCCAATGGAAGAAAACAGGATCCTTCTTAGTCGACGCCTTTTTGTCTATAAAGAACTGCTTTATGATTCGATCGACGTCCATTTCCACGCACTGTGCAATGAGACACCCTGGGATGATTATGTCTTCGATTCCAAGATAAGAATGTAGTTTCAGTTCATCTGCCAATCCACCAGGAATATGCAATTTCAAAGGCAGGCTTGCCTGAAGTAAGGCTGCAGAGATAGGATTTTCTGTGAGTCTGAGGACTAGGACGTCATACAGCAGATAAGCAAGGAGGACATTGCTTCCAATGATGGGTCCAGAGATGCGGATCTTCCGGATTAAATACACAGTGATTGAATAAGCGATCACGTTATTCAGCAGCCAGTGCTCTGTGAAAATGAATGCTACTACAGGAGTTATCGCTACGATGGCTCCAATAACATCGTATTTCGAAAATTGGATTTTGAGTGAACCGATCATGAGCGTGTATTTCGGGGTTGTGCCAGCTGTTCCTTCCAATTGAGCGGCCAGTTGACTCGACGTGGCTATGTATCCGAGGATAAGAGATGGAATCCTTAAGAGGGGTAGATAAACAGAATATTCTGTGTGGTTGATAAGGTAATAAAGGAATGTCAAGCCAAAGAAGAAATTATTCTTCGTGATGCTCCCTCGTGTGATTTTCTTTGCTGATTCTGCGTAAGCTGCTTTATCGAATAGCGGCTGAGTCGAGAGTCGACTGTAGCAGCCGAAAAATATTGCTGAAAGACTGAATGCTAAAAGCTGGAGGAGAACTGGGGTCTGTCTTGCAAAAGGAAGGAGTCCCATGATCAAAACAGCGAAATAAGCGAAGAGAAAGTTGCGGATGGAAAAAAAAGAGAAATACACCCTGAATGGGGGTTCTTCTGGCTGAATTGCCTGAACTTGCTTTGCCATCGAATCTTTTAATTAAATGCAGTTAGAAATTAGAATCTTTAGATTGTTTAGATGACTTTTCGATTATTTAGCTCCTAAATACCGAGTGATATTCAGAGCGCTATCCAAGTGGTCTCTAGTCATTGGAATGGAGCATCCTTTCTAGCTTTGTTAAGAAGAAGGGAGATACGGTGAGCATAATGTGAACTCTCTCGCCTTATTCTATGTTAATCAGCACTATTGAAATATAGATTGAAATATAGGCGATAAGCTTTAATTGAAATATATGAGAAGATTATGTACTGTAAGCTTGCAGGCTACTCCTATAGAAATGAACGCTTTTAAGCTCATATCACATTTAAATGTCAATACATATAGCGTCCAGAGAACTGAAAACCGATTTTAATTCGATTTTAACAATTTGGTTATTTGCGGCGTAAGTTTTCCACCAATACAGAATAGATAACATTATGGATCCAAGACGTGGCCCACCAACAGGACCTGAAGGACGTCCACCTGATATGTTTTACGATCAGATCAAAGGAATACCACCTACAAAATCCAACGTGGTCTGGCTTCTTTTCCAGCTGTCAAGTTTCGTCGAAGAAGAAGATCTGGAGTTTGGAAAAAAGAGCGCTATTGTCTTCCTCCGAAATTTCTTGATCGCTTCAACTATTGGGCTCACCCTCAACGTTCAGCTCAAGCGAGTCTATCCTCCTATCCTAGGAATGAGCCGTTTTGCCACTATTCCAATTCGATTGTTGACATTCGGTGCGCCTTTCGGTCTATTTTACAACTCTACGATGACTCGATTTGATCAACTTGATAAGACCCTGGAAAAGTATCAGACCAGGGTAATAAAGTATCAAAGAACGGCTGACATAAGGCATCTGGAACCTCCTCGAAAAGATAACGAAGGTAAACGATAGAAGCATATAAATCGATTTTTCTGTAATTCCGTGTTCTCGTTTGAGTAAAAAGAGTTTCTCTTAATTGTACTGCTGTGTTTACATCTCATCACAGTCTGATAATTGAATCAAATAAACCTGGCATTTTCACAATTAAACACAACCCCGTCACAGCCTCATTTATTCGAATTAACTAGGCAATCAAAGGCGAATTAGGAAGTAAATAGCTAAAATTATTATATCATCATACTCTTTGTGTTGAAAAGAAGTTGAGTCGTCTCAAGCAAATCTAAATCACATCTGCTTTGTGAGGGTATTTCAGTTTGCTAAGTCCCACTGGAATTTTGAAAAAAATAGAATAAAATACAACTTTCTATTGCATACAATTGATTCTATTGATTTTTCAGCATGAAGCCTCCAAACACTCACCACTATTTCTTTTTCTTGGTATCTTTCTTGGTTTCCTTTACACCTCGATCTTTCTGCATGGTCTGTAGTTTTTCGGTAATTCTGTGTTTTAACGCACTCTCATGAAATTTGTTTATTGATGACGGAATATAAACGCCTCTGTCGATGGGATTGCCTTGTTGAGCCTGTCGAGCTGCTTCTTCCTCGTTCTGCTTTCTCATCATTTCCAAGAATTCCATGTCATCCATATCGTCATAATTTGGTTTCTTTTCTTTTTTATCCTTTTTCGATTTACCAACATGCTCTGGGGCTGGTTTATCCTGCGCTTGAACGTTCTCTGGAGGCTTTTCCTCGGTTTTCTTTTTCTTTTTCTTCTTTTTTTTCTTCTTGTTCTCTCCCTGAGCCTCTCCAGCGTTATTTTCTTTCTCTTCCTCCTCCTCGTCATCTTCCTCCTCTTTGTTATCTGGAAGCGCCTTGCCCTGATCCTGAGGTTTTTCCTGTCCCTTTGACTCAGCCTTCACTTTCTTCTCAAGCACAATATGCCGATCTTTGCCCTCGCCTTTACTCTCATGGATTAAATTCTTCTGATCAGCGTACTCATGGAGTCTCATTCTATGATAGCTCGTCAAGTCCGCTGGCATCTCAAGCGAGTTTTTGGTGGGATCTTTAAGGAAGTTATCTACTCTGAAGAGCAGCTCTTTGAGTCTACGGTCTTCATCACCTGATTGGCTCTGTGCTGTATTTTTTGGCAGAGTTTCTATTTTTCGTTCCTCCATTCCTCCCTGAGAGGGCTGCTTTGAGTCCTTTGTTGGCTTCTTATCAGCCTTCTTTTTCTTCTTCGCTTGAGCGGCTCCTTGGCCAGCTCCTTGGTTGGCTCCGCCATCTTTGAACTTCGCACCCAGCGAGACTCCTTTCCCAAAGGCTACTCTGGAATCGCCTTCGAATTCATTAGCAGTCCGGAAATCTCCGTGCTTTTCGAAATATTCTACCAAGTTTTTAAGGAACTTATCAGATTTAACGGTGTCAGAATTGCAAATTATTGCCGCATGTCGCTTCGCCCTCGTTACAGCGACGTTCATTCTCCTGTACTCTGACAAGAATCCAACTATTCGCTGAGGGTTCGATCTCACCATGCTGATGATAATGATTTCTTTTTCTCTCCCTTGAAATCCGTCGACTGTTGAAACTTCTATCTTCTCGAGCCCGCATTTCGCGAGCTCCTTCCTAATCAGTTCTGCTTGAGCGTTATAAGGGGTGATGACACCAATATCAGCTTCTTGGAGGGTCAATGGGTATTTTTCTTTGAACTCAAGGATAAGGACTTTCACTAAGCTGGCTTCTCCCTCATTATATTTCGAATGCGACATCAACCCCTCACTTTCGACTTTATTTTCTCCCATCTGGCACCCAAAAGTATCTATCAGCGTCAGAACCGGTGTGTCGGATGCTCCGTCAGATTTGTCTTGCCTGAGATCATCGAGGTTGTGATCCTGAACAGAAGGATCCGCAAGCAAGCGTCCTTTGTACACCTCTTGGCTCGCCCACTCCATAATCATCTTATTCATTCGATACTGAACGCGAAGCATCGTCGAGCACGGTTCTCCATACCCATCGATTATCCTCTCGAATAGCGTCACGTTTAGTCCTTTCTTCTCGGCATCTCGGGACTTAATCGTCGGAGGGAGTTGATTGTGGTCACCAGCTAATATCGTTTTCTTGCCTCTCAGCAACGGGATCCAGCACGAGACTTCCAAGGCCTGAGCGCACTCGTCTATTACGACCACATCGAAACTTTTACTCGGCAGCCTATTGATATAGTCATCGATAATTTTTTCACCTGCGCCGGTATTCGTGCAGAGAATTACCTGGGCATCATCGAGCGTGGACTGCGTTGCGCTCTTCTCTAATGTCCTGATATCAGCTCGAGTAGCGCTCAGCAAAGCTTTGAGATCATATCGTTCTTCACGATCTCTCGTTTTGGCTAATTTCATGAGAGTCTGATTGATCTGGCGTTTGCTGTTTCTAAGCTCTTTGTAGTATTCGTTTTTCGTGAGGAGACTGTCTAAACAGTTCTCCTTCACTGTAGGCAGCAGTCGAGCCGGATGTCCAATACGACAGCATTTAACGTCAGTTTTCGCTAGTCTTTCGACGATATTATCTACCGCGATGTTCGACGGCGCCGTGGCTAACACTTTCAAATTGAGCCTCACGCACTGTCTAATGAATTCGCAGATTGTTTTCGTCTTGCCTGTACCTGGAGGCCCGTGGATCAGATAGACTGTCTCTGAATTCAGAGCGTGTACGATTGCTTCTTTCTGCTCGTCATTTAAGCTTTTGTCGACGATAGTCAGCTCAGACAATTTAACTTTCTTTCGTTCTTTCATCGTCGGGTTTGGCTCTTCTGGCGGCTCTTTGCCAAAGCAGACTTTTAGTAAGTGATTTGAAGGATGAGGACCTTTTTCCTCAGTATACGCCTTTTCAATAGACTCTAAGGCTTTCAGATGTCTCTGATAAGTGATTTCGTTTGCAATCATAGCGAGTGTGAATTCTCCTTTATTTAGGGATTCAACAGAATCCTGATCCTTCATAGAAACTATCAACTTGAATGGCTTAACCTTATAAATAACGCCATCAGTCACCGACTTATTCTCAAGCTTGGTCGACTTGTCTTGAACGTAGTCGTAGACGCCGACCAAATCACCAGGCGAGAATTTGTGCCGTTGAAATTTCTCATTCAGCTTTTTCTGAAGCGAGTCGTTCTTTTCCATTTCGGTTTTGTTGTACAATGGACTGGAGAATGTTACTAGCGTCTTTCCGTAGAGTCCTTCTTTAATATTTGTGACGATGAGCTTGGTAAGACACAATCCCATTTCTTCCAGGAGGGTTAAACTGGACTCTTGGTAGATTCTGGTGGTTTCGTTCTTTTCTTCCTCGAAATCGAGTGCCAGCAGCTGCTTTTGCTTCTCAATGAACTCCGGGATTTCAGGGAAGCATTTGTTTTCAGTGGTTTGGACTGGCTCCATATGTTCAATAAATATTTAGAATTATTATAGATATTTGAAATTCGAGGTATTTAGAAGAAAATTTCCCAATTACCAACTCACAGGTAGATCTCACTGGCAAAATTTCTGCTCTGAGAAAAATGTTCTTGAATCTAACAACAAATATTGTGAGCCTGAATTTTTCAAATAGCACTGCAACAATTTTAGCTCAAAAAGCTTCTAAGTTCCTGAGCTTAAGCGAGTTAATAGAACGAAATGAATTGCTTTCGAGGTGAGAATTAATAAGCTATACTGAATATTCTATTATATATGAAAACGAACTTTGTTACGCAAATTATCAATAAACGAATTGCCTTAGCTTAGCAGATGGCGTTTTAATTTTGTTGTTGGGTTCTGAATGCTGCTGACCTTCCTCATGTGTATCACAAGGAAAGAAAAATTCCTTGAACCTCTTAAAGGTAGCAAGTCCTACCTCGAACCTGCTTTATACCCATCCCCATCACCAGATTAGTATCGTGCTTCTGACATAATTCAAAAGTCATCGTCCGTTCTTTGGTTAACGGATTCATTATTGTGATTTCTGTGGGATCTCTAAACACATTAACCACCGGCCCGCCTGATATCGATAGAACACCTACCGTTTCGGAATAGGTGTAAGTTGGATCCCCTTCGATTTCAACCCTTATGCAGATCGTAGATTTGTATTTGATTCTAATCTCCTCGCTCAACTCATGCCAGTCACCGATGGAATCTTCGGATTTTGATTCACTAAGGACAAAATCTTGTTCATGCAATGATCTGCCTCCAGTCACATCAATGATTTGTAGATGGGCTCGAGCTTTTCCTTTCATGACATTTACAATTTGTATCGAATTCATCATCATCGCCTCTGAAAACAGGAGGAAAACTTCGTCTGTTCGCTTGCTGGTATTCGGATTCCTGCGTTCATCGACCTTCTCAACCAGCGATAACTTCGTATAAGATGATCCCATATAGATCCAAATTTTATTGAGGATTCAAGCGAAATCGCAGAATTTATTTCGATTCGTTTGAAGTGGAGAATAATTTGTCGATGAATAAATGAATTTCTTGAGAGAATCTGATTCCATGTCGAGTCGAGGGCAGGGTCCAGAGCACCCTTTACCTAACAGACGAGTATAATAATGCAATTCGCTTCGTTGTCGATTACTTTCCTATCTAATTTGTTAGAAAAACAGGGTTCTTTATACTGTTAAACCGCAAATTTTATATTCAAAATCAAATTTCATTCAATCGCACAATGACGCATAAAGTAAGCTTTGAGACGAACCCGAGAAAGTACGCGAACAAATCCTTGAACGCCCTCAAACCAAAGCCATTATATCATGACACGCCGATGATTTCAACTCTCATGTCACCTATTTCAGCTCGGAATGCCAAGAAGGCCAATAATATACTGACTCGTAGAACCAGCGAAACTGTTGCTAAACCCATGAATAATAGCCCTACTCAGGAACTCAACAAACTGAATGTCTTATTCCACGACGCGCAAATCGGAACGGAGAAACTTAAAAAGGAATTTGAAGTCCAACAGGCCCAACGTCAGAACCTCGAAGAAGAGAATCGTCATCTAAATAAAAAAATCGCTGAGGTAGAGGCAAACATTCTCAACTCTCAAATGCGCATCAATAGCCTACTCGAAGAAAAGCGAGAACTGTCAGCCAAAAACGAACAGCTGCAAAGGAACGTTGATGAAGCTAATGAGAGCATCCGGCATTTAAACAAAGAGGCGCTGCTCGCGAAGCAAAGGATCCAAATGCTTGAATCAAACGCTAATAGCGCTACCCTATCTCCGAAAATAAGCAATTTAGAGAGTGAGTTTGCGAGGCTACGGACACATAAAGAAGGTTTAGAGGCAAAACTAGCGGAAGCTATGGAAGAATTGAAACTGAAGGAACATTTACTCAAAAATTCCTCTAAGAAAATCCACGGCGCTGAAAAACCCGTTGATGACTTGGTCTTCAAGCTGATAAAACTTACAGATGAGGCTTCAAACCCTAAGTCTGATGGTTCGAAGATACAAGAGTTAAGCCGTCAAATCCGTGGGAGTTATGTCAGTTGTAAAAATATTCCAAGGCTGCTTGAGAAGCTCGTTGAATTAGTGACTTCAGCGAGAAGAGCTCATGAACTTCCAAAGCACGAAGACCTCGGGAATGGATACCTGATTTCTGATAACGGTGGTCAGAACATAGCGGAGACGTTGAATCGAATCAATGGATCTCTGGAGCGCGTCCAACACCAACATGTTGATATGATGAAGAGGCTGCTCTTTAAAGATCCTAACAACAGCTCAACGAGCGATCGCAATCTTGAGCAGCTCCTCCATGCATTATGCGAAGGACAGAGAGAAACGCTTGCTTTTTTGAAGTATCTGAGTCAAGAGGATAGGACTCGTCCTGGTGACTCTCGGAGGGTGAGGATAGATGACAAAATGAGAGAGCAACAGCAGCTTTTAATCGATCACACAGCAAATCTAATCCTCATGTCTCGCGAAATCTTAGACGCTGTGAAGTATAACACCTATTCAGCGCAAACATCTAGCCAAAAGCCGAGAAACGAGAATAATTTGTACGGTACAAGCGATTTTCAAGGCTCTGACTCGCAGTTTAACTCAGTCAATGATCCCGTTGGCGAATACGACTCAGGACCTTACCGCTCTGTTCAAAGCGCGAGTGTCGCCTCGATTTCAAAGGCTTTGACCACGCATTTCGATGTTGCTGAGGAACTGCAGACTCAAAATTTTGGAGAAGCGCTGAAATCGCTCTCAGCGGTCAAAGAAAATGTACAAACGCTCTTAAAGACTGAAGAAGCCGTCTTTTCGAGCTCTACCGCAAGCAGACTCGTATTCAGGATCAGTGGGCTCTTGAACCAAGCAGAGGCGGGACTCCAAGCCTATCTGTCTCATCAAAAAGAATTAGAACAGAGGCTGAAGAGCGTAATTTCGACTTATCTGTCCTCCAATTCCGCCATGAATTCCATGATCTCGTCAAAGCAGGTCGATCTCTCTGTCCAGGAGAGCTCTCAACCAAACTACCTGATATACCCCTCGGTCTCTCACCAAAATTCGCCGTCATCTAGCCATCGAAGATATGAATATGATAGCATTTATACAAACAGAAATCTTCCAATCTCACGGCCGGCCTCAATGTACAATTTGAATAAGGCGTCTCAAATGGGCTCTCTTGTAAGCAGTCCAAGAGGCCTCTCTGCATCAAAACAAAGCGAAATTTCAAATTCAACTCGTGAGTTGACCACTCGTAGGTGCTTCGACCAAGCCGAAAGTAACTTGCAGAATCGCGGGTTAAACGAAAGAAAGAGAGTGTATTCGCAACCATCGATTATCGTCGAAGAAGCCGCAAACCCTCAACGCAAATCCCATCTAATAGGAGATTCGAAAACGTCTTCGCCTGCCTCAAAGTCGACTTTTGATACGACTCTTCAGAATACTGGAGGTAAATGATTTCGAATAAACTTTTGGTTAATTTTGTTAGGTTCACTAAGGGCAAAAGTTCAAGATCCTCATGCGGCCGAGAAAAAGAATATCTTGGCTTCAATGCAGAATATTAAGGCTTTTGTGAAAGAGAATTTGCCGTCCAGCATGAAAAATGGCTCTAAACCTCCGTCGTATTTAGGGGCGAAGTTGTCTTTTTTAAACCCTAAGATCAATGAGGGGCGGCCTAAGATGCTTGACAACACGAAGGATTCTGAGGAGAATTATGAAATGGGAAACTCTAAGCAGCATCGATTGAAGGTCCCTTCGTTGCAAGCAAGCACCACGAATATTGAAGAGTTAGAAGAACATTTTTGCCAAAGCTGCATCCAGAATATTACTGCTGGTTCTGAAACAGCGCAGTATCTAAGTCGAGAACAAGTGTGAACTACTGCTACTGCTTTTGAAATAAGATAATGACAACTCAACTAGAGCGCAGATCATTTTTTTTACATGTTACTCTATATTAAGAGTTCAATTTTTCTCAATAAATTTACAATTTTGAAGAATTAAATGATATACTGATTTTAATAATGACTTGACTATTCCTAAAGCAACAGATAAAGTGCTGCATGCAAATGCTGAATCTCTCACCATCATCATCAGAATCCTTTAAAATATGTCTTCTTTCATTCAGGATTGAAAAGGAACATTCGACTCGAACAATAGATAGTCATAGTTATAAAAGCAGATAGATAGAATTATTGGCTCTTCGAGTCATGATTTAATTCATAATTAAAAGCGAAAGCAGGAGATGCTCTCATTCAGACATAAAACTTAAATGATAGATATTTAATCCTTAATCATATCGTTAATGTCAGTTTTTTGCAACTGCTAATAAACTTACATTGCCTTAGAACTCTATGTCTTCAATCTTCTTGTTCTCATCGACTTTGAAAGAGCCAACCAATCTGATATCTCTTGAAGATGCTCCAACCATCACCTTATAATCTCCAGGGACAACCGTCCAGTCATGGGATTCAACATCCCAAATCAAGAGCGATTGATTCGTCATATTAAACCTAACCTCCACAGACTCCCCAGGCTGTAAGAACACTTTTCGTATTCCTCTCAACACTTTTGGAGGCTCTTCTGCTGAATCAGGATATCCTAGATACAATTGAGCGACCTCAGCCCCAGCAACCGAACCAGTGTTGGTGATGTTAACCAGAATTGCTATCTCCTCTCTCTTTTCGGAGTTCTCGTCAAGAAAACCGGCAACCTTATCATACTGGAAGGTCGTGTACGAAAGCCCATGCCCAAACGCAAATTTCGGCGTGATATTGAACTGATCATACCACCTGTATCCAATAAACAAGCCTTCAGTATAATTCGTCTCAAGTTCGATTCCAGGGTATTGGCTCTGTGTGAAACCAACTTCATTTTCTTTGTTAGGGAGAGTAATCGGGAGCCTCGCGCTTGGGTTAACGTCACCGAAGAGGACATCAGTGATGGAATGTCCGAACTGCTCTCCCGGCATCAGGGCAGCGATAATCACTGGAACTTCGTCAGCCCAAGGCATAAGGAAAGCTCCTGGGGAAGTGACGATTGCGACAGTGCGTGGATTGACAGCAGCGACTACTTTTATCAATGCGTCGTCATCAGCAGGAAGTGAAAGGTTTTTCCGATCTAACTCTTCGGTTGCGCTTACTCCAGTGAAGACTAGCGCTATATCAGCGCTTTCGGCTACGGCAACAGCCTCGCTGAAGGGCTTTGTACCAGCATACACGACTTTAATTGTTGTGTTGGCCACACGAGCTCTTATTCCCTCTAGTGCTGAGACAACGTGAGCGATAGGGACGTAGCCTGACCCTCCTCCCCAAACAACAGGATCAAAGGCGCCGTCTCCGAGGACAGCAATGGTTGTCACGTTCTTTTCGTTTATCGGCAGAACTTGCCCGTCGTTCTTTAGCAAGACGGTAGAAGCAGCAGCAGCTTTTCGTGCTACAGCATAATGCGCATCGCTTGTGACATTGGCAGTGAATTCTCCTGTTTGAGGCCGATCGAAGATGCCGATCATGAACATCGAATAAAGAATGCGATGAACCATGCCATTAAGAACCGATTGAGGCACGTCTCCGCTTTCGACTGCTGCTTTTAAAGCATCTCCGAAGTATATCGGGCCTGGCATCTCCTGGTCAAGCCCATGGAGCGCAGATTCTTTCGTTGAGTGTGCGGCTAGCCAGTCAGACATTACAAAGCCTTTGAAGCCCATTTTTCCCTTGAGAATCGTGTTTAACGTCTCGTTGTTTTCACAAGCGAAAACTCCGTTGACTTTGTTGAAAGAGCACATGACAGACAGCACACCAGCTTCAACTGCAGCCATAAAAGGCTGATAATAGAGCTCCCAGGCAGTTCGCTCGTCTATTATCACACTGTGATTTAATCTGTCGTGCTCTTGCTCGTTGTTCACGTAATGTTTGGCCGTAGCAATGATCCCCATACTTTGGATCTTCTCAACGTACGTTCTGGTCACCTCACGACCTAGATTCAATGAGCTGATGGACCTACAATGCAGATTTACCAAGATAAGGATCTTCGCCGGCGCCATACTCGAAGAGTCTTCCAGATGTTGGGACTCTCGCGAGGTTCATGCCAGGACCCAGGAGAATGTTTGACCCTTTGTCCAAGAACTCTTCGCCGATCGCAGTAACGTATTCTTTTACAAGCTCCGTGTCAAAAGAGGCAGCAACGGTCATTAGGGACGGGAACTGGGTTGAAGTGTTGAAATGCGTTTTGCCTCGGAAACCCTTGGCGGATTGTGTTAAGTATTGGTGCTAACAATAACTTACTTGGGGACCGTCATTTAAGGTCAGAGCTGGAATTCCGAGTCTCTTGATGGCAGGGACGTAGCCAATGTAGAGTCCGTCATGGCCATGGACCATACTAATTTTTTCATTGAGTGTCATTCGTTTAAGAAGGAGCCTTGCGCGCTCTTCTGCGGGTAGGTTTTTGTTCATCCAAGGTCGGCGAAGACTGCCAAGACCTTGGCATATCAAGAGCAAAAAGCAAATAAGGGTGAGACGGGACATAAAAAGAGGTATTCTCTCTTTGTCAAGCAGACAAATTAATAATATTGGAAGATTCAATGGCTATTTATAGGACGAGTTCATTAATTTTAAATATCGAAATTATCGAAAACGAATATTTTTTAAAGATAAAGCATTCGAATGGATTAGTTATACCTTCGAATGGAAGATTACTAAGGAAGAAATCGTTTATCTAATATATATTTTATAAAATCTTTTTATTTGAATTGAAATATCTCAGATTTCTGAGCATGGAAAAGAGCCGTATGGTATCTACAGTAGTTGCCGGTTCTTTATTAAATTGGATACCATATTTTTTTTTTTGTGTATGATTCATGGAATATCCATGAAAAATAAATACTTCGATGCCTTAATTTCTGTTCATATATCAGAAGAGAGTCAGAGTTCGTTTCATTGTAGCGATTCTAATCTCGACTGCAAGCTGCTAGCTTTTATTTTGCATCTTCGTAAGTTCGTTTTATCGATAAGATAGACATGTTTTGATGTTAGACGGGTTTTGCGTGTTCAGAAAAAATAGTTTTCGAGAATTAGTCGTTGTATTGTTAATTTTGAATCAAAATGAATTTGTTTGATTCGCTTGCTAAGGAAAAGAAGGTTTGAGATCTACAAGTATAAGCAGTGAGATAAATCTGTTAATTTTATTTGCCTTAGCAAGCATTAGTAATATTCTTTGTTATTTTGTATTGGTAATTGGCACGAAATGTTTGTTCAGCCCTCAGCAGAGTTTCCCGTTTCATCAAAGTATTAATAATCACAAGGAGAGATTAATTGATCCTATGACCGATAGTCAGATCTGGAAGATAATTATCTTATTTACCATTCCCTATCTGAGAATTACAGCTGGTAGATATCACAGATTTTGCTGTTTCGCTTATCAATGGAATGATATCTGAATTTGTCTTGATTTCTAATTCTTTGTAATATCCCGCACAAACCACCTGATCTTTACTATATATCTTAGAAATATAAATAGCACTCAACAAATGCAGCATTACTCTGCTAGAAGACGACAGGCTTTACGGCAGATTTTAACTAAGTATGCATTCATATTCTCGAAATTGGAAATGATTCATTTTTTTTTTTTCAAGCGGTTGTGTTGCAAATACTTAAAAATATTGAAGCAAAAGCTATCAAATTCACAATCCCGATATCCGATCAACTCTGCTCTTGTTCAGAAATTGTTAAATGGATATGGCTAATTTTTCTTCGGTCTTAGCATGTTTTTGGTCGTTAATTAAATTGCTTAACTGCTATTAATTTTATTGAAACAATTTTCCGTAGCAGATAACTTCAGCCGGATTTTTCTTGCTCAAACTTCTTGTAATATCACATAAAAACGGAGGATTAACGAGAAAATTAGGGCCGTTGCAGGCGTTTAGCACTGTTCCCTCGACATCATGCCTTTTTGGCCTAAATTTCTCATTGGGATTGATCGAATTACAACTAATGGAATGGCTTTGGTCTATCTTTCTTTTGGAAAACTAAGCAAATTACAAATAGTCCATTTGTTTTCCAGATTGAGTCAGTGTTTCAATCGAATCACCTGAAATGTGTTTGTGAGAATCCCAACTCTCGATTTTACTTTGAAAAATTCACTCTGAGTGATCTGTCCACTAACATCGTCGAATTTATGACAAATATGCATATCAATACATCTGGATGTTCCCTGCTGCAATGCGATCAATATTAAGAACCTAATTAGACCAATAAAGAGTAATGATAGAAAGCTGGCCTCAAATTTTAAGCAAAACAATTTTTGGTGGCCATACTCCGACTTTTCATGTTTGAAAGAAAACTGTTATTCGGTTGCCTGAGCACTCGAACATTTTTTTCTAAATGTTTATTGAATTGCCGTTGATTCTTTATGTTTGTTTTTTTTGTGTGGAGATTCATCACTTGTGACTTGGCCTTACTTCTTCGCTCCAAGAGCAACCCCGCGAGATTAGAATAGGTTGCAATCGCGGATATTCATATTCGTGTTAAAATCTGGAAGTTCTCTAATAGATTTCAGTGAGGGATAGTTATTCCGGTACTGCTTTTTAGATTTATTGCAAAAGCAGACCCTATTTCCTATTTCCTTGGCAAAGTTTGTTGGGCCGATAAATTCTCATGCTTAACATCAAGATTCTTCGGTGTTAATTTTTATTTCTCACAGCAGATAGTTTACGATGACGTCTTTAATCTTACCAAATTAATCGTGCGACTGTGCGGTCAGGTACTCATTAGCAGTTTACCCTCCTTGGGTTATGGCACCCAAACCTTTTCACAATAGTATCGTACCCTGAAAGCTCGAGCTTACCATATCTGAATCATTTAGTATTTTTTTCTGCAAATGATACCTAGCAATGTAAGGCCACAGAATTCAAACTAATCTTGAAATATCATCTTAAGGATGATCCTGGGCTCCGTGAATGGCTTCCTAAAGCCTAGAAACACATTTTTTAGAATTAGTCTCCAAAATTCTTGTTCTCAATAAATTGCTGCCTTATATGTTCTCTTTGAGATAATGCTATTTATTCACTAATACACCGATATATAGATCCATTCCCTAATACCTTAAAAAGTTCTCAAAATACTGCTTTCCTTTTCAATTCTCTCAGAGAAATTTCATATATAACGGCATACATTGGCTTTAGATACCACCGAAATATGCATAATTTCTTAAATCTGATACACACGAGAGAAACTTCATGCTTCCTTGAACTAAAATTTCGTTAAATTTGCACACTCACGCACTACTATCCTCTGTTTAAAATTTAACTACCATCCAAGTACCTCACTTCATTTTTTTTAATTAAAACACTCTATTTTCGATGATAATTGTTCGAATTAATTGCTAATATCCTTCCTTTGCTATCAACGCGTTTTCATTACTTAAATAGGTATTTAAAATTTTAATTTCCTCTCGTGAATAGCAATGATATCATGCGGGAAGTGAGATTTCATTAGTACTTCTGTCGACTTGCAAAATAGATTATCGTTTCTTAAATAGGCTACTATGATCTCACACTAAAGCCTTCTGGAACTCTCTCGAACTCTTTCTGGACCCTGAAAATTTGAATTTTTGAGAATTATTTAAAGTATTCGCAAATCGAATCGCTCTGATAACGATGAATGTCGATTTCAGAACCTGCACGATTAAAATAAATTTATTAAAAGCCAGCTTTTAAAATATCAAAATTCGTGATTAGGAATCGAGATTTAAAATTATTTGTTAATCAACCAGTTTCCAGCACACCTTGGTAAAAGATTGATTTTAGGTATTTTAAAAGAGTCAATGCATCGCGAAAGCGACCTCAACGAGCGGGAGTTCCTAGCAGTTCAGCAAAGCCTAAGACAGAAAGCGCTGTGTATCTCGAGTGGATGGATCATGATCGCCATTTTACAGTTCACCACCACCAACTCAATGCCGGGCCTCACCAACGAATATCTCGGAAGATTTGTGTTAGGTCTAATCGCGGGATGTTTCGCGCTTCTCAGCGTGGTTTCAGCTGAAAGAGGTCGGAAAAGCCCTCAAAAGCATCGACATCACCAGTTCATTTTAGGCATTCTGTTTTTCATCTTCTTCCTTATCTATGCAGTTATCCCCAAAACAGCGCCTTCAGAGCCCGAACTGTACGAATGCCAGCTAGAAATTGCTCTTATCGGCGCTTTTATGCTGTTTTCTGTCGACAGTCCCACCCTACGAACAGTCATCTTTGGAAACATGCTTATAGCATTCATAGTTCAAGAACCTATAAACTTAGGAGTCATCAGCGCGCGAATGCTATCTCGAAATTTAGTGCTGTTGTTCCTATGCCTTTTATCGCACCTATTACAGCTGAGGACGAAGAAAAAGCAAAGCCCTCTTGAATTAAAGGTGGTTATTGATGAAAACCCTCAGAGCTCTGTGTTCGAGTCGCTACCGCAGGGTATCGCGATATTCGATGAAAAAATGAAGCCGATGCTTGCAAATAGGACCCTGAAGAACTTATTTACTCTATCAGATGAAAATACCCCAGAGCGATTAATTGGCGCCTTTGAAGAAATAAATAACTTGAAAGTCCAGGAGGATCCAGCAGGAAATTTCAGCAAGTTTCGACTGACGCTGCAAGGGATAGAGTCGATACCGAAATCGATCTCGAAGACTAAAAACAGCATGAGCAGAATAACAAGTCTAAGGAAAAAACCCAGCGTCTTCACGAATCCCTCAACGTACACTGAAATTGAGAGAAATGACACCAGGTTTCCTCCTGAAGATGCTTTCAACTTGCTCAACTTTGAGAATTTACGACGAATGGTTGAGTATATGATAGAATCAAAGGCGAGCAATATGAGCCAACAAATAGGATGGAACCCTCAGAGCCAAGAACCTGAATTTATACGCGTTGTAGGCAAGCGGAACGGTAAAATCGCTGATGTATGGCTTGGGTATGTAAAGTTAGAAGACAAGCACCAGCTGCTAGTTATGGTTGACCTTCATAGCCGCATGAGACCAGTAGATCAGCAGTCTCCTACCGAAAGGAGCCATTTGTCACTGCTAGCCACAGTCGCTCACGAGTTTAGAACTCCTTTGAACGGCACAATGCTTATGATGGAAGCTTCTCTCAATGACGATCGAGTTCCCGCTGATATCAAAGCGAATTATTTAGAAGTTTCCCTTCGAAGTCTCCAGCGCCTTATGTACCTTATCAATGATATTCTTGATATCTCTCAGCTGAAAGCTCAAAAAATTCGAATTAACCACAAGCCAGTCGAAGTCCAGAAGCTCGTACAAGATGTTGTGAAGGTGGTAAAGCTTCAAGCGTCGATGAAAGGGATCGTGTTGAAATATCACGTGCATTCCAACGTTCCAAATGTTGTTATGTCTGATGAAAATCGAATGCAGCAAATTCTCATTAATCTGCTTGCGAACGCGATAAAATTCACTTTCAATGGCTCTGTTGAGCTCATTGTTAGAAGGAAGGAGTGTGACTATTCCATGATTGAATTTTGCGTTAAAGATACTGGGATCGGGATAAGTGAGGCTGACCAGTCAAAAATTTTCCAAGAATTTGAGAAATTGAGTTCCAGCGCAAGCATTAATCCCAGCGGTGTGGGTTTGGGACTAGTGATCAGCAACAACCTGGCTCATTTGCTTGGATCTGGGATATGTTTTACCTCAAAAGAAGGGGAAGGCGCAGAGTTTTTCTTTAGTATTCCTGACACAAACACCGATATGCTCCTCCCTTCATTATTCTCGAAGCAAAGAATTTCTGATTATCCCATTAAGCAGTCCAAGTCCGGAACCAGCCCACTGCTCAAGCCGAAGAAAGCAACGCTTGAGGTTATTCTAGAGCGCAAAATTTCCTCGCAGACGCTCTCGCATGCGTCGCTCGATGAGAGCAAGAACATGAGTCCGGGGCATACTCAGAACATTTCACGTTTAGCCGATAATTACTCGAAAAGCTACATAGCGAGTCCTCGAAGCGGGGGTAGATTCATCCGGCCTCTCCAGTTAGTAACGGAAAACCCAGTAGCTAAATACCCTGATGTGCTTATCGTCGACGATGACCCATTTTGTGTGTTATCTCTTGAAATGATACTGAAGCGCCAAGGGTACACCACAATGGGAGCTTACAATGGGCTAAAAGCTGTTGAAATTATCGAAAATTACGTAAAGTGTCATCAGGTGGATGGGTCGGACATGGGATACATTAAACTAATATTCATAGACTGCGAGATGCCTGTAATGGATGGGTTTACTGCATGTAAAAAGATAAAGAGTCTTCTGGAGCAGGAAGACATGGAGCAGATTCCGATTATCGGTTGTAGTGGGCAGCAAATCGCAAACGACGAGCTGTGGAAAGAAGCTGGGATGGATGATTACCTGCTCAAGCCGCTGAGTACAGATGCGGTTCTGGATAAACTCAGTATCTATATGTTTCAGCGGTCCATTGAAGAGCTTCTTGCTTAATAGGCATCAAGAAATTTAAAAAGTTATTGATGACATAGGATTTTCTTTTCTTCTTTCTTTATTATTCCAAAGCATGAGTTATTGTTTATAAAGCCACCGTAATCACCTTATTCATAATTTTATTTTAATTGTTGAATCGAGAGCTTTCCTTTTCGCCTCAGCGGCATAAGGCAGGCATCAGCCTTGTAATCTTATAAAAATTATGTTATATATGTTGTGCTTGTTTCATAATTGATTTACATAAAAAATCTCCTCACAATAATTTCGCAGTGTCTGCTTTGGAATCGCAATTGTTTTGTTTTGGTTTTTTTTTTGGTTTGGTAAATAACGCCATTTAATCACATGGTATCGTGATATCAATAAATAAAAATTAAGATATTTGGAAAGAATTAACGAATCAATTCCAGAAATCATGGTAGGAGGATGGAGTGCAGCAATGGATGCTGAAGCCGAATTGAAAGAGTGAGTGAAGGGTTTCAAGAATGAGGCTGAAGATTGCCCTGGTGAAACTTTCGAAAAGATCGAGGCTGTCAAATAAAGAAGAAAGTTGGTTGTAGGAACCAACTGCCGGATCATGATAATATATTCATCGAGGATGTTTGAGTCTTTGGATTTCCCTGATGAGCCTAGAAAACTCGGATCACTTGAAAAAGGCAAAACCCTTGATGATCCTCCGGAGTAACGATGTGTGGTCAAATTTAATGATGACCGGTCAATTGCTTCATCATCTCATAAGAAATGAATTTCGCATCTATATTTATTTATAAATCCACGAACAAAAAATTGCATATGATTCGTTTAAAATTGAGATAAATGCAAAAATACTGAATGAGTGCTCAGTTCCCTTATCCATTCGCCTGTAGCGATAAAATTAGATGGCAGGTAGTTCTTAATTTTGTAAAATATGATAGTGACAATTGACAAAATCCAAAATGAAAAAATGTCAAACATCTCAAGCGAGAACATTTACTTCCACTATTCTCCCTGAGAATGCAAGTTTAACAAAGAGAGGACCCTGTTTTTTTCCTATAATGAGATTTCACAATACTGTAAAGGCAGCGAGAAACCTGTCATTATCATTTTTTTATCTTTATTTCAGCGTTGTTGACGGTTTTTCTCCTCAACTTAGTTTGATTTTTTCGATGTATAATTCCCTTTCATGAGAAATCTCCTCACAATCATTTTTCAATGTTTGCTTTAATGATTTGGTAATTGCTTGTTGATTACTGGTAAAGGATGCCAATTAAAACGTGGATTCGTGAAATCAATAAATAAAACTTAGATATTTGGAAAGAATTAACGAATCAATTGAAGAAATGGACGGAGAACCTATTTGTGGAGGAATCGGATCAGCAAAAGATGTTGAAGCCGAATTGAAAGAGTGGGTGAAAGGTTTCAAGAGTGAAGTGGAAGTTTTCGCTGGTGAAACTTTCGACAAAAAGTTCGAGCCTGTGAAATACAGATCGCAAATTGTCGCAGGAACCAACTACTGGTTCAAGGTTGATGTCGGAGATGGTAAATACATTCATGTGAAGATGTTCGAGCCTCTACCTTACACCAATGAACCTGGAGAAGTCGAATCAGTCGAAAAAGGCAAAACTCTTGAAGATCCTTTATAATATGCATGCATTGATTCGAAATCAAGTTTTAAAATGATGACTGATAAATTGCTTCATAAATAAAGAAATGAATTTTCATATATTATATGAATTCACAAATCAAACATAGCACAACATGGTTCCTGTACAATTAATTTAAATGCCACATATGCCATGCACACGAAGAATATACACGATCTCGACAGATAGAGCAGCAATTTAATTTGTGTCTGATAAGTAACTTGACAAATTATTATGCAAAAGTAAAAATTCTCCATTGCAGAATGTCACGTATCGAAAGTCAACAGAGGGAAAATTCATTTTCAATTAGTAGAAAGGGACTCGTTTAATCTGAGTACAGATTTCGAGGAATGCACATTAAGAGACTTATTTACTCCTCGATTAATGATTAAATGTAGATCACATTGTAATCACCGTTATTATGATATCACTACTAAGGGAACTCATTTCCCTTTATGTATTATCATGTAGAGAGGTAACGCTACTTTTTGTGTCAATACTAATGTTATCTCTGACTCTTGTATTTAATTTTGTGTTCATTGATGAAGTCAGGAACCAAAACAAATTGCTCATAAAATTAGTTTACTCTTCTTATACTTTTTTGAATGAAGAGGATGCTTCGCAATTCACAAATATAACCAATAATTTTTTTGGCATGTATATGTGTAATTAAAAGTAACAATCCTTCATTTTCAAGATTTAAACCTCAGAAAATTATGGATGGAGGTACGAGTGACATTCTAGAGAGCGCCGATGCTGAACGCAAGGATGGGGTTAGGGGATTCAAGCAGCAGGCTGAAAATATGGCTAATGAGAGTTCAAAAAACATTAAAAAGGTTATTGTTGAACACTTTATAAAGTAATCATTTTGTTCTTCTCATTGTCAAGAAAAATATTGACCTGTTTAAGGTTTATCACACTGCTAATCTACTTCTTCGAAACGGATATACATACACAAAAAAATTTATCCATTCTCAGTAAATCACCCAAAGCTGGTCTATTTAAACTCTTGTTCTTTGTTCCTTGCCCATAAATACATAATAAGCGAATTTGGCGTGAGAGTCGCTTTTCTCTCATTCAAAAAACTTTCAAAATCAGCATTAAAAACCGTATAAATTTTCTTATTATGCACCACCGTATAATTCACCAACCCCCAGGCACATTTCAACGCATCCTCAATCGTCATCTTTTTATAGTTCTTCTTAAACGCTGCATGAAACGTCTGGAAAAGCGTCTGGCTGCCAAATCTATTCAATGAGAATATATGGATAAACTCTGGTAGCTCCTCTGTTTCAAAATCCGCTTCTGTAAATCTTTGCCAAATCAGCATGTCGATTTTCTCAAGGATATAAGCGAATTTATCAATTTCGTATTGCTTTTTGATCGAATGAAATGCAATAAGCGTCAAATAAAGATCGTGTAAGAGCAGCGTATTCGAAAACTCGGTACGAGAGAATATAAACTCCACAAAATGCCAGATTTTCTTGGCCTTCGCCACAGGGATCTGAGGAAGATGCTGGATTATTAGCTTGAACGATTCTCTGTCCATAGCACTCGCGCTTTGATAAAAGAACGATGAAAGCAGGTCGATGATATCAGGTAACTCGTTCATGACTTCCGCTTGAGCCGTTTGAGAGCTATAGGCAGCAATTGATTGCATAATATGCTCTAAAAATTTATTATCAAAAGCATTTGGGTTCTGCTCGCAATAGCGAACGTACTCGAATAGATTCATTTTGAAAGTCTTTATATCTGAGTGCTCTGATAGCTTTTTCTCGAAGTAGCTTGCGACGTTCATTTCCAAAGACTGATCCTGACCTTGGTTATCTACTGTAGTAGTATTTGTAGTAAAATAGAATTTTGGCTGATCCACAAGAGAGAGGCTCCTCTCGCAGGCTGTTTTGAGGCAAGGATATAGATAGCGCGTTGAGTAAAGCCTTGTAAGTAGCTTGGAGCTGCTCTTTAGCTTTTGCATTCGAAAGATTTGAAAAGTCACTAATTTAATAGTGAATAATCGGATTTAAAGCGTTTATTTTGAGGGCAATGATAAAGCATACTTTCTGCTCATTCTATTGAACTTTCAAGCCTTTGAACTGTGAAAATAAGCATTTTGTCATCAATAGACGTCAATAGAATTTCAAATGACTCATGTGTCACAAAACCGAATTTCGCGTTGGTATTTGCATTATGAAGAACATGACACGAATAGGCTTCTTTCCAATCGATTTTTTTATTTTTTAATAACAAAATTGAAACAAATAATGGAACTCAAAACTCCCGCGATCAGCCAGGATAAGAAGCTCGGTCAGTCCAAAGTTGTCTCCAAATTAAACCTTGTCACTCAAAACAGCGCGAGCGGCACCAACAGAGCTGAAGAACCTAATTTTTCCAAACGAAATTTCAGACTGAAACACCTGGGGTCAAAACCTGATCATGATTCTGAATTTGAACCTCTGAGCACCCAACACCCACGAACAGCCGCCCAATCTGATCTTCTTCCGCTCGAGCTTGACATCTCCCTCGCGAAAAAGCAAACCAGCACTCTAACTCAATTGCAAACTGATCGTTTCCTCTCAACAACGAGAGCCAGACACGTTGCCAGTCCTCTGCATATCTCGCGATCGCCTGATCAGTTATACACGACGAGGAATTATACAAGCACATCGAATCTTAGCCAAGGAGAATATTCCGTGAAGGATTTTTATCTCACAAGCAGAGCAGCCACAAAAACTTTTTCATTTAAGAAAATGAGACCTCCTACAGTCGTCGCGACAGAGTTCAATCACTCGCAAGAGTTTAATCCAAGCGAAAAGTTAACAAATCTATCCCAGCACAAAGCACAAACAGGCTTTGCAGCAACAGAACCTGATCTTTCGGAGAAAGTTAAGCTAGGGAATTTTTACGAAGGACTGCCGCCGTCAATCAGGCAGTTTTTTGCCGATAAGAAAGATTTTCTGAAAATTTTCGATGATTATAATGTTGCGACCTTCTGCTTAGAGGAAGTAAGCGCTCTATCGGCTATTCGAGAAGCTTATTTTGTGTTTTATAGGTTATTACGAAGGTGAAATGCTATAGAGTAGAGCTCGGGCTATTGTTGGAGAAAGTAGCCGATACTCATAAGAAGCTCTTTGAAAAGACAATTGATGCTTCATTGAAGCTTTTTAAACATCAAGAGATGATAATAGAGCGGAAGCTTGGCGAAATCAAAGAAAACTTGAAGAAAATCGAATTCGAAAAGCTGGAGCTCGAGATGAAAAACCAGAATTTCAAGGAATTGCTTCAAATTTCAGAGTCTTCGTCAAGGATGCAGGCGATGAATATTGAAAAACTGCAAACTGAGATCAAAATCTCGCATGAACTCCGGAAGCGCGACCTTACCACCAGATTAGAGGAAAAGATGGATGAGAAAATGCGAGAAAACGGGAATTTATTTGGCGATCCTCAGGATAGAGGCGGGAACAATAAGGGATACTCTGAGCGATTGCAAGATGATGTAGCAAATTTGCAAGGGTTTTTCGAAGAGCTCGACCGCGAGCAGAATAATAAGGTATGTTATTATAAATTATGTAATAGGCTAAAGTCTTTATCTCCATTTCTACCTCTCAGGCAAGGATTATCAAAGACATGAGCAATCATTTGAAAGCCACTCTAAAGAAAATCAAATATGATGCATCTACCCAAGTTGATGAAGGAGAACTGGCTTGGACTGCTTCAAACCTTGGGAACTTCAGTTCCAACACTGCAAATAATACTGACTTTGCTGGTATGGAGAGCGCTGCGGTAAACGTCGAGACTAAATTGAAGAAGCAAGTAAGCGCGACGGATGCTCTTCCTGGAGTGGATCCTATCAATGTGCTGAAGATTAAGGATAAAGAGGTCAAAGCAAGCATTGAGCAGGAGAGTGATGCAAAGAAAAAGTCAGCGAATGTCATCACGTTGAACCAGGCGCAAAACATGCTGCAAGAATTCGAAAATAACTGGAATATGCCTCTCAATTTGATAATCTTCTTGGAAAACGTGACGAAAACCGGAGAAACCGCAAAGGTGCTTCCCTGGGCGTATTTTAGGAAAATCATCTTTGATATTTACAACGATCGGATAAAGAATAAAACCGAAATCGAGAACTCGTTGATTAATACGTTCGTTCCTTTGAATGAATACATCTGTCTGTTTTTCCTAAAGGTAGCTATGCCATTACTTTATCAAAATCTAATCGTTCTGTCCCAATGCAATAGAAATTTCATGTCAGACGAGTCGCAGAGCTAAAACTGCTTGAGTTCCTCGTTTCGCTGAAGTACTACGTTAAAATCTGGCCACGAGCTCAGCTGTTTGCATATATGTGCAATATTACGGGTGTAAACAAACTTCGCGAGGCACAAGATCCGATCAATATGAACGAATACGATATATACATGCAAAATTTCGTGCTGTATGCCTACGAGCATATCGTCGCGGATCAAGGGTCATTGGTTGAGCATTCTGAAGGCACGACTTGGGTTGTAAAGGAAAAGCTAGAGGAAATTACAGAAAACGTACTGGTGTTTCTGACTCCTACTTATCGGAAGAGGTTCCTCAGTGACCTGCAAATGCAGTATCGGTTTATCGGCGAAGGACCGGATAAAGAAGCTGAGGGAATTGACGTTGATAAGCTGCTCTTCATCTGCATCGAGCAATATGTGGAAGCGAAACGGAAAAATATCAAGGCGATGACGAAATACTTCTACAAAAACAGCCAGGAGTACGAGCGTATCGTCTCTATCGAGGATTTCGCTTCATATCTGCAAGAAGTCAATGAAGTTGAGATAAGCGTCGCTGGCCAGGTCTACCCGAAAGACATAACAACGGCTCGAGCGTTCCTCTATGCGCTTACTTCAGGCAAAAACGGTTATGCTGTGACGTTCAAGCAGTTTATAGCCTCCATGGTGCGGTTCGGAATGGATTGCCCTTTTCCGTTCATTAGCTTCGGCTCTGACGATCAAAAGCAGCGGGATTATCTGGCAGCTAGCGCTTCAAGTGACCTGTTCAAGAGGAAAAATCAGCTGATGATGCAGAAAAGAAAAGGAGGGATGCTTTACTCATCGGAGAAGAAGAAATTCGGTTCTTTCTTGAGGAGTGGTAGTGAGTTTGGAAAAGAAGGCGATACTGACAGTCCAGTTAGACCCACTGAGGGAAAAGAATCGAAGGGTGGACATAAAACCAATATGGATATAAAATCAGCGAATGGGGTGAAGTTAGACTCTGCGTCTGCGCTGTTCGCGCAGCATTTCTCGATATTGAGGGAGTTGAGGAATTATTGTAAAGATTTCACGGAGATGGTTGAGAGTGGAGATCAGGAGTTTGAGGCAATGTTGAAGAGTTTTAGACAGATCGCGCAGATTCTTGACTCAGGGTGCGAGTTCCTCAGTTTCCCGATTAACATTCATTAATCGCTTACTGATACTACGCTTTTTAAATAAGAAAAAATACTCGAATCGTATTTTATTATTATTACATTTTATAGCTCTTTGGTTCTGGATATCCACACGTTAGTTGAATAACCTTTCAAATCAAGTTAAAGAGAAAATTTGTCTGCTGTTGAAATAATTGAAATCCTCCGTCCACAGTTTTAAGAGTATTAGTATTGTCAGAAAAAACACCTGATTCATACGTTTAAGACCAATATCATCGCAACTTACTACACTTTAAAATTCAAAAATTTTTTGTTAATTTCGTATTTTGTAACACTAACAAGTGTTTTTTCAGCCCCTGCCAGCAAAAGGCTCTTTTGAGGATAATGTATTTTAACGAGATACATACAAATCTGTCAGTGAAAGAAATTAGAGTTCGAAGGAGTTTCAAAATTCATAAATACTTTATATATAAATTAACAGATTAGAGTCTCTCAAATGGCAGATTTAGCTGAAGAACTCAAAGACTTACAAAGCAATGTTGCCTTGGGAATTTTGGGCGAGCTTCAAACGCAAGACAAGATCTCCGAGGACCAGTAAGAACGTCTTCCAACGCACATACCTGAGATTATGTAACTAGAGCAGAATATTTTAAACAAAAGTTCGCAAACCTTCACGAAGCAGTTGTTCAATCTTTCCAGAATCATAAGCTTCTGCACGCTCGTACCAAAAAGATTAAACAAGTATGGCTTTCGATTTATTGGCAATGGAGATCTCAAATTTTTCCTTGTAAATTTCCTTTAGGATTTTTTGCAAGAGAAGTTGAAGCTTGATCAGTCAGCAACGTCGCAGCAACAGAACCAAGAGCTCGTGGAAGAGCATACACATGTCCTCCGAAAGGTATTGGCTAGGGAAGTATGAGCATGCTGACAGTATTATCGTGTGAAATAGGCTGAGAATGAACTGGATCTCTTTAACCAGAGAGTAGAGTATTTAGAGCTTGAGGTAATGGCTTTTTAAGCGACGATTTTCCATAGCAAATTGAATCAAATTGATAGTTGGAGGAGAAAAGACGAGAAAGGCAAGACCGAGCAAATAAAATTAAAGAAGAGCAAAATGAAGCGAAAATGAGCATTCAGCCTGAGGTCAACAAGTTTAACAACCAGATCAAAGAGCTGAATGTAACAACCACCGCTTTGTGATTTTGAGGACTTAACAAAATTATCAATCAGGACGAAATCACAAAAAGAACAACTCAATCGGAAACTGAGAAGAAGCGAATCACCGAAATTCAGGAGAAAATCAATAATCTGAGACAAGAAATCGATAAAAACATCGAAGAAAAGCTCGCGCTTCAAGACCAGCTTATGAAAGTGAAAGACGAACCAACACGCTGGAAGTACTTTACTCAGTTTCATTTCCATTAAACTAATGTGTATTCTCCAGAAAAACAGCTGATATGATTGAAAACGCGAATACCATCATGGACAAGGACGCTCAAGGGGTATTAAAGGAATTCTGGGAAAATGTAACTAACTCTTTGCAAATAGATTCTCGATGAAATTGAGAAAAAGAAGAAGCAACTTGCTGATGTCCAAGCTGAAATCGCAGTATATTGATAATCTTTTTACCCTCCCTCATAAGTGTCTTTTCCATTAGCATCTGCACGAAAAATATGAGGAATATGATAAAGTCGTCAGACATGATAGAGAGGAAATCGAGAAGGTACAGTTGGATGCATCTAATTCCTCAAACTCATTCATCATAGTGCAACGCCAGAATGGCCCAGGTTCAAGAAGAAATCACGATTATTCGAGAGGAGCATGATTCGCTTGCAACCGAAAGAGTCCGACAAGAGACAGCATTGATTGCGCTGACGCGCGAGTGCAGAAGAGTCTCTGATCAAATACAAACGATCAAGAAAGAAATCGATCAGCACAAAAGGGAATATAAAAAAGCTGAACAGTAAACATCTTTCAATTCGAAATATATTTTACCATGGATATTACCTCTAGACAAAAGTTTAATCTGAAGGATCAGATCCGCGAACTTGAAATGGCAATGAAAAAGATTGAGAAAGAAGACAACGATATTAAATACGAGCTGACAAAGCAAGCTGGAATCGTAAGGATTACACATACTACCTGTAATTGAGCTATTTGGGAATTGATTAGAAAGAGAAAATCGTGGAGGATAAGAAACTGCTTGAATTCGAAGAGAAGCAAATTCACGACAACACGCAAGTTAAAATGGTATTTCCTTTGAAGGAAGCGCAAGGGGTTGAATTTGATTGTGTTGTAGGGAAAAATCGCGGAGTTGAAGAAGAAAATCGTCGAATACGAGGCCCATATTACTGAACTCCAATCCATTGAGGCAGGCGCACAAAAGGCTATTAAGAACCTCACAGCTTTGAGAGAGTCAATGGCCCGAAAAGCCTCCCAGGCTATGATTGAAGTCAAAGAGACTCGAGAAGAACTAAAGGTACCCATTTATCATATATCAAGCCTTAGTTACTTATATCCTTTCCTCTAAACTCAGATTAAAGAGCTGTTGATCCTTGATCTTACCAAGAAACAGCAGGAAACTGAGTTTAAACTGAACTCATTCAAGATCCTCTACGAAGAGGTCAAATCAGCAAGAAATAAATACGTAATATATGTTTTTCGAACTGATGAGTTTATCATTTTTATTGGATAGGTCAATTTGATTCAGAACAGCTCACAGCACTTGGCTGAATTGAAAGAAAAGATTAAAATTATCATGAACGAGCTGGAGATCTTAAAGAACGAATCTGCTGAGAAGGACCGCACGCTGATGGAATACAAGCATTTCATCCAGCTGGAAATTCACCAAAGAGATAGACGTCACGCAAAATTGAATAAATTCGAGGTGAAGAAGCGAGAGAAGAAAGCGATCCTTGACCAACAAATCAATGAAATTGAAAAACAAAATATGATTCTTCATTCGCTTGAAAAAGAAATGAAAGATTTGCGTCATAAATACGAGGTTTTATTTTCAATGCCAATAATTTTTCATTTATCGCCTTTCTTTACTTCTAGACGGCTTGTGAAAGTAGAAATTACACGGGTATCCAACTCATCGATCGTAACGACGAGCTGTGTATCCTCTACGAGAAGGCAAACATCCAAGAGAATATCATGAAAAACGGTGAAAGGGAAATTCAAAAGTTAGAAGACGTAAGTGTTAAAATCAATGAGCAGGAATTTAAAGCTTTGGGGTCTAGGACATCAGAATGATCAAGATCGAAATAGGAGAAACCAAACGAAAGATCGAAATCGCTTTGAAGGAGATTCCTGATGTGCCAAAGCTCGCAGATCAAGTTATTCAATTGCGAGAAGAGCTCAATGCGGCAAAGCAAAAGGAGCGAGAGCTTGCTGAAGAGCTTGGTAAATCATTTATTAACCAAATGATTACTTAATCATCTCTTCATTGTTTAGAAAATCCTAATAACGAGAAGCGTTGGAGAGAGCTTGAGGGTGAAGATCCTGACCAAGAAGCGCTCGAAGCTAAGATTCAAGTGCTCGAGGAAAGATTAAACAATAAGAAGGAAGCATTGCTCGAACGAGAGCTTATTCTAGATGAAATTACAACCCTTTCCGAGAAGCTGCGAACTCAAGCGCTTGAAGGCCGACAGGACTCACTTAAATTATCAGAAAAGGTAATTTTCTTGTGTTAAGTGCGGAAAGGTCTGATACGTTGGTGAATTAGGTTAATGAAGTCCAAGCCCGTCTCAAGGACCTCACGAGAAAGATGATGGCAACGATCTCTGAGCTTTCTATGTTCCAGGCTAATGCCATGAAGTTACAGTCTGAAAGAGACTATCACGTAAAGGAAACGGCTATGACATGAATAACTAATTGTTCGAAAAGGCAAAAATCGTCGAAGAGTGCAAAGAAAGAGTCGACGAGGGTCTTCCTCCAACACCAGACGTCGAAGTTGAGTACCAGAAGATGGTTAGAGATAAGATCAGATACCAACAAGATAGAGTAAGACTGTTTAGTGGTACGGCCTCTTAGTGTTTTCTATAGGAAGCAAGACTCCAACAAGAGGAGTTCCTCAAGAACTTGCCACCTTTCGCTACATTGTCTGCTGCGCCACGTCGTCTCGATCATTATATTCCACAAGGAGAAATCGAAGGACAGAAACAAACTGGTTTGTCCAAGCCGTACGGAGCTCACGCACCTTTCGCTGGTTCAAAGAAAAGCGCAAATATGCGACATATCAAGAAGCCAAAACAAAGGTAAGATATTTCTCTTTATTACAAATCGGCTAATATTCATTTCAAATTCAGAGAGATCGAAATTTAATCCAGCGCTGACGAGAAATACACCTATTTTTCCACAGGTTGAACTAGTCATGTGTTATTCAATGCGTGGATACTACTTTTATTTCTCTATTCTTTTTAAAATCGAGGAAAAATGCTTACATGTCGTGATAACTACATTTTTTGTCTGTTCTTTGTGAGTCAAGAATTTACAATTTGCTCTGCTTTCTAAAACAAAGAATAGAAGCCAGAATACTATTCAATAGCGGGTTAATTGTTCAAAGAGATTAGCCTTATAGTGATTCAAGCCTAATAATAATAGATATTTTAATAGGACTCTGTTATCCACAGTTAGGCAGATTTGAAGTACTCTTATTGGTCCAGCTTTTTCTTTAATTTATTTCAATTGCCTCAAGGTGAATTCAAGAATAATTCTTGGAACCAGAGACTTTCTTTATCGAAAATATACGATTTGGATCACAGTTCTATGGGAGGTAAGGGCTTCTTCAGATCGCTTGTTTCATCACCTCATAATAATACAGGGCTCCTTTGTACCCAATGTTCACAATCAGAATATCTTCCTCATACGCATTTAAAAACCGAATTGAACAACATAACATACCGAGTACTGTCCGGCGATCTGCATAACCTACCCGTTGATGCCATCGGTACAAATTCCAAATCTCTGATTGAATCTGACAAATCGCTCGGTCTGCTCTAGTTAACTCCACGAATTCGCAGCTGAGCCATGATTCAACGTTATCGAAGTTAATAATTGATAAAGGCGGAAGGTAATGATAAGGTTTCAAGCTATTGAGTAACGCACATTACAGTCAAATACAAGAAGAAACAAAAGCCCTACTACAGAGAAGGGGCAGCCGTAAATATCGAAATCTTTGTATTATTTAAGCGTTTAT